>OGYQ01000997.1_pt1 | contig 18951 bp, 19 predicted proteins | sample 1576641 | NCBI WGS metagenome assembly OGYQ01 (sample SAMEA3541476, study PRJEB24748) | human gut metagenome | biome: human gut; feature: human-associated habitat; material: faeces | place: China | collected 2012 | reverse complement strand
CATCTGACATAGAAGTCAGGCGCATTTCAATGAGTTTATCTATCGTGCTTTGTGTAGTCATAGTTCCTTACCTCCTGTAGTAATCAGCGCCTCTTGTAAGCGCATGGCTTTTCTTTGTTGGCTCTGTATGGCTGTCTGGGGCATTCCCTTTATCTGTGATCTCCGTCTGGTCATTTCCGGTATACTCTCTGCCGGCAGCATCCGAACAGCATTCTTCGGAACTACTGTGGCTTCTTCCATCTGATCCAGCAAATCAATCGCGTCATTAAAAATCTTTCTCTTTGCCCCATTAGCTTTCAATAGAAATCAACTCCTCCGCAAATTTTCTGTATGCAATGCCTGCGCTTGCCTTCGGGCTGTACCGTTCCACCGGCATGCTGTAATAAATGCTTTCCCCCACCTTCACGGTATGGGGAATCCTCGTATCAAAAATCCGAATCTGCCCCTGGAAACTTTCTGTCACCTGCTCCGTCAATGTCCTGCACAGGTTCGTCCTCGTCTCGCACATGGTCATCAGGATGCCTGCGATTTTAAGTTTCGGATTGATCCGGCGCCGGATCTTTGTTACCGTCCGCAGATAATCCTGCAGCCCCATCATCGCCAGAAGCTGCGGATTTACCGTGATAATGACCTCATCAGCCGCCGCAAGGGCATTGATGGTCAGCATTCCCAGGGAAGGGCAGGTATCAATCAGAATGTAATCATATTTCTCCCTGAGTGGTTCCAGGATCTCCGACAGGATCTTTTCCGCTCCCATTTCCAGCCGCAGCTTTGCGTCCGCCACAGACAGATAAATAGAAGAAGGGATAAAATCCACACCATCCTTTGTTTGGATACATTTCTTCATAGCAGGGAGTTTTTCATCTTCTATTGCCGCCATCATCAGATGGCCGATGGTATTTTCCAGTTCCCCTGTATTTTCAATCCCATAACAGGCCGTAAGGTTCGTCTGGCTGTCAAAATCTACAGCCAGCAATTTCTTTCCCTGTTTCTGCAGTGCGTATGCAAGGTTCAGGGTAGAGGTGGTTTTCCCCACCCCGCCTTTCTGTGATCCGATAACATAAATCTTTCCCATCATCAATACCGTCCTTTCTTTTCCGCAACCTTATCCGCCGTTTCCCTGCCGCTTTCCTCAAAAGCATCCACATAGCTTGCTTCTTCTCTCGGAACGATCACCAGCCGCCCCTCCTCACAAGTGACAGTGATAGATGTCCCGCAGTCAAATCCAGCTTCACGGAGCCATTGCCCTTTCAGCATGATGGCCGGTGTGGATTTATACTGATATCCGCTCTGCTCATAGACTTTCATATTTCTGAATTTTTTCATCGTCATAGATGTGCCTCCTTAAACCGTAAATGAATATTTACTTTAGAAATGCCTTTGTCTTCCAGTCATCGGCCGTTAGTCCAACGGCACCACCTCCCTTAAATCCGCCGCAACGCAAAAACAGCTGCCAATGCATTCACGCATCAGCAGCTGCCGATTTAAGTTCCGTGTATTATTTATTTGACTGTTTCTCCTGATCTTTGATCCTGTAATAGTCTTCCATATCCAAGGTCAGATCCACATGAGTATCAGGCTTTGATTTTCGGTTGCTCAAGAGGCATACAGTCTCCACATGATAAGTCCCCGGGAATAAGTCCACGCATCCCATCCGTTCTACCTGATACCCTCTTCCCTGCAGCATCTCCAGATCCCTTGCCAGGCTGGTGGGCTTGCAGGCAATATATACCATCTTCTCTACGCCGAATCGAATGATCTTCTCCAAGGCCTTGGGATTCACGCCGTCTCTTGGCGGATCCAGCACGATCAGGTCCGGTACTTCTCCCAGCTCATCGATCACTTTTAACACATCTCCAGCCCAGAAGGTGCAGTTTGAAAGGCCGTTCATCCGGGCATTTCCCTTTGCCGCCTCCACGGCTTCCTCCACGATTTCCACACCGACCACTTTTTTTGCCACAGGAGCTAAAATCTGTGCAATGGTGCCGGTACCGCTGTACAGATCAAAAATCACCTTATCCTTCGTCTCGCCGATATAGCTTCTTGCCTTCTCATAAAGGACTTCCGCCCCCAGCGAGTTGGTCTGGAAGAACGAAAAAGGCGTGATCTTAAAACGAAGTCCTAAAAGTTCTTCGTAAAAATAGTCCTGTCCGAATAAAATATCCGTCCCTTCATCTTTTACCACATCCGCCACACTGTCGTTTCTGGTATGCAGGATGCCCGCGATCCTTCCTGAAAGTTCTAAGGATCTGAGCGTTTCCACCCATCCCTGACTGTCAAAATGTCCCAGGAACTCCTCCTGCGTTGTCGTCACCAGGTCAATCAGGATTTCTCCTGTTTTCACGGCCTTTCTGACCAGCAGATGCCGGTAAAAGCCTGTGTGACGCATCCGATGATAGTAGGGAAGTCCGCTGTTTTTCGCATATTCCAGCGTGCAGGAAAGGATTTTCCGGAAGTCCTCATCCACGATCCGGCACTCCTGCACGTTTACGATATCGTGAAAGCTGCCCCGCTTATGCATCCCAAGCGCCAGGGGGCCATCCTTATACTCATCCCCGAAAGAAAATTCCATCTTATTGCGGTAGGCTTCTTTCCGGGGGCTTGCCTGTATCCCTTCCCAGATATAAGGCCCGTCCACTGCCTCATCCATCATGGCTTTGATCTGCACTTCCTTCAGCTTCAGCTGCTCTTCATAAGGAAGATTTTGATACGTACAGCCTCCGCATTGTCCGAAATGAGGACAGCTTGGGGGAATCTCTTTTTCAGAAGGTTCCAGCACTTCCAGGATCCGCCCCTCTGCCTTTCCTTTCCGGATCTTATTCACAGAAAAGCGTACCTTCTGTCCCGGCACGCCGTTTTTTACAATCACTGTTTTCTCTTCTTCCGGCAGATAGATCTTTCCTTTATTTGGAAACTCCACTGTCTCGATCCTGCCTTCGTATACCTGCCCTTTCTTCATCCATACTCTCCAATTCTATTTCTGATATTTCGCATTCAGGATAGTTCCATCCTGCTCTACCTTGATATGTTCCAGGCTCTTTACATACTGATTGAACTGGGCATATCCATAATCACTGATCTTAAAATCCTTATACTTCTCGTAAACCCGGTTCCCAAGCGTGCTGAGTTCAATCCCGCTCTTTCCCGCTTTCCTTACCAGGGCAATAACATAATTATCGATATCCGCCTTGCGCCCCTGATCCTCTCTTAACGCCACTGAAACAATGTGTCCCCTCTTTTCCAGCTGGATCCTCGGGAACTGCTCCAGGAATTTGGACAGCATATTATAGCCATAGCTTCGCACGTCAAAATCCGGGTACAGGCTGACCAGACGGCTTCCCACCTCTCCAAGTCCAGTTCCTTTATTATTGTCCTGATTCTCAATGATCATATCGATCACGGCATCCTCGATCTTTGAGGTGCTCAATCGCTCATGCTGATCTCTTGTCTTTCCTGATCCCGGCTCCTGTTCATTGAGCAGGTTCTCCAGAATAGTGAACTTGTCACATGCCTTTCGAAACGGCTCCGGCGTCTTATTTTCCCCCATGCCGATCACCATCTTTCCGCTTTCCCTCAGGCGGCTTACCAGCCTGGTAAAATCGCTGTCGCTGGACACGATACAGAACCCGTCCACATCATTGCTGTACAGAATGTCCATAGCATCAATGATCATAGCCGAGTCTGTCGCATTTTTCCCTTGTGTATAACTGAACTGCTGGATCGGCGTAATGGAATTGCTCAAAAGCTGCTCCTTCCAGCCGGAAAGCTGTGTGCTGGTCCAGTCTCCGTAGATCCGCTTATATGTGATCACCCCATATTTGGAAAGCTCTGTTAAAACTGGCTTAATGTATTTTACTGACACATTCTCCGCATCGATCAAAAGCGCAAAACATTGTTCTTCCATATATTTCCTCCAAATAAAACTCTCTGCCAAGATAAAAGCAGGTAGGTTACCCTTTCTTACACAGATGGGCTCCCAACCTGCTCTCTATTGCATCTTAGACTGTTACCTTCTTATACCTGGTCATCATCATTGAAGAAGTCATCATCAAAATCATCCTCAAAGTCTTCTTCAAAATCCTCCAGATAATCCGGTGTAAAGAAACAGTATACCGCGTAAGCAATCGCCGCAACGGCTGCCACAGCTCCAACGATGGCAAGTACCCAAAGTACCGTCCTGGACTGGCTGCTTTCCTCCTTTTTATTGATCAGTTCATTCAACTTTGTTGCAGCAATGATATCCTCTACCTTACTCATGCTCCCACATCCTTTCTTCTGCTGTCACAGCAAGTTCATTAATTAAAATCATTATATCACTAACATTTTCAGATTACTATAACTTTATGCCAAATTAGTCAATTTTCTGTAATTTTGCAAATGCGGCAAACATCTTTTTTGTGCCTGGGCCGTCAAAATCCACGGTCACTTCATAGTCTCTGCCGCCTTCTACCATCGCAGTTACCGTGCCTTCTCCGAATTTCACATGACGCACCCGGTCGCCCACCTGGTATCCCGGGCCTTCTCCTTTTGGTGAACCAAAGCTTCTGGCCGCTCCCGGCTGTACAAAAGCTTTTGCCCGAAATGCCTGTCTGGCCTGCTGATAAGCGCTTGGCTTTCTTTCTTCCTCCGGCTCGGGCTTTTGGAAAACGGCTCCTGTAGACAGCAGTTCCATCGGGATTTCCTTTAAGAAACGGGACATCTTGTTATACTGCGTCTCTCCCCGGATCATACGCCGCCTTGCACAGGTCAGCGTCAGTTCTTCCTCCGCCCGGGTAATTCCCACATAGCAGAGCCTTCGCTCTTCCTCTACCTCTTCCGGATCGTCTGCCGTAATGGTCATATAGCTGGGGAAGATTCCGTCCTCCATCCCCGCCAGGTACACATGCGGGAATTCCAGACCCTTCGCACTGTGGAGCGTCATCAGCACCACATAGTCATTCGATTCATCCAGACTGTCGATATCCGCCACCAGCGCTACCTCTTCCAGAAATCCATTCAGTGTGGCCGGTTCATCCCGATCCTCGCAAGTCTCCTCATAGGCCGTGATCTTACTGATCAATTCATCAATATTTTCAATCCGGCTCTCTGCCTCTTCACTGCCTTCTTCCTTCAGGCTTTCTATGTATCCTGTTTCTTCAAGGATTTCCTGCATCAGCTCCGAGATCGTAAGCTCTTTTGCATCTGTTTTAAAATGCTCGATCAGCGCCACGAAGGACTCCAGCTTAGATGCACCGCGCCCGATATTCGGAATCAGGTCGACTGCTCTGAGCGCTTCGTAAAAGCCGATCTCCCGGCCGGAGGCATACTCCTGGACACGGTTAATGCTGGTAAGGCCAATCCCTCTCTTTGGCACGTTGATGATCCGGCGCACCGCCAGGTCGTCTCTTCCATTGTCGATGGTTTTCAGATAGGCCAGCAGGTCCTTGATCTCCCGTCTGGCATAGAAATTGATGCCGCCCACGATCTTATATGGAATATTTGCCGTTACAAACTTCTCTTCAAACATACGGGACTGTGCATTGGTCCGGTACAGGATCGCATGATCATTATAGGCTGCCTTCCCGGACTCTACCCGCTCCCGGATATCCCCTACGATATACTCTGCTTCATCGAACGCCGTATCAAACTGGCGCACGTTGATCTTGTCGCCCTCGCCGTTATCCGTCCAGAGAGTCTTGTCCTTTCTGCCGTGGTTGTGGCGGATCACCGCATTGGCAGCATTTAGGATGTTGCTGGTGGAGCGGTAGTTCTGCTCCAGCTTGATCACCTTTGCATCAGGAAATACCTGTTCAAAATCCAGAATGTTCCGGATATTGGCCCCACGGAATTTATAAATGGACTGGTCGTCGTCTCCTACCACACAAAGATTCCGGTATTTGGCGGATAAAAGGCGCACCAGCTCAAACTGCACCGTATTGGTGTCCTGGTACTCATCCACCATGATATAACGGAACCGCTCCTGATAATAATCGAGCACGTCCGACTGGGTCTGAAAAAGCTGCACCGCTTTTACCAGAAGGTCGTCAAAATCCAGCGCATTATTGGCGCGCATCTGCTTTTCGTACTCCTCGTACACCGACGCGATTTTCTGCCGGCTGAAATCTCCCTGGGCCTGGATACGGAATTCCTCTGGCGTGACCAGTTCATTTTTCGCCTGTGAAATGGCTGCCAGTAAAGACCGCTCCCGGAAGATCTTGGTGTCGATCTGTAACAGCTTACAGATATCCTTCATCAGTGTTTTCTGATCGTCGGTATCGTAAATCGTAAAATTCGTGTCAAATCCCAAAAGATCGATATGCCTTCTTAAGATCCGGACACACATGGAGTGGAAGGTGCTGACCCAGATACTCTCCGATCCAAAGCCCACCAGGTTGTCCACTCGTTCCCGCATTTCTCCCGCCGCTTTATTGGTAAAGGTAATGGCCAGGATATTCCATGGATTGATCCCTTTTTCCTCGATCAGATATGCGATCCTGTGAGTCAGGACTCTGGTCTTTCCCGATCCCGCCCCGGCAAGAATCAAAAGCGGCCCCTCCGTGTGAAGCACCGCCTCTTTCTGCTGTTCATTCAATGTATCGTAAATGCTCAACTTTTCTGTTTCCTTTCTTGTTCCTGCTGTTTCATAAATTCATGTTCTTTTTTGATCTCCTCATAGAGGGCCAGACTGTCCCAGTCACGGTTTGTCTGGGTCACCATCGCCTTTAAGTCTACCCGGACCTTCTCTTTTTTCATCAAAAACAGAGCTCGGTCCAGCATATCCTCCGTCTCTGCATGGATCACCAGCATTTCCTCTAAAAATCCATTTCCCTCCGGACTTTCAGATGTTTCGTTTCCTAAGTCCAATTCTCCCTCCGGATTATCCGGGCCGATCCCAGCCAGTACTCCCAGCGGCAGCCGGTATTCTTCTTCTGTCACATGACGGACTTTATATCCCAGGAATCCAAAGATCATCCCGATCTTCTTTCCTTTTGGAGTTTCTTTCAGATTGTAACATAATACTACTGATTTCATCGGTTTCGACTCCCTTCCTCAAAAAAGTCTGGTTTCATTATATGGGTTTTAATATAGAAGTGCAAGCTTCAAAAATTAAAGAAATATTTCTTGTCATATAGTTATGAAAACTATATAATGATTATGTTGAGGTGATTTTATGACGATTGACACAAAAGATTTACTAAACAGTATTTTATCCAGTATTTCACGGATTGACTATATCAGACCGAATGAAATTCCAAACATTGACCTATATATGGATCAGGTCACCACTTTTATGGAGGAACAGCTGAAACGGACCAAACGGTACGAGGAGGACAAGATCCTGACCAAAACCATGATCAACAATTACGCCAAGAACAATCTGCTTCCTCCCCCTGTGAAAAAGAAATATTCCAAAGAGCATGTGCTGGTGATGATCTTTATCTACTATTTCAAAAATATCCTTTCCATCAAGGATATTGAAAGCGTCCTCACTCCTATCACAGAGAAAACCTTCGACAAGGAAGAATCTCTGGACATGACGTCTGTCTATGAGGAGATCTGCCAGATGGAGAAATCCCGCATCGACGATCTGAAAAAAGATGTCACAAATTCTTATGAACTTGCCATGGACAGCTTTTCAGAGCTTCCCCCGGAGGAAAAAGAATATCTCCAGCTTTTTGCTTTCATCTGCAATTTAAGCTTTGATGTATATGTGAAAAAGCAGATCATCGAGAAAATGATCGATGATCTGGCTGACGCTGACAGCAGTGCGAAAAAGAAGAAATAAGCCTGGCTTATTTCTTCTTTTGTACTCTTAAGAATCTTCTTTTTGGTTAATGCGTTCAAATACCATGTCATAACCATCGTTTCCATAATTCAGGGAACGGTTGACACGGCTGATCGTTGCAGTAGACGCTCCTGTCTTGTCCGCAATCTCCAGATATGTCTTGTGCTCTCTTAACATTTTTGCCACTTCAAATCGCTGAGAAAGAGACAGCAGTTCATTGATCGTACAGATGTCCTCAAAAAAAGTGTAACATTCTTCTTTATCTTTCAAGCTCAGTATTGCAGAAAACAGATAGTCCACTGCTTCTGTCCTGATCTTCTTACTCATAGCATACTCTCCTTTGTAACAGATTCATTACTGTTACATTTTAACACAGTGAATTTTTAAAGTCTATACCTTTTTCCTGTGTTTTAACAGGGAAATCAATTTCCCGTAAGAAGTATTTGCCACCAGCTCTTCCGGAAAAGCTGTCTTCCTTACCAGTTCCTCTGCAAAAGGATATTCTGCAATGTCCAGATCAAAATGAGCGTCACTTCCGAACACCACCATGGTTCCTTCCTTTTTACAGGCTTCCAGCATCTTCAGACAGTTTTCCGTGGTATTCGCCCGGTATCCGTCTGGCCTGAGAGAAGAGTTATTGACTTCTAAAAGGGTGCCTGTCCGCTTTGCCTCTCTTGCCAGCACTTCATAATCTGCAGGAAATCTGCCATCATCCGGATGCCCGATGATATCTATATATGGATTCTCCATTACAGAAAGATACGCCTGCATCACATTTTCCTGGGTCCTCTCATCCTTGAAGCAAGGCGTGTGCAGACTGGCGATCGCTATATCCAGATCCCGGATGACGCCCTGGGGAAGATCCACATTTCCCTCCCGGTCCATGATGTTCAGCTCTGTTCCCAGCAGCAGATGGATATTGTTAAGAGTACGGGGAACCACCCGCAGATTCTGAAAATAATACAGTTGGCAGGATCCCGGCATTTCCGGGGCGTGTTCTGTAAGCGCCAGGCCTTCCAGACCTTTCTCCGCCGCCATGGCCGCCATCTCCCGCAATGTATTATAAGCGTGTCCGCTGGCCAGAGTATGTGAGTGTGTATCAATTCTGATGTTCATATGTCTGTCCTTCCTTTTCACATTTCCAAAAGTTTCCGCAGTTGCAAAACTCATTATAATGCATAGATTTTCCTTTTTCTACATATTTTAATGTTATATTTTTATGAAGTTTTATCGCTATATTCCACAAAACAGGAGGAGTTTTCATGAGAAAAGACAGAAAGAACCAGGAAATCATAGACGCATACGACTACCTTTCCAACGCCGCATCCAACCAGGATCTGACCGGGCTGATCCCGTCCGCTCCTTCATCTGCTGAAGAGCTTGAATCCTACGAAGATGTGTATCATTTTCTCCCGCCTGGTGGAAATACATCAGCCATCCATCCCGAATCCGGCGTCTGTAAAGAAGGCGAGAAAGATGATAGAGGATAGGGATCCGCCCCTACAGGGCAAATTCACCAAAGAAAGGAACCGATCATATACTAATCAAAAACGGAGTTTTGATTATGCCTTCTATGAATCTGGTTCCCGTAAACGGAATCATCCTCAGTATTACTCCTTTCGGAGATGACTGCTGCGAACAGCAGGTCAGCATCCGTACCTCGAATGGCATCAACCACTTTATCGTTGGTCCCGAGACCTATGTGATCAATAACGTCCGCCTGCGGCCAGGCATGAACGTGACCGCCCTCTACGACGCAGATCAGGCCGTCCCGCTGATCTATCCGCCCCAGTACCGGGCTGTGCTGATCGGCCGGCGGAATCCCAGCGAAAATGTCTATGCCGGCTATTTTGACGAAAATCTAATGTCCGCCGACGCGTCACTTCAGCTGAACATCGACAATTCTACCAGCGTAGTGACCGCCAACGGCCAGACCTTCCAGTGCTCTCCCGGCGGGCACACCCTCGTCGTATACTACAGCAGTTCTACCCGGAGTATCCCGGCACAGACCACGCCGCGGAAAATAGTGGTGGTATGTTAAAATGGGGACGTACACTTGTTGCACAAGTGTACGTCCCCATTTGCGTTAGTGGGTGTCCCCATCTGCATTTCCCTATGTCCCCAATCGCAAAAGCCCCTGTCCCTTTAAGCGCGGTTCTGTGCCTCTACCAGATGCAGTGCGCCGTAGCGCTCCCGGAGCTTGGGCTTTTCGATCTTTCCGGTGGCGTTCCTTGGCACGTCGGCAAAGAAGATCTTTCTTGGCCGTTTATACCTTGGCAGCTTTTTGCAGAAAGTATTAATATCTTCCTCATCGCAGGTGACTCCTGGCTTCAGCGCAATGATCGCTGCCGAGATCTCGCCAAGCCTGTGATCCGGCAAACCGATCACAGCCACATCATGTACAGCCTCATGGGTGCGGAGAAAGTCCTCGATTTGTACCGGATATATATTCTCTCCTCCGCTGATAATCACATCTTTTTTGCGGTCTACCAGGAAAATGAAACCATCCTCGTCCTCTTCTGCCATATCTCCCGTATACAGCCACTCTCCGTGAAGTACCTCTTCTGTGGCCTTTGGATCGTTATAGTAGCAGACCATGACTCCCGGTCCGCTGACAGCCAGCTCCCCTGTTTCTCCAGGTTTCACGTCATTTCCGTTCTCATCAATGATCCTTGTCTTCCAGCCGTAGCCGGCTTTCCCGATGGCTCCCACCTTGTGGATATTTTCCACTCCCAGATGCACGCAGCCCGGGCCGATAGATTCACTCAGTCCATAATTGGTGTCATACTGGTGGTGAGGGAAATATTCCTTCCAATGTTTGATCAGACTGGGCGGAACCGGCTGGGCGCCGATATGCATCAATCTCCACTGATCTAACTGGTACATGTCAAGATTGATCTTACCACTGTCCAATGCCAGAAGCAGGTCCTGCGCCCACGGTACCAGAAGCCACACAATGGTGCACTTTTCTTCTGAAACAGCCCGCAGGATAAACTCCGGATTGGTTCCTTTTAAAAGTACTGCCTTCCCTCCGGTCAGAAGGCTTCCGAACCAGTGCATCTTTGCTCCGGTATGGTACAGTGGAGGGATACACAAAAACACATCGTCCTTGGTCTGTCCATGGTGATTCTGCTCTGTCTTGGCAGAATGCATCAAAGCCTGGTGCGTATGAAGGATTGCTTTCGGAAAGCCTGTCGTTCCTGACGAAAAATAGATCGCCGCATAATCCTCATCCGTCACGTCGATCTTCGGCGACTGACTGGAGCAGTTTGCAGAATGCATCGTATAATCCTCCGCAAAGCCGGGGCACCCGTCTCCTACGAAAAACAGCAGCCGATGCCTGCTGATCTCATCGGCAATCTCTTCAATACGCCCGATAAACTCCGGCCCGAACACCAGCACGTCTACTTCCGCAAGCTCCACACAATATTTGATCTCTTCGGCAGAATACCGGAAATTCAGAGGCACCGCCAAAGCTCCTGTCTTCAAGATCCCAAAATATATCGGCAGCCATTCCAGACAATTCATCAGAAGGATCGCTACTTTATCACCTTTATGTACTCCCCGTTCCAGCAAAAGATTGGCAAAGCGGTTTGCCTTTTCATTAAAGACATTCCAGGTGATCTCCCTTCGATAATAAGACGCCCGTACCGGTTCGATCAGCTCGTATTCTTTCCATGTAACTCTCCGGGTCTCCGGCATCTCCGGATTGATCTCTACCAGCGCGACATCGTCCCCATACAGCCGGCAGTTCTTTTCCAAAATATCTGTGATAGGCATAAAAAAAATCCCCTTTCTGGCTCATCACTTTAGCACGTTTAATCGCTAAAGTAACTATACCTTTTTTGAAAGGGGATGTCAACTATTATCTTTTATTCTGCTGCGTTTTCGGCATATTCGGTGGTGACCAGATCCTCATACGGCGCCCTCTCAGTCAGTTCTCCTGCCTCCTCCAGAATATCCTGCAGAAGCTCAAAGCTTTCTTCTTCAAAGATCAGGTTTTCTTTCCACGTATCCTGGTCATAATATCTGGTCACGATGGTCGTGATCGTTTCCAGATCCGTCTCTGTAAACTGGGGCTCTATCACCTCAGCGATCTCTTCCGGTGTATGGCTCTGCACGTAGTCCATTCCCTTCTGCAGCGCATTGGTGACTCCCTGGATGATCTCCGGGTTCTCCTCGATGTAGCTCTGTTTTGCAGAAAATGCCGTATACGGTACGTATCCGCTGTCCGTTCCTAACGAGGCGACAACATAGCCTTTGCCTTCGTTTTCCAGGCTGGTGGCTCCTGGTTCAAACTCAACCGTAAAATCTCCTTGCCCTTCTGCAAAAGCCGCCGCAGTAGACCCGAAATCAATATTCTGATCAATCTCAAGATCCGCCGCCGGGTCAATCCCGTTTTTCCGGAGAATATACTCAAACACCATCTGCGGCATGCCGCCCTTACGGCCGCCCAGCACATTGGTCCCTTTCAGATCCTCCCATGTGAAATCCGGCATCTCCTCCCGGGCCACCAGGAAATTTCCTGCCCGCTGGGTCAGCTGTGCAAAATTCACCACATAATCCGTAGCACCTTCATTATAAGTATAGATGGATGCTTCCGAGCCCATAAAACCGATATCCGCCTCTCCGGAAATAACCGCAGTCATCGTCTTGTCAGCCCCAAATCCGCACACCAGATCCAGTTCGATGCCTTCCTCTTCGAAATACCCTTCCTCTATCGCCACATACATAGGAGCATAGAAAATAGAATGGGCCACTTCATTCAGGGTAACCTTGGTCAGTTCCTTCTTCTCCTCTTTTGCCGGATCAGAGGCCTCAGCGCTGGTTTCCCGCGCCCCTTCATCTCCGGACTCTCCCACGCCGGAACATCCGGCTGCCAGGGAAAGCATCATCACCACTGTAAGGCTGATTCCCAGTAAACGTTTTTTCATATGGATCCTCCTTATGACTCTTAACGATACCAGTATATTCATAAAGAGAAGGATCCGTGACACCAGGCGTTTTCCATACTACAGGCAAATAGCCATTCACAGCTGATACCAACTCACTGCATGATCCGGTGAATCTGCCGGTACTCTCTTGGCGACATCTGATAGACCCGCTTAAATGCTCTGGAAAAGTGAAGCGCATTCGGATACCCGACCAGAGTCCCGATCTCACTGACCTGCCGGTCTGACGTCGTAAGAAGCGCCGCCGCTTTGGCCATCCGGTAATGCACCAGAAATTCCTGGGGCGACTGTCCGATCACTCCTTTGAAGATTTTCCCAAAGTAACTGCGTTCCAGCTGGCAGTTTTTTGCGATATCCTCTACTGTAACATCTTCTTTATAATGTGTCTCAATATATCGGATAGCTTCTTTCGCATAGAACTCGCTCAGTTTTCCGTCCTGAGGTGCTCTCCTTGTACTGGAATACTGGATCATCCGGTCCAGCAGCAGATAAAACTGGCCGATCAGTCCCATCGAGGACTGATTATCACTGAACACAAAGCTTCTCATTTTCTCCTCGATCTCTGCCCCGTGCTCTTTCGTATCCGGAACATAGACCGGATGCAGCTGAGAAACGCCCATCGCCTCCACACATTCTCTGGCCCTGAGTCCTGCAAATTCAATCCACATATAAGTCCATGGTTCCTTCTCATCCGCCATATAAGTATTTACATACCCCGGCTCAATGATAAAGCCAGAGCCTCCTTCCAGCAGAAATTCCTGCATATTATCCTTCTCATCATTTGCCCGCAGGATCCCTTTTCCCGACACAATATAATGAAAGAGATAGTTATTCCGCACATATGGTCCAAACAAATGGAGAGGTTTGCACTGCTCAAACCCATACTGCATGATCGTCAGATCAATATAATGCTCATCCTTGAAAATAGAAAACCTGACCTCACTCATAAAAAGTCTCTCCTGTTTTTATCATTATACTTTTTAACCAAATTTTAATTTGCAATTTATCAATTTTTCACAAAAATCTTTCAATATACACTATTATATACCATAATGCGTTTATACTTCAACTATATGCTGCAAAAAACGCATTTGGGTAATATCGAGACACATATATACATTTACCGTTTTTTGTTAAAATGCTATCATTTTAAATAGCTTATAGCAAAATCTTCATGCAATTTGTACACTGCATGGGAAAAGGAGAGGTGTGGAATGAAAAAGAAAGTGATTGCTGTATTTCTCGTATTGACAGTACTCCTCAGTATGGTTGCAGTTGCCGGATGCGGCAGCGATTCTTCCTCTGATGGAAAAACCGAAATCGAGATCATACAGTACAAAATGGAAGCAACAGACTATTTTGACGCACTGGAAGAAGAATTCAACGCAACACATGATGACATTCATCTGACCATTGATTCTCCAAATGATGCGTCAACCATTATGAGGACCCGGTTTATCCGCGAGGATTACCCGGATATCATCGGTATCGGCGGAGATATCAACTACTCCTATTATGTAGATGCTGAGATCCTGGCTGATCTGTCCGACTGGGACGGCATGGCCGATATCAAACAGTCCTATATTGATATTGCAGAAGGACTGGAAACCATTCCGACAGACGGAACCTATATTGCTCCTTATATGGCAAACGCCGCCGGAATCCTTTACAACAAGGATATGTTTGAAGAACACGGCTGGGAAATTCCTACTACATGGGATGAACTGATCTCTCTTTGCGAGGAAATCCAGTCAGAAGGCATCCTTCCCTTCTACTTTGGATTCCGTGACACCTGGACCTGTCTGGCTCCATGGAACGCCATTGCAGTAGACCTGGCACCGGCAGATATCTGCAAGCAGGTTAACCGGGGAGATGCAACCTTCACAGAAGCTTACCGTGAAGCAGCAGAAAAATATATCCAGCTGATGGATTACGGCCCGGACGACCCTGCAGCATATGGTTACAACGATGCTTGTACCGCTTTTGCAAACGGTGAAGCCGCCATGTATACGATCGGAAGCTATGCGGTTCCTCAGATCCAGTCTGTAAATCCGGATATGAATATTGACTCCTTCGTAATGCCTGCTAATGACGATCCGGACGGCAACACTCTGAACTCCGGTATCGACCTTGGCTTCTGCGTAACTGCAGCCTGCGAAAATAAAGAGGCCGCTTACGAAGTGCTGGATTTCTTATATGAAGATGAAAATATCCAGGCCTACATTGATGACCAGAACTCTATTTCCTGTAAAGAGGGCGACTACGAGCTGGCTCCTATGCTGGATGGCATGACCGAATATATTGAATCAGGCAATATGACCGACTATCAGGATCACTACTATCCTTCCGAGATGGCTGTCGATGCAATCCTGCAGACATATGTTCTCAACAAAGATACCGATGCTTTCCTGAAGAGATTCGATACTGACTGGCAGCGGTACAACCGTGACACCATTCGTACCGTACAGGAATACGAAGAAGAACATGGCAGTTTAGAAGAATAGGAAAGGAGTGGGGATGAAATGAAAAGTAATAAAAAACGTACATATTTACTGATCACAATACCGATCCTGGCATTATTTGTATGTTTCAACACAATACCTTTGATCCGTGGTATTGTTTACAGTTTTACAAACTTCAAAGGATTTGGAACTTATGACTGGGTAGGGTTCAGAAATTACATGGATCTGTTTACTGATTCCCGCATCGGCGGCTCTTACCTGTTCACCTTCAAGCTTGCGATCGTAGCAACGATCCTTACTAATGTGATCAGTCTGATCCTGGCACTGGGACTGAACAGCAAAATTCGGGCAAAGAGTTTCTTCCGGGCAGCTTATTTCCTGCCGAACGTACTCGGCGCCCTGGTTGTAGGCTATATCTTCCAGTATCTGTTTACTTACATTCTTCCTGCACTGGGAGAGATGGTCGGAAGTCCGACATTGAGTCAGAGCCTGCTTTCCAACGAAAACCTGGCATGGTTCGCCATCGTTATCGTATGCTGCTGGCAGAATATTGCAATGAACACCATCATTTATATCTCCGGTCTTCAGACAGTTCCGGAAGATGTATATGAGGCTGGCGATCTGGACGGAGCAACCGGCTGGAAACGTTTCCGCCACCTGACCTTCCCTCTGATCATTCCATTCTTTACCATCAATATGGTTCTGTGTGTAAAGAACTTCCTGATGGTATTCGATCAGATCATGGCTATGACCCAGGGAGGTCCTGCACAGAGCACTGAATCCATTTCCTTCCTGATCTATAACAATGGTATGAAGGGTGGAGCGTTCGGTTACCAGAGTGCCAACGCGGTAATCTTCTTCATCGTGATCGTAGCAATATCTGCGGCACAGATGAGTATATCCAGTAGGAAGGAGGAGCAGTTATAATGAAAGCAAGAATTGGACAAAAAACAAACTGGCCCGTAGTAATCCTGCTGATCCTGGGCCTTAGTACGATCATATTCCCGTTATACATGGCAATCGTGATCGCCTTTAAACAGCCTTCCGAGATGACCAACAGCATTTCCGGTATCCTGTCACTCCCGTCAAGCTGGAGCTTAAGCAACTTTGCCGAGGCTATGGAAGTCACCGACTTCTGGCACTCCCTTGGCAACAGTATTATGATCACCGTTGTGACTGTTGTACTCTCTATCCTGATCCACTCTCTGATGGGCTATGCGATCGGACGGAACCGTGCACACAGTAAATTCTATAAATTTGTATACTTATTTATCGTAAGCGGTATGTTCGTTCCTTTTGCGATCCTGATGATGCCTCTGGCAAAACAGACCGCTGAACTGGGACTTGCAAATTGGGCTGGCGTTATCATCCTTTATGTGGTATTCTATATGCCGATGAATGTGTTGCTGTATTCTGGATACCTGGTAAATATTCCGATCGCACTGGAAGAAGCCGCCGAGGTAGACGGAGCCACCACATGGGGCACATACTGGAAGATCATCTTCCCGATCATGAAGCCTATGCACGCTACAGTAGCCATCATCACTGCACTGGCTGTATGGAACGACGTTATGACGCCTTTGATCATCATGGCTGGTACCGGACAGAACACACTGCCTCTGGCACAGCTTAATTTCCAGACGCAGTTCGGAACCAACTACAACCTGGCATTTGCTTCTTATCTGCTGGCGTTGATCCCGATCCTGATCTTCTATGTGATCTGCCAGAAACAGATCCTGAACGGCGTTGTAAACGGTGCAGTCAAATAATCAGATATCAAACTTTGAAATGAGGACAAACTTATGGCAATCTTACTTGACAGCGAAAACAACGTTTTCACATTGCAGACAAACCATAGTATGTACCAGATGAAAGCAGACAGGTATGGAGTTTTACTCCATACCTGGTTTGGCGAAAAGGGGAAAAATTTTGATTACTCCTATCTGATCACCTATGCAGACCGTGGTTTTTCGGGAAATCCCTATGATGTAGATGATGAGCGTACCTACTCTCTGGATGCTCTTCCTCAGGAATATCCCACATATGGAAGCGGCGACTACCGCGGAAGCGCCCTGAAGGTACGCTATCCGGACGGGACTACCTCCTGTGAACTGCGCTATGTGAAACATGAAGTCCTGGAGGGAAAATATTCCATCCCCGGACTTCCTGCGATCTACCAGATGCCCGAAAACAAAGCAGACACTCTGGTCATCACTCTGGAGGATACCCGGAAGGTATTCTATGTACACCTGTATTACGGGGTCATGGAGGACCTGGACATCATTACACGCTCTGTCCGCATTGAGAATCACAGCGACGCCCCCATTTACCTGGAAAATGTACAGAGCACCTGCGTGGATTATCTCCACGGGGAATTTGACCTGCACACCTTTTACGGACGCCACGTTAAGGAGCGGAATTACCAGCGTGCGGCAGTCCACCACGGCATCCAGTCCGTGGGAAGCACCAGGGGCATGTCCAGCCACCAGTACAATCCTTTCCTGATCCTGTCGGACAAGGATACGACTGAAACCTCTGGAAACTGTTACGGCTTTTCCTTCCTGTACAGCGGCGATTTTATTGGCAGTGCAGAATTTGACACTTATAACCAGACAAGGCTTTTGCTGGGAATCCATCCAGGAAATTTCCAGTACCGCCTGGAGCCTGACGAGACCTTCTGTTCTCCTGAGGTGGCCATGACCTATTCAAACAAAGGTCTGGAGCATCTGTCCCATACCTATCACAAGGCCTACCGCAACAACCTGTGCCGGGGCAAATTCAAAAAAGCCCGCCGTCCTGTCCTGTTAAACAGCTGGGAAGGCGTGTATTTTGACTTTAATGGTGAAAAACTGCTCCAGATGGCAAGAGACGCCGCTTCCATGGGCATCGAGCTCTTCGTCATGGACGACGGTTGGTTCGGAAAACGTGACAAGGACGTATCGGGCCTTGGCGACTGGTTCGTTAATGAAAAGAAACTTGGCTGTACCCTGGGTGAATTATCGGAACAGATCCATGCCCTGGGACTGCAGTTTGGTATCTGGTTCGAGCCGGAATGTGTCAGCGAAGACAGTGACCTGTACCGCGCGCATCCGGACTGGGCCTTAAAGGTTCCGGGCAAAGCCCCCACCAGATCCCGCTATCAGCTGGTCCTGGACTTTTCAAGGGCAGATGTGCGCGACTATATTTTCAAGCAGATGTGTCAGGTCCTGGATTCCGCAAAGATCGAGTACCTGAAATGGGACTTTAACCGCAGTATCTCCGATATTTACAGTGCGGTTCTCCCTTCCGACAAACAGGGCGAGGTGGCTCACCGCTTTATCCTGGGACTCTACGACATGCTGGACAAGCTGGGGAGACGTTATCCCAACATGCTGATCGAAGGCTGCTGCGGAGGCGGAGGACGTTTCGACGCCGGTATGCTCTACTACTCCCCGCAGATCTGGGGAAGCGACAATACCGATGCCATCGAACGGCTGACGATCCAGTACGGATCCTCCTTCTGCTATCCGATATCGACCATCGGCTCTCACGTATCCCAGTGCCCTAACGAGCAGACGGGACGGTATACACCTATCAACACCCGTGCCACCGTGGCTATGTCCGGAACATTTGGTTATGAGCTGGATGTCAATCATATGACGCCGGCTGAAAAAGAGGTAGTGAAAAGCCAGATTTTTGAGTTTAAGAAATATTATGACCTGATCCAGTACGGCAGATATTACCGGCTGACAGATCCGATGAAGACCAAGGATTATCACTGCTGGCAGTTTAC
>OGYQ01000993.1_pt1 | contig 19028 bp, 18 predicted proteins | sample 1576641 | NCBI WGS metagenome assembly OGYQ01 (sample SAMEA3541476, study PRJEB24748) | human gut metagenome | biome: human gut; feature: human-associated habitat; material: faeces | place: China | collected 2012 | reverse complement strand
CACAAGCCACCCGCCATTTCGCGCAAAGCGCGGCGAATAGCGGGGCGGTGCCCCTGCACCCCCCGCAACCCTGGGGGTCACAGACCCCCAGCCCCCCCCAAAAGAACGCGGACCGATTTCTAACTTTGGTTAGATTTTGGTCCGCGTCTTTTACTTTTTCTTTCCCAATGCCCGCAGCGCTTTGTCATCCAGTTTATCGGACAGCGCATAGAGCAGAGTCGTCGCTACATGGGCCGGGTCGTGGTTCAGCTTTTGGCGCACCACATCAAGGTTGCCGGTGCGGTGGTACTCGTCCACCGCGTAGACCTTGCGGGCGCTATGCGGCGAAACCGTCCCTTTTGGCACAGCCCCGCTGTGCTGGAAGAAGCGGGCACAGCGAGAGCAGTCTTTCCAGACCGCTTGTCTGGTGCGATGCTTGCGCCAGTCGTGGCGGCCTTCAAAGGCGTACAACCGCCCAGCCTGTTGCAGAATCCGCAACTGCAATTTGCCCGGAATCCACACCCGGCGAGTTTTGCCGGTTTTCTGCTCCCGCACGGTAAACCGCTGTCGTTTGATCTGCGCCGTGGTAAGGTTCAGCACGTCACCCACCCGCAGCCCAGTGGCCAGCATCACCTCGAATACCAGCCGGTTGGCGGGCTGTAATGCCGCGAGTACCAGCCCCAGCGCGGACGGTTCCACGTAGGAACTACGCGCCATTTTGTCCCCCCTTTACATTCCGGATTTTGTCAACTGTCAGACGGCCACCACACCTCGGGCCGGTATTCCGAATCCACTCCCGGCCAGTCCCAGCGGGGTCGGTCGCCGCCGTCCGGGTCGTCGGACGGACGTTCTCCCCAGCGCGTCACGGCGCGCAGAACGCGGTCATAGGCCGCCGCGTCGAAAGCCACCCTGTACCGGCACTTATCCAACAGTTCGGCCATCTTCTGGCGCTTGCGGCGTCCCAGCTCATTCACCCTGTCAGGGGCGTCCAGCAGCGTGGCAAAAATGAAGCGGTCTGTGTCGTTCAGGGCGGCCACTTCGGCGGTGCCCTGCACATCCTGGAGCCGGTACACGGTGGGCCACAGGGCCGCCACCTCACGGGGCCCAGCCAAGCCCGGCACCGTAATTTCAAGCCGGGTCGTGGGGGTGTCCAGGTGGCTTTCCAGCTGCTTGTTATAGAGCTTGCAGCGCCCGGGGGCATTTCGCGCCCCAACGTACTGGGTACGGTCGGCAGCGCTTCGGGTGGTTTCCTCGTACAAGCGTGCATCCTTACGCAGACTGTACCACTCCCGTGGATGGGGCCAGTCACAGGCCAAATCCCATTGTTTGACGGTGCAGGGTTCCACCAGCCGGGCCCGCTGCCACAGGCAGCGCAGCAGCCAATGCAGCGCCCGTTCGTCCCCCACCTTGTTGGGGTTAAATTCAAGTTTGGCCGTGTCGCTGGGGCGGCTCTTTCCGTAGGCGACCATACCGACCCCCACCCAGAAAGAGCGCTCGCCCTGTTCACCGCAGAGTATGCGGAACTGGTTCCGATACGTCCCGTATTTGTAACTTGTCCAGTGGTCGAAGTTGAGCCACTGGGCGGCCCCCAGTTCGTCCAACAACCCTTGTGCCGTAGTCATTCGCAGCCGAAATACCAACTGCACCTTGTCGCAGCTGTAGGTAGCCCCGTCTGCTGCCCTCGTTTCGTCCCTGTAGCTTATCTTGCCGCTGTACATTTGTACGCAAGATTCGCCCTATTAGATATACGGCGAATCAGCCCACAACGGCAAGCCGCAGTTTGCCGTCCCGCTCGGCAAGGCCAAGGCGTACCACGTCGCCCACTGCGTGGGGCTTGCTGCTGTACAGGTAGCCCACCCGGCCATGAGCATCGGCCATGTACAGGCGGTACATGGTGCGGTCGGTTTCTCCGGGCTTTTTGGCGCGGAACACGTCCTCGGCCACACTCAGCACCTTGCACTCCATCACCGGCGCGAAATCCTCACCCATCACAAGCTACCCCCTTCCCGCAGCGCTTCGCTAAGTAACACCTTTGCCGTGCAAAGGCGAATGTGTGCCGGGTCAAGCCAACGCACAACCACGTCTGAACCGCTACAAGCCATCGTATCGGTGATGCAATCCAAAGCCAAGCACACCTCAAGGTGTGCTTTTGACAACTTGTCGCGTTGGCTGGTCTGCCTTGCGGGTTTGTGTTGAGCATTGATTTTAGTGTTTACGTTCATATCCAACCTCTTTCCCGGGGCACGAAAAAAGCCCCGACTTATATTTTGTCGGGGCCCAAATGACCGCATTTCGCCAAATGCGAATTTAGCAAAATGTAAAATTTCGCTAAATTAGTGGACATTTAGCGAAATACTCGATTTTACTTTTCGGGAAGGATTCCATGCTGCTTGCTCCCTCTCTCCACTTCGATGTTTTTTCTTTCTCTATCAATCCCATCAAATCGAAAGATCTGATTGGGAATGAAGAAACCACGCTCACAGTCGGTCCTACGAACTGAATGCACTGTTTTGATTTGAGTTTTAAGGGTCAATTGCCTTTGACAGCCTCAACCGATCACAAAACGCAAAGGTTTCATTACTATCTTTGGCCCGTGTGGCAGCTAGTAGCAGCTAACAGACTTCGGTTACGCGTTTGTTTTCTTTTTACCCCCTCTACTCACCTGTGTGTAGGAAAAATGAAGAATACACCCGTTTTTTCGTACTTCAGTCGCCACCCCCTTGTACCTTTTTGACATTGTTTTTGGGCATCTTGCACAGTTTAGTACGCACTTGTTTTGGCACTTTGTTTCTTTCGGATAATTTTTCGCACTTCATTCGGTGAAATTTCCCCTTGTTTTCGGAGGAATTTTCCATTAACATAAATAGTGTCAGGCGGAGCTCGTACGAAGAGCCCGCAAATCGAAAAACAGAAGGAGAAAAACTATGAGAAAAGCACTTGCATTGAGCATGGCAGCTGCTATGGCTTTGAGCTTGGCTGCCTGCGGCGGTTCTGGCAGTTCTACCACTACCGAGAGCACTTCCACTGGCAGCACTTCTGAAGCCGCCGAGTCCTCTACCACCGAGGGCGGCACTGTTGCCAACAAGGACAAGCCGCTGGTTTGGTTCAACCGTCAGCCGTCCAACAGCTCTACTGGCGAACTGGATATGACCGCTCTGAACTTCAACGAAAACACCTACTACGTTGGTTTCGATGCCAACCAGGGTGCTGAGCTGCAGGGCCAGATGGTCAAGGAATACATCGAGAAGAACATCGATACCATCGATCGCAACGGCGACGGTATCATCGGCTACGTTCTGGCTATTGGCGATATCGGCCACAATGACTCCATCGCCCGTACTCGCGGTGTCCGCGCTGCTTTGGGCACTGGCGTTGAGGTCGACGGTGCAATCAACAGTGAGCAAGTCGGCACCAACACCGAAGGTAAATCGTCTGTTGTCCAGGACGGCTCCATTGAAGTTAACGGAAAGACCTACACCATCCGCGAGCTGGCTTCTCAGGAAATGAAGAACTCCGCTGGCGCCACTTGGGATGCTGCTACCGCCGGTAACGCGATCGGTACTTGGTCTGCTTCCTTCGGTGACTCCATCGACGTGGTCGTTTCCAACAACGACGGTATGGGTATGTCCATGTTCAACGCTTGGTCTAAGGCCAATGGCGTTCCCACCTTTGGCTACGACGCCAACGCTGATGCCGTTGCTGCTATTGCAGAAGGTTACGGCGGCACCATCAGCCAGCACGCTGACGTTCAGGCTTACCTGACCCTGCGTGTGATCCGTAACGCTCTGGATGGCGTTGATATCGACACCGGTATCGGAACCCCCGATGACGCCGGCAACGTGCTGAGCGACGATGTTTACGTCTACAATGCTGACGAGCGTTCTTACTACGCGTTGAACGTTGCTGTCACCGCTGAGAACTACCAGGACTTCACCGACTCCACCAAGGTCTATGAGCCCGTTTCCAACCAGCTCGACGCTACCGCTCATCCCACCAAGAGTGTCTGGCTCGACATCTACAATGCGGCCGATAACTTCCTGAGCGCCACTTACCAGCCGTTGCTGCAGAACTACGACGATCTGCTGAACCTGAACGTTGAGTACATCGGCGGCGACGGCCAGACCGAGGCCAACATCACCAACCGCCTGAGCAACCCGAGCCAGTACGACGCCTTCGCCATCAACATGGTTAAGACCGACAACGCGGCTTCCTACACTGCTCTGCTGAACCAGTAATCAATCTCTGGTTTGCTTAGAAGAATTTGATCGCTAAGTAACACAACCGCTATTAGGGAGAAGAAATTTCTCCATTTGGGAGAAGGAATTCTCCCTAATAGCGCTTTTTTATGAAATCAGGCAGCCAGTCGTAAGGCTGAACTGTCAATTTGCAAAACGGGAGTAACGAGAATGGCAGAAGCGAAAGATGATATCGTCTTGTCAATTCGCGGTATGTGCAAGTCGTTCGGACGCAACCGAGTGCTTGACCATATCAATCTGGACGTAAAACGCGGTACTGTCATGGGACTTATGGGCGAAAACGGCGCCGGTAAGTCAACAATGATGAAGTGTCTTTTTGGTACTTACCAAAAAGACGAGGGCAAAATTTTCCTGAACGGCCAGGAAATCAGCTTTTCCGGACCGAAGGATGCCCTGGAAAACGGTATCGCCATGGTCCACCAGGAGTTGAACCAGTGCCTGGAGCGCAGTGTAATTGATAACCTGTTCCTGGGACGCTATCCGGTCAATTCCATGGGCGTAGTTGACGAAGGACTTATGAAGCGTAAAGCGGCCGAGTTGTTCCGCAAGCTCGGCATGACCGTAAACCTGACCCAGCCGATGCGCAACATGTCGGTTTCGCAGCGGCAGATGTGTGAAATCGCCAAAGCAATTTCCTATAATGCGCAGGTCATTGTTCTGGACGAGCCCACTTCTTCCCTGACGGTTCAGGAAGTCGACAAGTTGTTTGAGATGATGCGAATGCTGAAATCGCAGGGCATTTCGCTGATCTACATTTCCCATAAGATGGACGAGATTTTCGAGATCTGCGATCAGGTCTCGGTTCTTCGTGACGGCAATCTGGTTATGACCAAGGATACCAAAGACACCAACATGAACGAGTTGATCTCGGCCATGGTCGGTCGTTCTCTGGAAAGCCGCTTCCCGCCTGTGGATAACACCCCCGGTGAGCCGATCCTGTCTATCCAGCATCTTTCTACCAAGTATGCACCTCATCTGCAGGATATCACGTTTGATGTACGCGAAGGTGAAATTTTCGGCTTGTACGGTCTGGTTGGTGCCGGACGTACGGAATTGCTCGAAACGATTTTTGGCGTGCGTACTCGCGCGGCCGGTCGTGTATACTTCAGAAACCGCCTGATGAACTTCAATGATGCCCGTGAAGCCATCGAGCACGGCTTTGCTCTGATCACAGAGGAACGCAAAGCCAATGGCCTGTTCCTGAAATGCGACCTGACCTTTAATACAACAATCGCCAACCTCAATCAGTACAAATCCGGTGTGGCACTTTCCAATCCCAAGATGGTAAAAGCCACCAACAAGGAGATCAAAATCATGCACACCAAGTGCATGGGCCCCGACGATATGATTTCCAGTCTTTCCGGCGGCAACCAGCAGAAAGTCATCTTCGGCAAATGGCTTGAGCGTGAACCTCAGGTCTTTATGATGGATGAACCTACGCGCGGTATTGACGTCGGTGCCAAGTACGAAATCTACGAGCTGATCATTCAGATGGCTAAGCAGGGTAAAACCGTTATCGTTGTTTCCTCGGAAATGCCGGAAATTCTCGGCATTACCAACCGCATTGGTGTTATGTCCAACGGACACCTCTCCGGCATTGTCAACACCAAGGAGACAAACCAGGAAGAGCTTTTGAGATTGAGTGCGAAATACCTGTAATTGGGGGATAAACAAATGGCAAAAAGTACAATTCTTACTGCGGAGCGGGAAGCCGAACTTCGCAAGCCGATTGATGATTACGTCGGCAAAATCCAGGCGCAAATTGACGCGCTGCGTGTTGACGGTACCGATAAAGTTGTTGACATTACGAGCAATCTTGACAACCTGAAGCGTGACCGCATCTACACCGAAGAGGAAAAAGCCAAACGTGAAAGCCACTTGAAGGCTGAGCTGGATGCTGCCAAAGCTGTGGAAGCCAAGAACAAGGATCAGATTTCCAAGCTGATTGCAGATGCGGAGGCTTACCTCAAAGCCCATTACGACACGGATTATTATCAGCATGTGGTTGCCAGCTGCAAAGAAGAAAAGGTTGTTGCTCAGCAGAAGTATCAGGCCAGTGTTGCGCAGCTGCAGAAAGAGCATCAGGCAACTGTTGCAAAGCTGACCGACCAGCACGAAATCAAAGACGAAAAGTATGTCTACAAGAATCGTCTGTTCGATGCCAAAATGCAGCGTGACAAGGATCTGCAGGCGGTTAAAGATCGCCAGCATGCAGCTTTCGATTACAAATATCACCTGATCGATATGCTGCGTATGTCCAAGTTCACCTTTGCTGAGTCGATGGCCCAGCGTTGGGAAAACTACAAGTACACCTTTAATCGCCGCGACTTCCTGTTGAAGAACGGTCTGTATCTCGCAATCATCGTGATCTTCATTGCACTGTGCATTATCACCCCGATTGTTAAGAACGTTCAGCTGCTGACTGTGAACAACATTCTGAACATTCTGCAGCAGGCTTCTCCGCGTATGTTCCTGGCGCTTGGCGTTGCCGGTCTGATTCTGTTGGCTGGTACTGACCTTTCGATCGGCCGTATGGTCGGTATGGGCATGACCGCTGCCACCATCGTTATGCATCAGGGTGTCAACACCGGTTCTGTCTTTGGCCATATCTTTGACTTTACTGGCCTGCCGGTTATTGTCCGTGTGTTCCTGGCGCTGATCGTCTGTATCGTTCTGTGCACCATCTTCACGACCATCGCAGGTTTCTTCACTGCCAAGTTCAAAATGCACCCGTTCATTTCGACCATGGCTAACATGCTGGTCATCTTTGGTTTGGTTACATACTCCACCAAGGGCGTTTCCTTCGGTGCTATTGAAACCACCATTCCCAGCATGATCATCCCCAAGATCGGTGGCTTCCCCACCATCATCCTGTGGGCGATTGCCGCGGTTGTCATTGTCTGGTTCATCTGGAACAAGACCACCTTCGGTAAGAACCTGTTTGCCGTTGGCGGCAACCCGGAAGCCGCTGCTGTTTCCGGTATCTCCGTATTCCGTGTCACTATCGGCGCCTTCATTCTGGCTGGTATCCTCTATGGCTTCGGCTCCTGGCTGGAATGCATCCGCATGGTTGGTTCCGGTTCTGCTGCTTATGGCCAGGGCTGGGAAATGGACGCTATCGCGGCCTGTGTCGTCGGTGGTGTTTCCTTCACCGGTGGTATCGGTAAGATCTCCGGCGTAGTTGTGGGTGTCTTCATCTTCACCGCCCTGACTTACTCCCTGACCACTCTTGGTATCGACACCAACCTGCAGTTCGTGTTCTCCGGCATCATCATCCTCGTTGCCGTTATGCTCGACTGCTTGAAGTACGTCCAGAAAAAGTAATTTTCTCCTGTTTCTTTCCTCCCCTGCCGCTCGGACAGATTTGCAAGTGTCTGCCCCTGCGGCGGGGGTTTTATGTTGCTAATACATCTCTGTATAAAAAAATCCGCCCGCCATCTGAAAGATACAGGTGACGGGCGTTATTTTAACTAAACTATGCTAACAACGGCAGGCTCAATCAGCGCTGAAGCACTTTTTATTTCAACTCCACGACAGTTACGCCGCTCTCTCCTTCTCCATAGCGGCCCAGACGGAAACTCTTGACTGCTTTGTGCGTGCGAAGATGCTTCTGAATGGCACTGCGCAGAGCACCGGTGCCATTGCCATGGATAATGTAGAGCGTCTGCTGCCCCCGCAGCAGACCACTGTCCAGAAATTTATCGACTTCTGCCAATGCTTCTTCTACCGTATAGCCTAACAGATTCAATTCCATGCTGGTTTTACGGTTTTTATCCAGCTGTACACGCGTGCTGGAACGACGAGGTTCTCGCTGTGGACGCTTTTCCATTTTGTCCGGAGCACGCAGACCGTTCAAAGGGACCTTGGTTTTCATAATACCCGCGCGGACTTCTACCATACCGTTACGGTCGGGGCGGGCTGTGACAGTTGCCGGCTGGTTCAGTTCGGCGATAACCACTTCCTGACCAATCTGGACATCCTTGAGAGGAACAAATTCCTTCCTGACAGGCTTGGCGTCCGTTCGCTTCAGCAGGCTTTCTGTGTCCTTACGGGCAATTTCGCGGGCACGTACAGCACGTTGTGCAGCACTGGTTTTTTCGTCTTTTTGAATACGACGCAACTCATCCGTCAGTGCATAAGCCTCGTTTTGCACTTGCTGCATCAACTCATGCGCTTGGCGACGGGCATCATCCAGTTCCTGACGTCCTTTTTCAATGAGCTCTTCACGCTTTTTTTCTGCACTCTCCAAGGCGTGCTCTGCCTCATAGCGGGCAGTCTCGGTCTCTTGCTGCGCGTTTTTCAATTGAAGTTTCAAATCGTCCAATTGTGCAAGAACGCTGTCCAAACGCTTATCGTCATTGGACATGTGGTTTCGTGCGGCATCGATGATTTCCTGGGGGATGCCAAGTTTGGCACTGATCAGGAAGGCGTTGGACTTACCCGGAACACCCACGCTGAGTTTGTATGTGGGCATCAGCGTTTCAACGTTGAATTCACAGCTGGCGTTTACGACCCCCGGTGTTTCCAGGGCGTAAACTTTCAATTCGGCATAGTGAGTCGTCGCCATAAGCAGACTTCCCTGCCGGCGCAGCTGTTCCAGAATGCTGACAGCCAGTGCAGCGCCCTCGGCAGGATCGGTTCCGGCTCCAAGCTCATCGATTAGCGTCAATGTGCCGGAATCTGCCCGCTGCAGAATACTGCTGATTCGCTTCATGTGGCCAGAGAAGGTGGACAAACTCTGTTCGATGCTTTGTTCATCGCCGATGTCGACCAGATACTCTTGGAAATTACAAACAACACTGCTTTCGTGAGCGGGAATCAGAAAACCGTGCTGTGCCATAGCATTGAGCAAACCTGCGGTTTTGATCGAAACCGTTTTGCCGCCGGTGTTAGGACCTGTAATTACGAGCGTGTCGTATTCCTCGCCCAGAGCAATATCGACAGGAACAACCTTTTTCTTATCAATCAACGGATGTCGTGCTCGATTCAGACGAAACCGTATCGTATCACTGACCGCAGGCATAAAGGCGTTCTGCTCCACGGCCAGACGTGCTTTTGCCAAAAGGAGGTCAATATGGAGCATGGCCTCGTAACTGTAAGAAAACTGCGGCTCCAGCGTACCAACTTGCGCCGAAAAAGCAGAGAGAATTCGGGTGATTTCTTCCTGTTCCTGAGCGCGCAGTTGCATGATTCGTGCATTGGCTTCCACAACGGCAGTCGGTTCCACGAAAATTGTGGCGCCTGTAGAAGAAACGTCGTGAATCACGCCGCCCACTTCACCACGATATTCGGCACGAACGGGCACTACATAGCGTCCGTTGCGCAGAGATACCACTGCGTCCTGCAGGAACTTGTTCGTGGTGGAATTCTTGATGATGTTGTCCAGTTTGGTGCGGATCGAGTCCTCAGTCTGGCGAATTTTACGGCGCAGATCATGAAGTGTCACACTGGCCGTATCGGCCATCTCTTCCGGTGAAAGAATGCTTTCACTGATTTGTTTTTCCAGAACCGGTTGCGGCGCTAGCGCATAGAACAGGTCATCCGTGGGCAGCATCTCATGGTCGTTCAATCCGTACCATTGGGAAAGCCCTGCAAAGTTGCGCAAGGTGGCAGCAATTTCCAGCAATTCTCCCATGGAAAGAATGCCGCCTTTTTGAGCGTGGGCGGTGATACGTCGCGCATCTGACACACTGCCAAAGCGAGGGCTTCCATTTTGAATCAGCAGAGTGTTGATTGCGTTGGTCTGTGCCAAAGCGAAACGTTCATCTTCCGGCGTTGCACAAGGCTCCAATGCCTGCATCAATTCCTTTGTTTCGCGGCAGGCACAGAGCTGCACGGCGCGGGTGATGATTTTATCCAGTTCCAGAGTGGTTTTATAAGCGGTATCCATACAGGGTGGTGCTTCTCCTTATTCCAGTACAGTCTTTAAGAAATCAAGGCTTTTCAGCCCATGTTCCAAATGCGCCAGCACATATTGTTCACTGACGCGAGAAAGATTTTTCAGGCTCGCGGGAGCCAATGTGAAAGAAAACAATTTGCGATCCTCTGCCAGACAGATATGTCGCAGCGCATAGAGCGCGCCGGTATCCAGGTTAGGAATATGCCGTGCTTTATCTGCGCATTCGGCGCACAGCAGATTTCCTTCTACGGGATCGAAATAAAACTCTCCGCCATCATAGCGTCCACATTCCGCACAAGCCAGAAGATCCGGTTGATAGCCGGCCATGCTCATGGCACGCAGTTCATAGATGGCTTTGAGTTGCCGCAACGGCATTTTCTTTTGACCGATCATATACAGGCTGTTCAGAAGAAGCCGCAGCTGCGCATCAGCCTCCGGAGGTGCCGGCGACAAGGACAAAACGATTTCTGCCATATACGTGGCCAGGCACATGCCTTCCACGCTTTCCGATATGCCATGAAACACTTTTTTGACCTGGGCCGAATCCACAAAATAATGGGTGCGGCCACTGGTCAGGCTAAATTCAGAATAGCAAAACAATCCGGAGGCACTGAACAATTTATTTTTTAGGCGCAGGCTGCCTTTGGCCGAAGCTGAAACAACCCCCAGATCAGGCGTCAGAAGTGTCAGAATCTGGTCTGCCTCCCCCACCTTGACCTGACGCAGTACCAGGCCCGTTGTTGCAATCTGCATGATTGTCCTCCCGTAGCACACACTGCTGCGACTTATACTTCAGATAGTCATAAATACTGCCTGTTTGTAAAAAACGAGTCCAATCCCCTGTTGAACCTGCCATCTTAGCCGCCCCCTTCCGCTGGGGTAATCATACCACAGTACAAAGGGAAAAGTTGTCCAACGGGGGCAGCGAAAAAAGCGTCAGGGCTTGGCAAATCCGAGAGAATTGAGCAGCTGTTCGTTATCCCGCCAATCTTCCCGGACTTTGACCCAGCATTGGAGGTTGACTTTGACGCCCAGCAATTCCTCAATATCCATACGGGCTGTAGAGGCAATCTTTTTCAGCATTTGACCGCCTTTGCCAATAATCATGCCTTTGTGGCTTTTTCGCTCACAGTATATATCCACATCGATGTCAATCAAGTCTTTATCGGGACGCTCTTTGAAACGCTCCACAACAACGGCAATACCGTGCGGAATTTCGTCCCGCATAAACAGGAGCGCTTTCTCCCGCACCAATTCAGCAACCAGCTCTTTCTCCGGCATATCGGTAAAAGCATCATCATCAAAATAATGCGGGCCTTCATTGCCGTAGGGTTTGAGCAGCGCAAACAATTCCTCGCAGCCCGTTCCGTCCTTGGCAGAGATCGTGACAACCGCATCAAAACAACCGAACTCTTCGATCTGGTGCTTGCGCTGTTCCAGGGCGGCAAAGCTATCCAGTAAGTCCACCTTGTTGATCACAGCAATTGCAGGACCGCCTCTCTGCAAGGCTTTGATCATTGTCAGCTCTGAATCAGTCAAATCCCCTGCAGGTTCAAACAGCATCATCGTGACATCTACGTCTTTTAAGCTGGCGGCTGCGGTTTGTGTCATGCGGGCATCCAGCTTGTTGCGTGCCTGATGAATTCCAGGCGTGTCCATCAAAACGTATTGCACAGGCCCCTTGGTGATGACACCGGTAATACGGCTTCGCGTGGTTTGCGGCTTTTTGGTAACAATTGCAACTTTTTCTCCCACCAGATAATTGGTAAGGCTGGATTTTCCGACATTGGGGCGGCCTACCAAAGCCACAAATACGCTGCTGGGCATTTCAGGAATCGGTTTTGCCATGGGAAGTTTCGCCTTTCTGTGTTGTAGAATGATAACGGAAGATGAAAAAATAAGCAGGAATCAACGCCAACAGGCACAGAACACTGATCAGCGGCGTTTGCTGAAGGACTGCCAGGATCGTGGAAAGATGTGCTCCCAAAAGAAAGCAGCCAACCACCACCGCCCCCAACGCAACAATAAGCACGGCGCCGGCAGCCATATCCTTAGCGGCACCAGCGCTCCACCAATGACTGGTATCCGGTTTGTCCACCGCGCGCTCCACAGCAGAGTTCATCAGTTCCATCCCCAGCACGGCTGTGATGCACAGCGAGATCAGCGCCCATTCTACCGCAGAAAGCTGCGCCAGAAAACAAGCAACTACCACATAACACGCGGCACAAAGATGAAAGCGAAAGTTGCGTTCTTCCTGCACTGCTGCCCGAATTCCGTTCCAGGCATAGACAAAACCACGCCCGAAACGCTTAATCTCAGACTTCATCGCTGGTATACGAAACGGTGCGCGGCAGACCCAATTTGATCAATACCGCTTCTTCCTTTTCCCGCATACGAACCGCTTCCAACCCGCTGGCCTCATGATCATAACCGAGCAGGTGCAACATGGAATGAACTGTCAGGTAGGCAACCTCACGCTGCAGACTGTGTCCATACAGTTCAGCTTGCTCCATGGCACGTTCCATCGAAATGACAATGTCGCCAAGAATCTTGCAGCCGTTGTCTTCATCGATGTCGTACTCACCGTTTTCCCCCATCGGAAAACTCAGTACATCGGTAGCAGAATCTTTATCCCGATATTGTCTGTTGAGTTCGTGGATTCGGTTGTTATCCACAAACGTAACACTGATCTCGGCGGGGCCCTCGAACTTTTCAAAATCCAGAACCGCATTGCAGCTGCGGCGGATGAGGATTCGCAGACCGGACGGGACCTTTACAACATTCTGATCGTTGGTAATCAGTACCTTATTGGACATAGGGCATCAACCTCCTGCTTTTTTATTTTATGTTCTGGCCGAACGCTCGGCCGCTTTTTCGTATGCTTTTACAATCTGCTGTACCAGGCGATGACGGACAACGTCTTTTTCCGTCAAATGAACCTGGGCGATGCCTTCCACATCACGCAGAATCTGGAGGGCATCTACCAGACCGCTTCGGATTTTATCCGGCAGATCCACTTGCGTAATATCGCCTGTCACGACGACTTTACTGCCGACTCCCATGCGGGTCAAGAACATTTTCATCTGTTCCGGCGTGGTATTCTGCGCTTCGTCCAGAATGATAAAGGCGTCATCCAATGTGCGGCCACGCATATAGGCCAGCGGGGCTACTTCAATAATTTGCTTTTCAAACAGCTTTTGAAAAGTTTCTGCGCCTAACAGATCAAACAATCCGTCATACAGAGGGCGAAGATATGGATCCACTTTGTTTTGCAGATCTCCCGGCAGAAAGCCGAGCTTTTCTCCGGCTTCTACTGCAGGCCGCGTCAGGATGATGCGGCTTACATCTTTGGACTTGAAAGCCTTGACCGCCATCGCAACCGCAAGATAGGTCTTGCCGGTACCGGCGGGGCCGACGCCAAAAGTGATGGCATTTTTTCGGATGGCCGCCAGATACTCGCGCTGCCCCAATGTTTTGGGATGGATCGGGCGTCCCTTGGCGGTAACGGCCACGAAGTCATCTGTCAGTTCGCGCAGGCGCTTCTCTTCCCCGTCGCGGGCCAGGCTGATGCAATAACGAACCGTCTGCTCTTCCAGCGGTGTATGATTCTGCATCAAAGTGATCATCCCGTCGACTGCATGAGCTGCCGCTGTCACATCGTTTTCAGCTCCGCTGAAACGCAGTTCGGAACCGCGGCATACAGCTGTAACACCAAACTCCTTTTCCAGCAAATGAATGTTTTCATCACAGTTGCCAAAAATGGCGGCAGCCAGTTCAATGCTGTCCAATTCAATGGATCGCTCTGCCAAATTTCATGTCCTCCGTGTATCGAATGTCATAGTAACCCATTCAGATTATATCACAATTTTTGCCAAAAGAAATTGTCTATTATGCACAAAATTTCCTTTCTTCTTTTGGCATGGCTCTGAACTGTATGCAAAACGAAATGCCGGATACTCACTGGGAAGCTATGTTCGCGCAAAAACAGTAGGTTACTGTACTGATAACGCCATCAGGCGTCGTTTGCGTTTTTCGTTGTTCTGATATGATCCTGGCGTCCGGAAACTCTGCCAAAAGCTGTTTCCGGCAGTTCCGAACGGCCAGTGCCTGTGCCTGCTGTTCCGTATAGAAAACAGTTTGGCTGCTTTTAGGCCAAAGCGTTTCGCGGCGGATGCAACCGGGCAGACTTACTCTTCCCAAGCGCAGTGGCAACCACTCTGTACAGAGAGGACCTTCCCTTTCGGTAAAAGTACATTCCTCTCCCCACTCCTTTCCGAACAGATACAGTGTATCCCGATTTATACTTTCTCCGCCTAAGACTGTGGCTTCCTGTTGTAGTGGTTGTACAGCGGTGTACGTTTTCTCACAGTTTGCCAGGATTTTCCCGCTGGCCCCCTGCGGAACTTCCTTGCCATCCCGGTCAAGGCGCACAACATCCACCAAAAGTTCTCCCTGTTCTACTGCCTGCCCTGGCACTACACAGGCAAACCCACTCTCCGCCTCTACAGCGACAATTACGCCTTTTGTTTTAGCAACCAACGGCTGCATGGCAGCTTCCTCACGGATGGACTGAGTTTGCGCCTCGGTATTTTCTATGAACAGACATCCACCTGTAAAGTTCAGGCTAATCCACCCGAACAAATCGCTTTGCTGCAGGGACAGTGTTTGAGCCTCTGACAGAGTTTCCGATTCAAGAAAGGCTCCCTCATAAATTCCACATTCCGCCAGCAATTGCCGCATACGGTTCCGTGCAGGCTCTTGCAGCGTTCCAAAATCAATGCTCCACACGAGGTGCCCCATCAATTGCAGCAGAAAGAAAAACAGAGCTGCGCCAACTGGTATACCTGGACGTCCGGCAAGAAGCTCTAAAGCCGTTCCGGGTCCTGAGCGTTGGATCATGGTAAACTCCCATCCACCTTGCCGGGCAAAGGTGCGCAGCTTATCATGATCCCGCCCCATCCCCTGCGCTGTCAAACCTTCTTTTTCCCACCGGAGATGGGCGAGCTGAATCCCCTGCGCTGTCACAAGATTCACGAAACGCTGTGCGTTTTTTCCCCGGATACGGAACCGGAAACGGTCTGCGGCCCATATTTTACGGTTCATTCTTTGGCCCCTCCCACTTGTTGCGGAATGAAATATCCGTAATGCTTCCAGCCATAATCAGCCTTTTACCTGTCAGCGATTCTATTCGCAACTCTGCGCCATAAAATGTTACCAGAAAGTCCCCCATATCCAGACAGATTTTCTCCGGCTCAAAATCCAGAACCTTTCGGCAACCTTCCGTTACCAGATAGCCGCCACGCAGTTCAAACTCCGGCAGTTTATAAAATTGGGCGGAAGGCTGTGCAAGCATGGCCTTCAGATTCACCTTATTGCAAGACCTTTTTCGGAATCGTTGCTTTCGTGTCTTCATGCGCGCGTTCTCTCCTTCCCGGACCGGATCATCCCAATATACGCCTTTGGAGGTTGCTTCTATGTGTCAGCGTTGGCAAACTCGCTATCTTCCGGCTGTAATCTGTGTATTTCTGGGGCTGCTGCTCTTAAAAAGCCCGCAGCTGGCTGTCCGTGGATTTACAAGTGGATTGTATTTGTGTACCAATACGGTTTTGCCGGCGCTGTTCCCTTTTTTTGTTTTATGTGATTTACTGTTGTCCTGCCCGATGGAAGAAAAATTTCTTCGACCCTTTACCACGTGCTTTGGGCTGCAATCTAGTCGTGGTGCGCTGACGGTGTTATTATCGTGGTTCGGAGGATATGCAGTTTGTGCTCAGCTTGTGGGGACTCTCAGACGGGGCAATCAGCTGGACGCAAGGGACTCCGCATTGGTTCTGATGCTGGGGTGCTGCTCGGGATCAGGCTTTGTGATTGGTTGTGTAGGAGGATTGCTGCTGGGAAATCCTCGACTTGGGATACTCTTGTATGGCCTGCAGCTGGCTGCCAATTTGATGAGCACGGCACTCTGTATTCCGTTTTTGCCAAAAGCCGATCATAGCGTCCAAAAATCCGGTCAGGAAATCGAATCGGGCGCCGGGCTATCCAGAGCCATCGGGAAGGCCGTGAACAGCAGTATGAACGTGTGTGGTTGTGTCCTGTTTTTTCGGATTATCACCACACTTTTGACTCCGTTTTTGCCCCCTATTCCCTTTGCGCCTCCGGCGTTAAGCGCAGTTCTTGAAATCAGTTCCGGCTGTGCAGATTTTGCAGCCCTTGGTGGAAGTATTGCTTTATATGGCTGCTGTGCCTGCCTGAGCCTTCTGGGGCTTTCTGTGTGGGCACAAATGGCGATGTTGTTGCAAGGTGCGGTATCGCTTCGGCTGCTGCTTTGCAACCGACTCTTGCACCTGATCTTCTTTTGTGGAATCGTGCATCTGTTGGCGCGTACTTTACCTGGCACAATGGCCGTATACAGGACCTTGTCACAGCGTGTTATCACCATGCAGAGATTGCCGCTGGACGCTGCATTGATCGTGTTTTTATTCCTGTGTGCAGCCCTTTACAAGGTGCGGCAAAACTTCTATAATAAATGAGTATATTTATCGCTTTTGGGGTGAGGATATGTTCAAAAAGACGTACTACGGAAGTAAAATTGCACCGGCTTGCGGGTATTGTTTACACGGCGACCCGGCTTCCGACCCCAAAATGATTCTTTGTAAATTGAAAGGTGTGGTATCCCCTTATTATTGCTGCCGTCGCTTCAAGTACGACCCGCTGATGCGCATACCGCACCGTCAGGTGCTGCCGGAACTGGACCCCAAAGATTTTACGCTGGAGTAAAAGGAGTTTTGCATGGAACACCCTAAACAGACCAAACGGGAAGATTTGAAAACCCTTTGGCGGGAGAAAAAAGCCGTAACCATTGTATATGTTTTTCTTCGCACATCGGTTGTGCTGGTTATGCTGGCACAAATTTTCAATCGGAATTTTGAAAACGTCTTTCTTTGCGTGCTGACGTTGCTTTTGTTTATGATGCCAGCTTTGCTGGAACGCAAACTGGATATCGATTTGCCCAACACACTGGAAATCATCATTCTTTTGTTCATCTACGCTGCAGAGATTTTGGGCGAAATCGGAGCCTATTACGTAACATTCCCTTATTGGGATACGGTTCTGCACACACTCAACGGCTTTTTGTGTGCAGCGATTGGATTTTCTTTGCTGGATATTCTCAATCGCCAAAACCGTGCACGATTCCACTTGTCGCCGCTGTATCTTGCCATCGTGGCTTTTTGCTTCTCCATGACCGTTGGCGTGGTCTGGGAGTTTTTTGAATGTACAATGGACCAATTCTTCTTCCTTGATATGCAGAAAGATACGGTTGTAAACAGCATCGGGACCATTCTTCTGGACCCTACCGGTGGCAATCACCCGGTAGCGCTGCGAAACATCACGGATGTGATTGTCGTGCAGGCAGATGGAACACAAACCGCCCTGGGATTGGGCGGATATTTGGATATCGGTTTGCTGGATACGATGGAAGACCTGTTCGTCAATTTTATCGGAGCCCTGATTTTCTCCATCATCGGCTACTTCTATGTACTCAGCCGCGGTAAGGGCAAGTTTGTCAAACGCTTTATTCCCGTGGCCAATGACAGCGTCAAGCAGGAAACGCCCCTTTCTGAAACCGAAAAGCCCAAAACAGAATGATTCACCTCTTTAAAAGATTTTGGGCCGGATTGCGGACCAAACAAAGCCCCCGGGAGGAGATCTCTTACCAGAGATTCCCTCCCGGGGGCTATTATTTTTCTATAACGAGCGGGCCGTCAGATTAGTACATGCCGCCCATGTCGCCGCCTGCGGGGGCTGCCGGAGCCGGCGGTTCCGGCAGATCAGCAACCAGGCTCTCGGTGGTCAGAACCATGGCAGCAACGCTGGCAGCGTTCTCCAGAGCAGAACGGGTGACCTTGGTCGGGTCGACGATGCCGGCCTCGATCATGTCTTCCACGTACTCTTCCTTCTGGGCATCAAAGCCGTAGTTGGCCTTGTTGGCCTTCAGGATGTTATCGATGATGACGCTGCCTTCCAGACCGGCGTTGGCAGCGATCTGGCGCAGAGGAGCTTCCAGAGCCTTGCGGACGATCTTGGCACCGGTGCGCTCGTCGCCTTCCAGCTCGCTCACAACCTTATCCACAGCGGGGATCGCGTTGATGGTGGCCGTGCCGCCGCCGGCAACAATGCCTTCCTCAACAGCGGCCTTGGTGGCGTTCAGGGCATCCTCGATGCGCAGCTTCTTGTCCTTCATCTCCACTTCGGTAGCGGCACCGACCTTGATGACGGCAACACCGCCGGCCATCTTGGCCAGGCGCTCCTGCAGCTTCTCACGGTCGAAGTCGGAAGTGGCGGTGGTGATCTGGCTGCGGATCTGGGCCACACGCTCGGCGATGGCGTTCTTGTCGCCGTTACCGCCCACGATGGTGGTGTTTTCCTTGGTGACCTTGACCTGACGGGCAGTGCCCAGCAGCTGCATGGTGGCATCCTTCAGCTCATAGCCCAGGTCGCTGCTGATGACGGTGCCACCGGTCAGGATGGCAATATCCTGCAGCATCTCCTTGCGGCGATCGCCAAAGCCGGGCGCCTTGACAGCAACCACGTTCAGGCCGCCGCGCAGACGGTTGATGATCAGGTTGGACAGGGCGTCGCCCTCCACATCCTCGGCGATGATGAGCAGCTTGCGGCCGGACTGGATGACCTGCTCCAGCAGAGGAACGATATCCTGGAAGACGCTGATCTTCTTATCGGTGATCAGCACGGAGCAATCCTCGTAGACGGTCTCCATCTTCTCGGTGTCGGTGACCATGTAGGGGGTCACGTAACCGCGGTCAAACTGCATGCCTTCCACAACCTCGGTGTAGGTCTCGGCCGTGGTCTTGTTCTCCTCGATGGTGATGACGCCGTCG
>OGYQ01000984.1_pt1 | contig 19251 bp, 21 predicted proteins | sample 1576641 | NCBI WGS metagenome assembly OGYQ01 (sample SAMEA3541476, study PRJEB24748) | human gut metagenome | biome: human gut; feature: human-associated habitat; material: faeces | place: China | collected 2012 | reverse complement strand
TTTTCCTGCGGCGGATTTCCAGTGAATCATGCTATGATTCACTTTGCAGGTCTTGACCGGCAAAACCTACCCCTTGTGCACTGGTCAGCAGATAACGGATGACATTGATTTTGGGAATCTTGTAGGCTATGCTTATGCTGGTTTCATACTCGTTTACACCCTGTCTCTGAGTAGGTGGGTACTCGAAGCACTGGTGTGGCGAAGTTAACCGCAAAAAGCGCTTCCGACGCCCAAATCATTATTTTTGTGTGGTTTGCACAAATCGAGACTGAAAAATTTGGCAGCGAATTTTTCTGGAATATATTTACAATTCGGTTAAAAAAATACTTCAAAATAGAACATTGCATCGCTGGGGTTTGCGAATTCCCACAAAATGTAAACGTATACAATATTGCGCAGCTGCGTTTGTTTTTTTGTCCTTTTGGCATGAGTGTCGGAATTCTTCCGGTGCTTTTTCATTTTTTGTACTCGTCAATTTCTATAATTTTTTCTTTTGCCTTTTGTTAAAAAGAACGATTTGATACAAATCGACTAGTTCGATTTGTATATATTTTCTAAAATGTAAACGTTGACACTTATGCAAAATAATGGTATTTTATCTATGTCAAAAGGTCTGGCGAGTTTCCAGACCACATTCATACATAGTGTTAGGAGGAAAAACTGATGAAAGCAAAAAAGACACTTGCCATTCTTCTCGCTTCAGCGCTGGTTTGTTCTCTGGTTGCCTGCGGGTCCGGCAGCAGCCAGACTGGCAGCAATAGTGGCAGCTCCAGTGAGACTGCTATGAATAGCGCGGCGGCCGGGGATGTCACCGACTATGGCGGAATTACTCTGACCATGATGAACTCCAAGCCGGAGATCCAGGATGCACTGGAAGAAGTCACTGCCGCTTGGGGCGAAACCCACAATGTGAAGTTTGAGGTTTATGAAACCGACGCTCCCGGCGATATGCTGGCTCAGCGCTATGCTGCGGGTGATCCTCCGGTGCTGGCCATCTGTGACCCCACCAACGTTTCTGAAATGGGTGCCGAAAAATTCCTTGATATGTCCGGTGAGGATTGGGTTGCCGATGGCGGCGACAAGATGGGCACCAAGGTTGGCGATGCGCTGTACGGCTTCCCTCTGTGTGTAGAAGCCCCCAGCATCGTCTACAACAAAACCGCCATCGAGGCGGTTATTGGTCGGGATTTTGTTCCGGCTGAGTACGCCACCATCGAGGACTTTTCTGCTTTGTTGGAAGAGCTGCGGGCTGGCGGTATGGAAAACCCTGTGATTGTGAATCAGGAAGACTGGGCGCTGGGCGGCCAGCTGCTGCGCAACCTGTATGTGCTTCAGGATGGTACCGCCGATGGTGCCTATCAGTTCATCAAGGACCTCCAGGGAGGGGCTTCCCTGATGGACAACCAGGGCTTCCAGGACCTGTTCAAAGATTATGACCTATTCATTGAGTATAATATTAACAAAGAGGATCCTCTGGCTGCCGACTATGACCTGAACGCCTCTTATATTTCCGAAGGAGAGGGTGCCTTCTGGATTGGTGGATCCTGGGTATGGCCTGATATGGTGGACTTTGTGGATGACAGTATGGAATATGGTATCATGCCCCTGCCCGCCGATGGCGAGGCGGTATCCGGCAAGGTATTTGCCTACGCCACCAAGCAGATCGCTGTGGACAAAGAGGTTGCCACCGAAGAGCAGCAGGCTGCGGCGCTGGACTTCCTGAACTGGCTGGTTTATTCCGAGGAAGGCCAGGACGCGCTGGCCAACAAGCTGGAGATCGTGGTTGCTTTCACCAACAGCACCAAGGAACCTACCAACCCGCTGAACGTTGCCCTGAAGAGCTATATTGATGCTGGCAATACCATCAACAATGCACCCTTTGCCGTTCCCAACGATCATACTCAGGAAATGGCGCCCCATATGCAGGCATACATGGTCGGCCAGGAGTCTCTGGAAGAGGTGGCTGACGCGGTGACTACCTACTGGTCCACCCGTAATCCTGCCGGTGCGGAAGCGGAGTAACCCGCGGCGCACGTTGCGCAATCTATCAGGTTGAAAGAAGGCACCGACTAACCATCGGTGCCTTTCTCAGAGAGAGGTGCTATATGAACAGGAAAGAAAGCTTTCTGACCAAAACCAAAACATTTATGCTGTTTGCCGGCCCTTCCATGCTGGCCTTTACCTGCTTTGTAATCTTCCCCTTTATTTATGGCCTTTATCTTACCCTTACTTCCTGGGATGGTTTTTCTGCCACCAAGGAGTTTGTGGGACTGCAGAACTATATCACCACCATTCATGATGCCGCTTTCTGGGCTTCTCTCGGCCTTACCGTGAAATATGTGTTTTTTGTGGTGATTTTTGTCAACGTTATCGCTTTTTGTCTGGCTTACCTGCTGACCAGCGGTATCCGTGGGCAGAATTTCCTGAGGGCAGGTTTCTTTACCCCCAACCTGATTGGCGGCATTGTGCTGGGCTTTATCTGGAACTTTATTTTCTCCCGGGTCATTCCGGATCTGAGCTCACTGCCTGTCATCGGGTCACTGCCCATCTTCCAGCAATCTTGGTTGAGTGACCCTGCCATGGCTTTCTGGTCGATCGTGATTGTAGCTACCTGGCAGCAGTCTGGCTACATGCTGCTGATCTACATTGCTGGTTTTGTGGGAATCCCCAAAGATTATATCGAGGCGGCTTCCATTGACGGTGCCAGCGACTTGCAGACCACCTGGTATATCCGCATTCCCCTGATGATCCAGTCCTTCGTGATCTGTATCTTCCTTACCCTTACATCGGCCTTCAAAGTGTACGACCTGAACCTTTCCCTAACCGATGGTGGCCCCTACGGTACTACTCAGATGGTGGCCATGACCATCTTCAACAAAGCATTTGTCTCCCACGAATACGGCCTTGGCCAAGCTCAGGCTATCATTTTCTTTATCATTATGCTGGCTATCGCCATCATTCAGGTGCTGATCGGCAAATCCAAGGAGGTAGAATCGTGATCGGAAAACAGAAAAAAATGGCTGCTGTTGATAGAAACGGCAATAAGCGCCCCAGTATGGTAAAATCCATCATTGTGTTTGTGCTATTCCTGCTGTATATGATCCCTTTTCTGCTGGTGATCGTCAACTCGCTCAAATCCAAGATCAGCATCATCAAATACCCGTTGCAGCTGGTGGACGAAAAAGGCCCGCAGTTTGAAAACTACGTCAATGCCTTTGAAGATATGGACTTTCTGCAGGCGTTTGGGAACTCCATCTTCGTGGTGGCACTGTCGGTCCTGTTGCTGATGGTTTTCTCTTCCATGTGTGCCTACATTCTGGTGCGCAAAAACTATCTGGCCTGCAAAGTCAGCTTTTTGTTGCTCATCTCTTATATGGTGGTGCCGTTCCAGGTCATTATGATCCCGCTGCTGTCCATTTACGGCGGCATTTTCAGTATTTTGAATTCCCGTGTCACCCTGATTCTGATGAACTTTGGGTTCGGCACCTGCTTTGCAGTGTTTCTCTGCCATGGATTCATCAAAACCAGTGTGCCGGTAGCGCTGGAAGAAGCGGCTTTGATCGACGGCTGCAGCCCGCTGCAGATCTTTTTCAGGATCGTATTTCCGCTGCTGAAACCTATTCTGTCTACCGTGATGATCCTGCAAGTGTTAGGGCTTTGGAACGACTATCTGCTGCCCAGCCTGGTCCTCGTCAAACCGGAACTGCACACCTTGCCTATTGCCATCCGTACCTTTGTGGGAACCTTCTCCAGCGACTACGGCAATATGATGGCGGCTCTTGTAATGACAGTAGTACCTGTTATAATTGTATATATCGCGCTGCAAAAGTATATAATCGGCGGCGTAGTTGCCGGCGCGGTAAAATCTTAAAGGCAAGGAATTGATACCATGGCTACCATTGAAGATGTTGCAAAATATTGTGGATTTTCCACAGCTACTGTTTCCCGTGTGCTGAACAACAAGGGGCCTGTGAGCAAAAAAGCTGTGCAGGCTGTACATGACGCTATGCAAAATCTTGACTATCACCCCAACAATATGGCACGCGCGCTGGTGATGGGACACAGCAATACAATTGGTGTGATTCTGCCGTCTGACAACACGTCCTTCTGGAACGTGGTAGCTCATGAAATGGAAAAAAGTGCCCGTGAAATCGGGTATCACATTGTTTTTAGTTTTGCTGAGGAGGGGCACGAGGAGATTCGCAGGTGTATTTTTGATCTGCGGACCAGCCAAGTAAGCGGCATCATTCAGGCTGCGGGCCGCTGGGATGAGGTGGAACCCACAGCCAACATCCCCATTCTTTCACTGATTACCAACCGCAAGGGAATGCCTTCCGTGGTGTCGGACGATAACTACGGCGGCCAGATGGCCACCCGGCATCTGATCGAGCGGGGCTGTACTTGCCTGGTACACATCAGCGGTGATCTCAGCCGTTCCCGCCATGGTGACGCCCGCAGCTTTGCCTTTATTAAGGAATGCGAGAGCAGGGGAATCCCCTATCGGATGTATCAGGGGAGTTCCTTGGATTGCGCCGAGACACAGCTTGCACTGATTCAACGGATTTTTGAGGAAAATCCGCACATGGACGGCATTTTTGCCAGTAATGATATTATAGCTGCCCGGTGTGTGGGGTATGCGCTTTCCCAGGGAATTCGCATCCCCGACCAACTGCGTGTGGTAGGGTATGACGATATTATCGTTAGCTCACTGATTTATCCGCCGCTTACCACAGTGCGCCAAAACTACAAAATGATTTCAGCAACGGCGGTTCGCACAATTGTGGATATGGCAAATAAAAAAACGCCACAGGAAACTAACCCTATTCCTGTGGAACTGATCGTGCGAAAAACCACTTAGTATGTATATGCTATAAGAGGAACATTTATGAGCAAACAAGTAACCAACCAAATTATGCTGATTACCTATGCAGACTGCATGGGCGACAACCTAAAAGATCTGGATTTTGTGCTCTCCCGGTATCTGCAAGGGGCTGTCGGTGGTCTGCATATTCTTCCTTTCTTTCCTTCTTCGGGGGACCGAGGCTTTGCTCCACTCACTTACAAAGAAGTGGAGCCTGCTTTCGGCAATTGGGACGATGTGTTGTCCCTGGCTGACCGCTATTACATGATGTATGACTATATGATCAATCATCTGTCGGCGGAAAGCGATATTTACAAAGATTTCCTGGCTAAAAAGGATGATTCAAAGTATCGGGATTTCTTTATTCGTTACAAAGATTTCTGGCCGGAAAACGAGCCCACCCCCGAACAGATTTCCAAGATTTATCTGCGCCGGGAAGTGCCTTATATCGATGCGCAGTTCGCTGATGGATCGACGGAAAGATTGTGGTGCACCTTCAGCCCTACCCAGATTGATATAAATTGCCTGGGGTCCGAGACGGCCAGGCAGTTTTTGGCAGAGAACCTGCGGTTCCTTGGTCAGCATGGTGCTTCACTGATACGTCTGGATGCTCTGGCCTATGCGACCAAACGGCGCAACACCAACTGCTTTTTTGTGGAGCCGGAAATCTGGAAACTCATCGGCCAGTGCCAGCAAGCGTTGGAAGGAACTGACACGGAGATCCTTCCCGAAATTCACGAAAACTACTTTATCCAGAAAAAGTTAGAGGAACAAAACGTATACACCTACGATTTCCAGCTGCCGATGCTGATTCTCAACGCAGTCTATTTTGGCCGTACCCTCTACCTGAAAGACTGGATGAAGCTGTGCCCCCGCAAGCAGTTCACTACCTTGGATACGCACGATGGGATCGGCGTGGTGGATGTCCGGTATCTTATGCCTGACGAGGAGGTGCTGGAAACCAAACGCAAGGTGTTTGAGGCAAATCCCGGCATCAACCAGCTGTACCGGGAAACCAACACCAAGGTCAACTTCTCTAAATTTGACACATATCAGATTTGGTGTACCTACTACGATGCCCTGGGTAGCGATGACGAAAAGTATCTTATCGCCCGGGCAGTGCAGTTTTTTGCTCCCGGTATTCCCCAGGTATACTATGTGGGGCTTTTTGCCGGCCGTAACGACTTTGATTTTTATAACCGCACGAAGCAGGGAAAGGATATTAATCGCCATTACTACACCCTGGCGGATATTGAGCAGGAATTCCAGCGCCCGGTGGTACAGCGCATGAACCGGTTGATGAAGTTGCGCAATGGGCACCCTGCTTTTAATGGAGAGTTCTCTCTGCTGGATACGGATGCCCATACCCTTGGTCTGCGCTGGAAGAACGGGGCAGACTATGCCCAGCTGACGGTGAACTTCCAGAACTTCGCCTGGGACATCCTCTACACCGAAAACGGGGAGGAAAAGCATTTCTGAACCGGAACATCCCTTTTTATCACTAACGATTTAGGTTCTTGCTCTGTTGGTTAGCTTAAGCGTAACGACAACCCTAGGCAAAACCGGGGGATGTAAAAAATTATATAGTGAAAAAGACCTTCTGGTAGAATAAAGTTGCGGTCGGTCAACTGCAACAGTAAAACCAGGAGGTCTTTTGGCATGAAAGAGAAGAATATTGAAACGTTGCAACATACAACATGGAGGTGCCAATATGATATAGTCTTTGCGCCAAAATACCGTCGGATGGTAATATACAGTCAAATCAAACAAGATACCGGACAAATTCTGAGAAATTTGTGCGGACAAATAGGCGAGGGAGTCATTGAGGCACGAGTATGCTCAGACTACATTCATATTGTTGAGTATCCTTCCGAAATATAGTGTAGTATAAACCATGGAATACCTCAAAGGAAAAAGCAACTTAATGATTTTCGACAGGCGCGCAAATCTGAAATACAAATATGGAGATTAACATTTCTGGACAGAGGATATTACGTTGATACAGTGGGAAGAAACAAGAAGCAAATACAAGAGTACATCAAGCATCAACTGGAGGAAGATCAAATAGCGGATCAAATGAGTTTGAGGGAATTTGTGGACCCGTTTACGGGTAGCAAGAATTCCAAGGCATAAAAATAGCCCCTTAAGGGGCCGCCATGAGTCAGCAATGCAGTTGGCCGACCCATTCGTGGCCCCTTGAGGGGCGTTGTCCGTATTATGCCCTTCTAGGGCTTACACAAGCCCCCGGCTTAGCCGGGGGTCCTGACTTGGCAGCCGTCCCACCGGGGCTCAGCTGTTGAACTGCTTTTTGATGCGCACGAAGAGGCGTTCGATGGCGTAAGCCACCACAAAGACCAGCAGGATGGCTACACCGGCGGTGCCGTAGTCGTAGCCCTGCAGGCTGTTGGAGATCACATACCCGATGCCGCCGGCGCCCACCATGCCCAGGATGGCACATTCCGAGAAGTTGGTTTCCAGGCGCATACCGGCCCAGGCCACGATCTGGGAGAAGGCTGCCGGCAGGATGGCGTTGCAGAAGATGCTCAGGCGGCTGGCGCCGGTGACTTCCAGGGATTCCACCGTTTCCTCGGGGATGCTCTCAAAGCTCTGGGCGAAGGACTTGGTAAAGAAGGCGGTGGTGTGCACGCACAGCCCGGCCACACCGGCCTCGGGACCCATGCCCAGGCAGACCAGCATCAGCAGCACCCACACGGGGGTGGGCACCGCCCGCAGGAAGGTGAAGAAGGATTGGGTGGCCACCGAGAGCACCGGCAGCCGGAACACATTGCGGGCGGCCAGCATCCCGAAAAGGATGCCCAGCACCAGGCTGTACAGCAGCGAAAGCACCGCGATGGAAACCGTTTCCACCAGGGAGGAGAAGACCAGGTCCATGTTGGAAAAATCCAGGTGGGCCAGGTTCCAGAACACCACGCCGATGTCCGGCACGCGGGAGAGCATCTTGCCCCAGTCGATGCCCAGGTACCAAAGGCTGGCCAGGGCCAGCAGGGCGGTGCAGGCCATAAAGACCGGGATAAAGTGGTTGCGCTGGCGGCAGCGCACCGGGATGCGGCCACCGCTGGTACGGGCCGCGGGGGCGGCGGTCACCGGGGCGGCAGGCTCGCCGGTTTCCAGGCAGGGGGAAAGTTGGGGGCTCATTTCAGCAGCTCCTTTCGCAGTTTGTTGGTGATCTGGTCCACGGCAATGACCATAACGGCGATCAGCAGAATGATGCTGAGGGCCACGTCATACTGGAAACTCTTGATGTAGGAGAACAGCGTCAGGCCCACACCGCCGCCGCCCACCATACCCACGATGGTGGAAGCGCGGATGTTTACCTCTACCGAATAGAGAAACCAGGAGAGAAATCCGCTCAGGCAGGAGGGCAGGATGGCCTGGGATACCCGCTGGGGGAAGCTGGCCCCCACCGTCAGCAGGCTTTCCACGCAGTCCTGGGAAACATCCTCCATGGTTTCCACAAAGGCGCGGACCAGGAAGGCGAAGCTGGTGATGCACAGGGCCACAAAGCCCACGCCGGTGCCGATGCCCAGGGAGGAAAAGAGGATGAAGGCCCAGACCAGCGCCGGGATGTTGCGCAAAAAGGTGGCAAAGCCGCGGACGAATTTGGCAGCCCGAGGGAAGGGGGACACTTTCTCGCTGCCGAAAAGGGACACAAAGAAGGCCAGAATGGCCGCAATGGTGGTGGAGGAAACCGCCAGGGCCAGGGTCACCAGCACGCTTTCCAGCACGCCGGGGATGCGGCTGGCCTTGGGCAGGGCCGGGGGCAGGAAGTCCTGGGTGATGAACTCCCAGAAGGCATCACTGTTGGCGGCAAGCACGCCCGGGTTGAAGCCGGTCAGGGCGGTACACACCGCGAACAGCACCGCCGCGGCAATCAGAAAGCCGGTGTACAGCCGTTTCAGGTCACGCGCAATCAGCGGAATCCGTGCGGTCATGTGTGTTCCCTCCCATCATCAGATTTTCCCGCGAGGTGCCGTAGATGCGCTCGATCACGTCCTCGGTCAGGGCGGACGGCGGGCCGTCAAAGACGATGCGGCCTTTGCTCAGGCCGATGATGCGGGTGGAATACTGCAGGGCCACATCCAGCTGATGCAGGTTGACCAGGCAGGCAATGTTGCGTTTGGCGGTCATGGAGCGCAGCAGGTCCATGATGGTTTTGGCGCTGGAAGGGTCCAGCGAGGCGATGGGTTCATCGCAGAGCAGCAGCTTGGGCTGCTGCATGATGGCCCGGGCGATGCCTACCCGCTGCTTTTGCCCGCCGGACAGGTCCGACGCGCGGTTGTAGGCAAAGTCCTGCAGGCCCAGTTCTTCCAGCAGGTCCAGGACCTGGCGCTTGTCCTCCTCGCTGTAAAGGCCCAGGATGCCCTTGACCCCCGGCATATAGCCCAGGCGGCCATGGAGCACGTTCTGCAGTACCGACAGGCCGTACACCAGATTGTAGTTCTGGAAGATCATGCCCACCTTGAGGCGCAGAGCCCGCAGGTTCTGGCCGTGCTGGTCCGATACCTTCTGCCCGTCCAGCAGGACGGCGCCGCCGCTGATGGGGATGAGGGCGTTGATGGCGCGCAGCAGGGTGGACTTACCCGAACCGGAGGGGCCGATCACCGAGATGAACTCCCCTTCCGACACGGTGAGGTTGATACCCTGCAGCGCGTGCACGCCGTTGGGATAGTTTTTGGTCACATTGTCAAAGCGTAAAAGCGGTTCCATAGTACATTCTCCTGCTGCGCGGTGGGTTAAAATTCGTTGATGATCTTGTTCAGCTCGATGATGTCTTCGTAGTCGCTCATGTCACATTCCACAAAGCGGGCACCGGGCACCTTGATCACGTCGGTGAAATACTGCTCGTTGTCATAGCTGGTCAGGAATTCCACCAGTTTGTCCCGGGTGGCCTGGTCCACCTGCTCGGCAACCACCACGGCTTCGGCGGGGATGGCGGCGGATTCGTGGATGATCTTCACATCACCCTCGGCGGCGTTGCCGTTGGCGATCTCGGAAGCCAGGATCTGGTCCGAGATGGGCACCACGTCCACATCCCCCTTGATGACGGCCTGCAGGCCCGCCTGATGGGAACCGGAGAAGCTGACCGCCTCAAAGAAATCGCCGTTGGTGTGGAGCTTATCGGAGTTCAGGTCCTCGTCCGGGAAGGCCTGGATGATCTCGGCGGTGGGCACCAGGTTGCCGGAGGTGGAGTCCGGGTCCACAAAGGCCATGGTCTTGCCCTTGATGTCCTCAATGGAGTTGATGTCCTCGTTGGCGCTGCTGGTGATCAGCACCGAGTGGTAGATGGCTTTCTCGGGGTCGCCGTCCTCCGCCTTCATGACGATGGGCTCCAGGTTGGTGCGCTCCACGCCCAGGGCCAGGGCCTGGGAACCCATGTAGGCCATATCCGCCTTGCCGGTGCGCAGCGCTTCAATGATGGCATTGTAGTCGCTGGCCTGGATCTCTTCCACCTCGCAGCCCAGCACGGCGCTCAGGTCATCGGCCAGGCCGTTGCGGGCGTCGGCGGCTTCGGTGTTGGATTCGTTGGGGGCATAGGCGATGGTAAAGACGCCGTCCTCGCCGCCGGGGGCGCTTTCCTGGGTGGCAGAGGTGGCTTCCGCCGAGGTGGCGGACCCGGCGGAAGCGGAGGCACCGCAGCCTGCCAGAGAGGTGGTCATCACAGAAGCAAGGGTCAGAGCCAGCAGTTTGGTTTTGCAGTTCATATCGTTACACTCCTTTTCTCAGCACACACAGGGGACGGTATTCATCTGGTAGATGGATTTCAGCAAAGATTCGATGCAGTCGGGGGTCAGGGCCACGGGGTTGTTGTCCGCCCGGCCCTTGGTGATGCCCAGGGCCGCCAGGTGGGGCAGGTCGTCGTGGGCCACGCCCCAGCCTTCCAGCGAGGCGGGCTGGGCGGAACGGACCAGCAGCCCGGCAATGCGGCGCTGCAGCATGGCGGCATCCCGCACGCCCAGGGCATCCAGCAGGGCGTCCAGGTCCTCCACCGCGGGGGCGTTCAGGGCCAGCACCGGGGCCAGCAGCATGGCCACCGCCGCGCCGTGGGGGATGTGGTAGTGCATGGTCAGCGGGTAGGAGATGGAATGGCAGGCCGTGGTCTTGGTGTTGCTGAAGGCCAGCCCGGCCAGCATGCTGCCCCGGGCCATGGCGTCGTGGGCGGCCGGTGCGCCGGAGAACAGGTCGTCGATGCTGCCCATGATGGTGCGGATGGCTTCCAGCGCCAGCGCCCGGGATACCGTGTTGGTGTGCCGCGCCCAGTAACTTTCCACCGCATGGGCCACGGCGTCCAGCGCCGAGGAAACCGCCAGCCGTACCGGCATCCCTTCGGCCAGTTCCGGGTCCACCAGGGCGGCCCAGGCGTAGTTGGCCTTGCTCTCCAGGGAGCGTTTGGCGTCCTTTTCGGGGTCCCAGATGGTGGCCCAGCAGGTCACCTCGCTGCCGGTGCCGGCGGTGGTGGGCACCCCGATCCAGCGGGCGGAAGGATGCAGGCTGCCTGCGGCAATCTGCGCCCGCAGATCGTCCACGTCCTGCAGGTCGCGGCCGTAGAGGCAGCACAGGGACTTGGCCACATCCAGGATGGTGCCGCCGCCCACGCCCACCACGACCCGGGGGGCAAAATCCCGGGTGGCGCGCCAGGCATCAAACAGCTGCTCCACCGTGGGGTTGGAAGCGGTGAACACCAGACTTTGGGCGGCAAACTCGCCGCCGGGGGTCAGCAGCCCGGCCAGTACCGGGTGATGCAGGGCTTCCTCGCTCCAGGCCAGCACCAGCACCCGGCGCTCGTCGGCGGGCAGGGTGTGCAGCAGCGCGGGCAGCTGGGCCAGGCAGCCGGGGCCCTGCAGGGTATGTACGGGATTGTAATAACAGTTCACAGGGATGCCTCCTTATCGGCCAGACGGCGGTTCAGCTCTTCGATGGCGGCGGGCAGCTCCCGGATGGAGTCGATGACCAGGTCCGCCCCGGCGTCCAGATAGCGGCGGGCGGCAGCCTGTTTGCGCCGGGCCAGCTCTTCGGCCGGCATGGCGGCGTATTCTTCCGGCGTCAGGCCCAGCAGGTTGGAACCGGTGAGGATGCCGATGCTGAACGCCCCGGCGTTCTTGCCTTCCTGCATATCCACCGTGGTGTCGCCTACCTTGACCACATGGCAGGGGGGATAGACCTTCATCCGGCGCATACATTCAAACAGCATGAAGGGGCTGGGACGGCCGATGCCGGTGGCATCGGGGGTCACCACACAGTCGGGGGCGTAGCCGCCCGCTGCCGCCCGGGGCAGTACCTGCTCCATCATCCAGTCGTTGTAGCCGGTGGTGGAACCGATCTTCAGGCCGGCGCGGCGCAGGGCGTCCACCGTTTCCACCACGCCGTCCATGGGATCGCTGCGCTCGGCGACCACCTCGTGCAGGGTGGCTTCAAACTTCTCGTACAGGGCGTCCACGTCCTCCTCGTACCAGGGACGGCCGTACTGGCCCTGCCACTGGTTGCGCCCGCTCTCGCAGGAGAGCAGTTCCCGGATGTGGGCCTTTTTCTCCAGCCCCATGGGGCGGTTGATCTCTTCCTTGGTCAGATGCAGTCCGGCGGCCCGGAATACACGGTCAAATACTTCGCTGGGAGCGCTGGAACCGTAATCCACCGTCGTTCCTGCCCAGTCAAAAACCACCAGTTCGATTTTATTCTTGCTTTCCATCGGGAGCACCTCTTGTTGTATCCATTCTTTTGCTGCAGCCTGCGGCTTTTTGCTGGCTACACCTGCATTATACGCTGCAAAATGCGGCATTATCAAGCAAGATGCGGCAAAGAATATGTAAAAAAGCCGTAAGAGCGCCGCCCCGCATGGGGGAGAAAGTACGCTCTTACGGCTTTGTGGGCAGGCAAACCTTACAGGATGCGGATGCCCTTTTTGTGATATTTTTCCCGGATCTCGGGGGCAATGTCGTCGTCCATCACCACAAAATCCACCTGTTCCGCGCTCAGCACCTTGCGCTTGGAACACTGGCCCAGCTTGCTGGAATCCATCACGGCGATCACCTTGCGCCCGCTGGCGGCCAGCTGCTGGATGATGCCCACCTCGTTCATGCGGAAATCGGTGTAGCCATCCTTATAATTCAGGGCGTTGATGGAAAGCAGCACCACGTCGGGGTGGAACTGGGCAAAATCCTGCTCGCAAAGGCTGCCGTAGGTGGACCGCTCCTGGGGGTCCAGCAGGCCGCCGATGGCAATGGTGCGGATGGAGGTGGATTGCAGCAGCACGTTCAGGGCGGCACAGTTGTTGGTCACCACCGTGCAGTTCAGCCCGGCGGCCACCATCTCCTGGGCAACGATGGTGTTGGTGGTGCCGGAGTTCAGCGCCACAACGTCCTTTTCTTTGATGTGGGCCAGCACCTTGCGGGCTGCGGCACGCTTCAGGTCGCTGTGCACGATCTCCCGCCCCGTAAAGTCCGAAAACAGCATCCGGGACTCGGGCAGGCACGCCCCGCCCCGCACGCAGCGGATCAGCCCGTTTTGCTCCATGTTTTTCAGGTCCCGGCGTACCGTGTCCACCGAAACCCGCAGCTGGCGGCTCAGGTCGCTGACCTTTACCGTGGCCTGCAGCTGCAGCTGCTGCAAGATGTAATTTTCCCGCTCCTGATACAGCATCGGGAGCTCGCCTCCTTTTGCGGTAATTTGCTGCTTTTATCCTACAGGATTTTGCGGCATTTGGCAAGGGGGCGGCACAAAGAGCTTGCCCCATTTTGCCCGCTGCGGGCGGGACCGGCTCCCTTTGCGGCGGTGCCGCGCCGTTGAAAAGGCGTGCGCCCTGTGGTATAATGAAACAAAATTTTGCCGGGGCCGGGCGGTGCTGTGCGTGCCGCAAACCGCAAGCCCGCGGCACTGTCCACAGGGAGGAACAGGCGCAATGAAGATCGCAGTTGCAGGTACCGGGTATGTGGGGCTGTCCATCGCGACGCTGCTGGCCCAGCACCATCATGTCACGGCGGTGGACATCCTGCCGGAAAAGGTGGAGAAGATCAACCGCCGCGAATCGCCCATCCAGGACGAGTATATCGAAAAATATCTGGCCGAAAAGCCCCTGGACCTGACGGCCACGCTGGATGCCGAGGCCGCCTACCGCGATGCCGAGTTCGTCATCATTGCGGCCCCCACCAACTACGACAGCAAGAAGAATTTCTTCGATACCTCGGCGGTGGAGGCGGTCATCGACCTGGTGATGCAGGTCAATCCCGATGCCATCATGGTCATCAAGTCCACCATCCCGGTGGGCTATACGGCGGAGATCCGCAAAAAGACCGGCAGCAAAAACATCCTGTTCAGCCCGGAATTCCTGCGGGAGAGCAAGGCCCTGTACGACAACCTTTACCCCAGCCGCATCATTGTGGGCACCGACATGAAGGATGCCCGCCTGGTGGAAAAGGCCCATGTGTTTGCGGGGCTGCTGCAGGAAGGCGCCCTCAAGGAGAACATCGACACACTGTTCATGGGCTTTACCGAGGCGGAGGCCGTCAAGCTGTTTGCCAACACCTACCTGGCGCTGCGGGTGAGCTACTTCAACGAGCTGGACACCTACGCCGAAACCAAGGGTCTGAACACCCGGGACATCATCGACGGCGTCTGCCTGGACCCGCGCATCGGCAACCATTATAATAACCCCAGCTTCGGCTACGGCGGCTACTGCCTGCCCAAGGATACCAAGCAGCTGCTGGCCAACTACGCCGATGTGCCGGAAAACCTCATCGAAGCCATTGTGGAATCCAACCGCACCCGCAAGGACTTTATCGCCGACCGGGTGCTGGAAATGGCCGGGGCCTACACCGGCAGCAGCGACTACGACCCCGCCAGGGAGCACCCGGTGGTAGTAGGCGTTTACCGCCTGACCATGAAATCCAACTCCGATAACTTCCGTCAGTCCTCCATCCAGGGGGTGATGAAGCGCATCAAGGCCAAGGGGGCCGAGGTCATCATCTACGAGCCCACGCTGGAGGACGGTACCACCTTCTTTGGCAGCAAGGTGGTCAACGATCTGGCCGACTTCAAGGCCCGGAGCCAGGCCATCATTGCCAACCGCTACGACAGCTGCCTGGACGATGTGAAGGAAAAAGTGTACACCCGGGATCTGTTCCGCCGGGACTGAGGAAAATTGTGATAAACAACCGGCGCTGCCTTTGGGCAGCGCCTTTTTTGCGCGCCGCCCCTTGCGGCCGCTGCCGTTTTGGCCTATGATAGAAAAGGCGGCCGCTGCCGCCGGAACAGAGAGGTGCCGTACTGTATGCAAACCCAAGCCCGCACGCTGACCGAAGGGCCCATTACCCCCACACTGCTGCGCTTTGCCCTGCCCATGATGCTGGGCAACCTGCTGCAGCAGCTGTACAATATTGCCGATACCCTCATCGTGGGGCGGTATGTGGGCGCCGATGCCCTGGCGGCCGTGGGGTCTGCTTATACCCTGATGACCTTTCTCACCTCCATCCTGCTGGGGCTTTCCATGGGCAGCGGCGTGGCGGTGTCCATCTCTTTCGGGCGGGGAGATGCTGCCCGTATGCGGCGGGAAATCTTCCTCTCCCTGTGCATGATCGGCGGCACGGCGGTGGTGCTGAATATCGCGGTGTTCCTGCTCATTGACCCCATCCTCTGGCTGCTGCAGGTGCCCGCCGAAGTGCGGGGCCTGATGCGCACCTATCTGCTGGTGATCTTTGCGGGCATCGGAGGGACCTTCCTTTATAATTATTACGCCTGCCTGCTGCGGGCGGTGGGGGATTCGGTGCGGCCGCTGGTTTTCCTGGGCGTTTCCGCGGTGCTCAACATCGTGCTGGACGTGGCCTTTGTGCTGGGCCTGGGCGGGGGCGTGGCCGGTGCCGCCTGGGCGACCGTTATCGCCCAGTGGCTTTCCGGGGCGGGACTTTGCGTCTACGCCCTGGCCACCCGGCGGGACCTGCGCCTGACCCGCGCCGACGCCCGCTGGGACGGCCCCTGTGCCGGGCACGTGTTCCGGCTCTCCTTCATTACCGGCGCCCAGCAGTCCATCATGAATTTTGGCATCCTCATGGTGCAGGGCCGCGTCAACAGCTTCGGTCCTGCCGTCATGGCTGCCTTTGCCGCCGCCGTCAAGATCGACTCCTTCGCCTATATGCCGGTGCAGGATTTCGGCAACGCCTTTTCCACCTTTATCGCCCAGAACTACGGCGCCGGGCGGTATGACCGCATCCGCCGGGGCACCCGCAGCGCCGTAGCCGTGAGTATGCTTTTCGGCGCGGCGGTGAGCGCCGTGGTCTTTGTGCTGGCCCGGCCGCTGATGCTCATTTTCGTTCAGCCGGAGGAAACGGAGATCCTGGCGGTGGGGGTGCAGTATCTGCGCACCGAGGGCGCTTTCTACTGCCTGATCGCGCTGCTGTTCCTGCTCTACGGCTTCTACCGCGCCATTGAGCGGCCCGGAATGTCGGTGGTGCTTACCGTCATCTCTCTGGGCCTGCGGGTGGTGCTGGCCTACGCCCTCTCCGCCATTCCTGCCCTGGGGGCTGCGGGCATCTGGGTATCCATCCCCATCGGATGGGTCATCGCCGATGGGGCGGGCTGCCTGCCCATGGCAAAATTCTTCCGCACCTTGCCCCGGGAGAAAAAACGGTAAAATCCACAAGCCCTGTACCAGCGGTACAGGGCTTGTTTTGTAGGGGAGAGGGACTTGACAGGGGGCGGCAAGGCATGGTATACTGTCCACGAAGTTAGAAATAACTAACTAATATTTGCGCCGGAACCAGCCGGCGTTTCTTTATACAAGACAGTTAGAATAAACTAACCAAAACACCAACACAGAAAGGAAGGTCCATCCATGTGCGAGGAACTGATGGTCCGTCACGGTTCACCCACCCTGGCCGGCATGAAAACCGGCAGCCTGTTCGCCTGCCCCTTTGCGGGGGAGCAAGCCATGCAGGATTGCGTGCGCTGCTGGAACCATACCCTGGCGGCCAAGGGACTGCGGGTGCTGCCGCTGCGCTGGCAGGGGCAGCGGGCGCTGATTTATCTGTACCGGCCCGCCCGGCTGGCCAAGGACCTGCAATGCCCCGAAGCCAGGGCGTTGCTGGCGCCCCGGGGGTACTGCTGCGATGACCCCACCCGCTGTGTGGGTCGGCTGATGCAGCGGCTGCGGGAGGCAGAGGAGTTCCCCCATGAGATCGGGCTCTTTTTGAGTTACCCGCCGGAGGATGTGCGGGGCTTTATCCAAAGCCCGGTGTGCGGCTTTAAGTGTGTGGGCTGCTGGAAGGTCTACGGCGATGCCGCGGCGGCGCGCCGGACCTTTGGACAGTATCGCCGCTGCACCGAGCGCTTCTGCGCGCGGTTTGCCCAGGGGACCACCCTGGACCGGCTGGCGGTGGCGGGCTGACGATAAGAAAGGAAGGATTTTCTATGCGTAAGATGGCAGTGGTCTATTGGAGCGGTACCGGCAGCACCGAAGCGATGGCGGCGCGCAGCTGGCCGCCGACCCGGTGACATGCCAGGAGTCCCCCGATGAGGACGCACTGGCCGCCTGCCGCGCCCTGGGCGCGGCGCTGGCCGGGTAAATACACAACCAGCCCCGCAGATTTCTGCGGGGTTCGTTTTTTGAAAAAATGGAAAGTATGCTTGACATTCTGCGACCGATAGGCTATACTGAAAATGGAAAGCGAACTTTCCATAACCGCTGGAAGGAGGGAGAGTCTGTGAAAAACCGTCTGGAAGAGATCCGCAAAAGCCGGGGCATCCGCCAGGAGGAACTGGCGGCGGCACTTTCGGTTTCCCGGCAGACCATCGGCTCGCTGGAAAACGGGCGCTACAATCCGTCCATCCTGCTGGCGTTCAAAATTGCACGGTATTTCGGCATGCAGATTGAGGACATCTTCATCTATGAGGAGGAAACCACATGAAACAGAATCGAAAAGACACGCTGTGCATCCTGCTAGGGGTGCTGCTGATGGCAGCCGCGGCGTTGCTGCTGCACCTGGACCTGACGGTGCTGCGGGCATTGCCCTTTGTCTGCCTAGGGGTGGGGGCTGGATTGCTGGGCCAGGGCGTCGGACAGCTGGTGCAGCGCCGGGCTCTTCAGAAAGATCCGGAACTGGCACGGCAACAGGCCATCGAGGTCGGGGATGAACGGAACATCCAACTGGCTCAGCGGGCCAAGGCCAAGGCATTTGATCTGATGGTGTTCGTGTTCGGGGCGCTGCTGCTGGCCTTTGCCCTGATGCAGGTGGACCTGACAGCCGTCCTGCTGCTGGTGGGGGCCTATTTGCTGGTGCAGGGGTACGCGGTATACTGCCGCATCCGCCTGGAAAAAGAGATGTGATACAAAAAAGCCCCGGGCGCCTTGCGGTGCCCGGGGCGATTGTGTTTTTACTGCTCGTGGCTCTCTTCGTTGCTGGAGTGCTCGGGACGGACGATCTCGCGCACAGCGGCGGCGATGGCTTCGGCGGACAGGCCGTAGTCACGCAGCACCTCGTTGGCGGGGCCGGAGTGACCGAACTGGTCCTGCACGCCCAGACGGCGGACATAGCAGGGCAGTTTTTCGCTCAGCACGCTGCAGACCGCTTCGCCCAGACCGCCGATGACGTTGTGCTCTTCCACCGTGATGATGCGGCGGCACTCCCGGGCGGCGGTGAGGATGATCTCCTCATCCAGGGGCTTGATGGTGGGCATATTGATGACCCGCACGTTGATGCCCTGGCGCTTGGCCAGCACCGCGGCACGCAGCGCCTCGCTTGTCATCAGGCCGGTGGAGATCACGGCGATGTCGTAGCCGTCGGTGAGCTTTTCGCCCTTGCCGATCTGGAACTCGTAGGTTTCGGGATCGTGGAACACCGGCGTGGCCAGGCGGGAAAACCGCAGGTAGACCGGACCGTTATAATTGTAGGCGGCGATGACCGCGGCGCGGGCTTCCACGTCGTCAGCCGGGCTCAGGATCACCATGCCGGGGATGGAACGCATGAGGGCGATGTCCTCGCAGCACTGGTGGGAGGCGCCGTCCTCACCCACCGACAAACCGGCGTGGGTAGCGGCGATCTTCACGTTCAGGTGGGGGTAGCCGATGGTGTTGCGGATCTGCTCAAAGGCACGGCCCGCGGCGAACATGGCAAAGCTGGACACAAAGGGAACATAGCCCATGGTGCTCATGCCGGCGGCCACGCCCATCATGTTCTGCTCGGCAATACCGCAGTCAAAGTGGCGGTCGGGGTATTCGTTGCGGAAAATCTCCGTTTTGGTAGCGGCAGCGAGGTCGGCGTCAAATACGACCAGATTGTCGGCGCCCTGACGGGCCAGTTCCACCAGCGTGTTGCCGTAGCTTACGCGGGTAGCAATTTTTTTCATCTCAGCCATTGTTGAGCTCGATCTCCTTTTCCAGCGATTCG
>OGYQ01000980.1_pt1 | contig 19363 bp, 21 predicted proteins | sample 1576641 | NCBI WGS metagenome assembly OGYQ01 (sample SAMEA3541476, study PRJEB24748) | human gut metagenome | biome: human gut; feature: human-associated habitat; material: faeces | place: China | collected 2012 | reverse complement strand
CATGACACGGGGGCTGCAGAAGCCCGCCTGGCAGTTGCCAGGCCACGCCCCAGTAATGGGTGATCATCTGATTATACAGGAAGGCGTGGAGGGGCAACCCCAGCCCGCAGCCCACCAGGAAGCCCAGCACCGTGTAGGTGGCGGCCTCGGCAAAGATCATGGTTTTCAGCTGGGCGGCGGCCATCCCCACCGCCCGCATGGCGCCGTACTGCCGGGTGCGGGCGGCCACACTCAGGGAGATGCTGTTCACCGTATGGATCATGGTGATCAGCGTGATGATAGCCAGGAACCCGTAGACAAAGAGGCAGAACATCCAGTAGGTGTTGCGGGTATCCCGGTTGAGGTCCATCCGGTCGTAGAAATCATAGTCCCCCGCCAGGGCCTGCAGTTCCGTCACCGTTTCCCGGGTGGCGTCGGCGGTCAGCTGGACGTCCACCACCGCGTAGCCGGTCTGGCCGGTGAGCGCTTCAAACAAGGCCTCGGAGCAGATGACGGTGGGATGATCGTCGGCGGAGAAGGGACTGTCCTCCAGCACCCCCAGCACCGGCAGGGCCGTATCGCCGATCTGAATCGTGTCCCCCACCCGCAGGGAGTTGCTCTTGTCGAACACTGTGAGTACCCCTTCGCCGTTCCGGACGGCATCCAGGTCGCCCGCGGTCAGGCTGCCTTCGGCCCAGCGGAACTGCTGTTCCTCATAAGAAATCAGGTCGATGGGCCCGGTCTTGCCCTGGTACTCGGCCTCCACACTCTGGTACATTCTGCCAAAAGCCCTCTTCACGCCGGGCTGCGCCGCCACCTGACCGGCAAACTCCCTGGGGATTTCGCAGGTGTTGGCGGGGCTGCTGTAAAAGACGTCAGGAGCCCAGGGCTGCAAGGGATTGAGGGCCAGCTGCACCCACTGGACCATCACCGAGAAGGCGAGGATCAGCACAATGCTCAACGCAAAGGAGCCGGTCATGAGCAACAGGTTTTTGGGCGATTCCACCGCGTGGTGGATGCCCAGGGCGACTTCCACACGGCGGCCTGTCCGGCGCATGGGACGTCCGGCGCGGCTGCCCCGGGCGTCGTTGCCGCTGACCGCCGCCACCGGGCTGACACTTGCCGCCCGCCGGGCCGGTGCCCGGGAGGAGAGCAGCACGGTGAGCACCCCCACTATCACACCGCACACAATGCCCACCGGGCTGACGGCAAAGAGAGGAATTTGCACAAACTCCGCCCCAGCACCGAACCGCAGCAGGGCGCAAAGGCCCCAGGTAGTCAGGATGCCAAGGGCCACCCCCAGGGGCACGGCGGTTTTGCACCAATAGAGCGCCTCCCACCGGACCAGCCGCATGATTTGGGCTTTGCTGGCGCCGATACAGCGCAGCATCCCGTAAAACTGGGTGCGCTGGGCGGTCTGGCTGTTCAGGCTGCCCGCGATCATAAAGACCCCCGCCGCCAGCACCAACACAAAGAGGATAGCGGCCACCAGATACATCCCCAGCACATAGGAATCACTGCTGAAACCGGTGAGGCCCAGCAGGGCGGTATTTTCCGAGAGAGTTTCGTCGGCAAGGCCGTACTGCTGCCGCCACCGGTCCAGCACTTTGCGGGCGTTGGCGTGCTCATCCAGCCGCACAAACCACACCGGGGCCAGGGTTTCCCCCTGGGCATCGGCCAGGCTTGCAAAGGCGTCCCAATTCAGGACCGCCCCCACCACGCTGGCGTCGCTGCTGATGGTCACATCAGCGCCGAAGCCGGAAATGATATAGACAAACTCCCCCGCCGGGGTGTGCAGGGTTACCTTGTCCCCCACCTCTACCGAGAGCATGGTTTTGGCCCGCCGGGAGAGAAGGATTTCCTCCGGGGTTTGGGGAAAATGTCCCTCGGCCAGGTCGTCGTAAATCTCGGTCAGGATGGCCTCGTCGCCGCCCACCACCACGCAGGGCTTGCCGCCCATGGTGTAGTCTTCCGTCAGGGCGAAGTTCAACCCGTCGTACCGGGACCAGGCGGTCACCTCCGGTTCTGCCGTGATGGCGTCGGCGGTTTCCTCGGGCAGGGATTGCAGCATGGCGTGCCAGTGACCGTGGGTGTCGATAACCCGGGCGGTTTCCATCCGGATGGCCATATCCGCCATACTGAAGATGGCCGTAACCAGCAGCACCGCGATGAGGATGCAGAGCACCGTCATCCGGTTCTGGCGGCGGCGCACCTTAGCGGAAAGAGGAATCAGGCCCAGATAGCTCTTCATGCCCGGCACCTCCCGAAATCGGTGACCACGCCGTCGGAAACCTGCAAAATCCGGTCGGCGGTCTGGGCGATGGTCCGGCTGTGGGTGATCATGACGATGGTCTGCTCATAGGTGCGGGATGCCTTTTTCAGCAGGGCAATGACCTCCCCGCTGTTGCGGGTGTCCAGGTTGCCGGTGGGCTCATCGGCCAGGATCAGGGCAGGCCGGGTGATCAGCGCCCGGCCGATGGCCGCCCGCTGCTGCTGCCCGCCCGAAAGCTGGCCCGGCAGATGGTGCCGCCGCTGGGTCAGGCCCAGCACCTCCAGCAGCTCTTCGAGATAGGCCCGGTCGGGGGTCTGGTAGTCCAGCAGCACGGGGAACAGGATGTTCTGTTCCACCGTCAGTTCGGGAATCAGGTTGAAACTCTGGAACACAAACCCGATGTTCCGCCGCCGGAACACCGTCAGGCTGCGGTCCTTCATGGCAAAGATATCCTTGCCGTCGATGAGGACTTTGCCCTCGGTGGGGGTATCCAGCCCGCCGATGAGGTTGAGCAGGGTGCTTTTACCCGAGCCGGACTCCCCCACCACCGCCACAAACTCCCCCTTGGGCACCGTGAAGGTGGCACCCCGCAGGGCGTGGACGGCGGCCTCGCCCTGGCCGTAGGTTTTGGAAAGTTTCTCTACTTCCAGTAATTGCATTGTGTCAGACACCTCTTTCTTGGAAACTGGGGACAGTGTACCACCCCCAGCCTACAGGCACCCGACGTTTTCCCTACAATTTTGCAGGAATCCAGAACCGCAGGGTAAAGATGGCCCCCCGCCCCGGTTCGCTCTCGGCCTGGATGGTGCCGTCGTGGGCCTCCACAATGGCCTTGGCCAGGGGCAGGCCCAGCCCCACTCCCTGAGTATCCTGGGAAAACCGGCTGCGGTAAAACCGCTTGAAGATGTGGGGCAGGTCCTCCGGGTGGATGCCGCTGCCGGTGTCCGCCACCGTGATCTGCACCGTGGAGGCAAAGGCTTTCCACCGGATGGTTACGGTGTCCCCGGCTTCGGTGTGGTCCAGGGCGTTTTTGACCAGATTGCCCACCGCTTCCAGCAGCCAGACCCGGTCGCAGACCAGCGTCACGTCCGCTGCGCCTGCCAGTTCCAGGGTCTTGCCTTCCTGCTTGGCCCGGTAGGAGAACTGCCGCCGCACCGATTCCATCAGACCGGCCACCGATTCTTCCGTCTTTTCCAGCGGGGTGGTGCCGGCATCCAGTCTGGCGATTTTCAGAAGGTTCTGCACAAGGCTCTCCATCCGGTCCAGCTCCTGCTCGGAGCGGTCGGCCAGGTCCCGGAGGACGGGCTGGTCCCCGGCTTCCTGCTGGAGCAGGCCGCTATAAATATTCAGCGCAGCCAGGGGCGTTTTCAGCTGGTGGGAGATGTTGGAGAGGGTGTCCTTCAAAAACACCCGGGCGGCGCTCTCCTGCTGGGCGTGGGCGTTGAGGATGGCGGCTAAAGAGTTCACCTCCTGGAAGAGGCGGTAGAGCTCCCCCTCCTCCTCGCAGGGCAGGCGGGCGTCGGTATTCCCCGCAAGATACGCCTGCACCTGGGCCACCGCTTGTTCAAGAATCCGTTCCTGGTTCCGGAAATAGAGATACAGCCCGCCCAGCAGCACAAGCCCCAGGCAGGCCCCTGCCCCCACTACCAGGGCTGCCGCGTGGGGCCGCCCCCAGACCGCGGCCGCCGCAGCGGCCACCGTAAACAAAGCTACGGCCCCGGCCACAGCCACGAACAGCCGCCGAGTGTGCCGGTTGGCCAGCATCCGCATGGCATAGTTCATGGCGTCACACTCCATTTGTAGCCCATTCCCCGCACCGTCAGAATCTTCTGCGGATGGGCGGGGTCCTCCTCGATTTTGGTCCGCAGCCGCCGGATGTAGACCGTCAGGGTGCTGCTGTCGATGTACCGCTCCTCGCAGTCCCACAGCCGGCCGAGAATCTGGTCGGCGGAAAGCACCTGCCCCGGGTTTTCCATGAGAAAACAGAGCAGCTTGTACTCGGTGGCCGTCAGGTCCACGGGGCTGCCGTTTCGCGTCACCGTCTGCTGCAAAAGGTCCACCGTGACCCCGCCCGAAACCAGCTGGCGGCCGGTCTCGGGGAACCGGGCGCTGCGCCGCAAAAGGGCGTTCACCCGGGAAAAGAACACCGCCAGCTTGAAGGGCTTGGTGATGTAGTCGTCCCCGCCCAGGTCCAGCCCCATGATGACCTCGGTCTCCTCGTCGGCAGCCGTGAGGAAGATCAGCGGCACCTGGGAGGTCTGCCGGATACTCCGGCAGAGGTCGTACCCCGACCCGTCGGGCAGGGATACATCGAGGATCACCAGGTCAAAGGCACCGGCCTGCCAGAGAGATTCCGCCTCCGCCCGGGTGGCGGCCGCCGTCACGGCATAGCCCTGCTTTTCCAGCGCAAAGGTCAGCCCGCTGCGCAGACTGGCATCATCCTCCACAAAGAAAATCCGTTTCATGGCTGCCTCCCTCAGTTGGAATGGTTTTGCTTTATTATACTGTCCGCGGCGGGACAATACAAGAAAAGGCGTCGGAAGAGTGACCGCACATTTCCGGCGCCTGGTTGTGGTTATAAAAGGGTGTTGGTGCGTACGAATGATTACCAGAACCGGCTATGCTTTTCTCTCTGCTCGCTGTATAATAGTGGCAACGTAAAATGGAAATTACACGAGGTAACAACCATGCAGGAAAAGCTCTATACAACTCCCTGCGGGGAGATTCATTACTGGGTGAATAGCGACCGCGGCCCCGAAGCCATCACCCTGGTTTTTCTACCGGGGCTGACCGCGGACCATCGGCTGTTTGACAAACAGGTTGCCTGTTTCGAGGGGAAATACAACCTGTTGGTATGGGATGCTCCCGGCCATGGCGCTTCCTGGCCCTTCCGGCTGGAATTTTCCCTGATGGACAAAGCCCAATGGCTGGATGAAATTCTGTGCGTGGAAGACCTGCATCATCCGGTGATCGTAGGGCAATCCATGGGCGGCTATGTGGGCCAGGCCTATGCGGAATTATTTCCTTATAAATTGAAGGGTTTTGTGGCCATTGATTCGGCCCCTCTGCAGCGAAAGTATGTGACGGGCATCGAGCTATGGTTTCTGAAACGGATGGAGCCGGTGTATCGCCATTACCCCTGGAAGTCCCTGCTGAAAACCGGGTCGAAAGGGGTGGCCACCTCCGGCTATGGACAGGCCCTGATGCACGCCATGATGATGACCTACGACGGCGACCAGGACCGATACGCCCGGCTTGCGGGGCATGGGTTCCGGATGCTGGCCCAGGCCATGGAAGCCGACCTTCCCTATAAGATTCCCTGCCCGGCGCTGCTGATCTGCGGAGAAAAGGACCATGCCGGTTCCTGCATCCGGTACAACAAGGCCTGGCACAAAAATACCGGCATCCCGCTGGCGTGGATTAAGAACGCCGGGCACAATTCCAATACCGATGCACCGGACGAGGTGAATGCGCTTATTCTGAAATTGATCGAGGGGCTGTGACGGGAAACCGCACGCTTGCGGCAACGCTTCAGCGTCCGCCCCGTACTGGCCGCAACCTCTCTTCGGTAGCGGCCGGGAAATGGGGGCTGAATCAGGCGGAAGAGTTTTGTTCGGGATTCCACTGGATGTCTGCAACCACGCCTTTGATAAACCCAAGCGAGAGGCCCCGGAAAAGCCGGGGAAGGCAATGGAGTAATAAACGGATCTGCACAGCCATGCTCCGCCGAGGCCGCAGGAACATGGCTGTTGCTATTGCCGAGTTTCTTTGCTACACTGAGAGCAGAGGTGATTATGATGGAGTTTCGCAAAGAATCCGGCCGGATTTTTGCCACGGATGAAACAGGAAAACTGCTGGCGGAGGTAACCTTCCCGGAACGGGAGGGTGTCGCCGTCATCAACCATACCTTTGTAGACGGTTCTCTGCGGGGACAGGGAGTTGCCGGGCAGCTTCTGCGTGCGGTGGCCGATGCTCTGCGCCAGGATGGCCGCAAGGCCAGGGCCACCTGTTCCTACGCCATACACTGGTTTCAGACCCACCCCGAGGAGCAGGATCTGCTGGAGCCATAACAGCGGGAAAAAATGTTTTCTTCCCCCCTTGACTCTGCCGCGGCGTCAACTGCTACACTGAAAGCGGAAGGAGGCATCCGCTATGGAATATTCCATTCATGACCTGTCGAAACTGTCCGGGGTGTCCACCCGTACCCTGCGATGGTACGACGAGATTGATCTGCTGAAGCCATGCCGTGTTGCAGACAGTGGCTACCGCTACTACGGTCCGGCACAAGTGGACCGTTTGCAGGCGATCCTGACCTATCGGGCCCTCGGGGTGGAGTTGGCCCGCATCCGGGATTGCCTGGACGCCCCTTCCTTCGACAAACTGGCCCTGCTGCGGCAGCACCTGACTGCATTGTATGCCCAAAAGGCCCGGTTGGAGTCTATGATTGGTTCGGTGGAGCAAACCATCCGCCGGGAAGAAAGGAAGGAACCTATGAAAGACGAAGCAAAATTTGCTGCCCTGAAAGAGCAGGTTGTAGCAGAAAATGAGGCAGCTTACGGCCAGGAAGCACGGAAGCGCTACGGAAACCAGGCGGTAGACGCTTCCAACAAGACCCTGCTGGGAATGACTGCGGCACAGTATGAAACCTGGACCGCACTGGATGCGGAACTTCGGCAACGGCTGGAGAATGCCGTAGATGCCGGACATTCTCCTGCCAGTGAGGAAGGCAAGGCGCTGTGTGAGCTGCACCAGCGTTGGCTTGCCATGACGGACAAAACACTGACGGCTGCCAAACAGAAAGGCATTGCCGAACTGTATGTACTGGATGACCGGTTCACTGCCTACTACGACCGAAAAGTTCCCGGCTGCGCGCAATTTCTGCGGGACGCCGTGGCAAACTGGGCCCAATAAGAACGCTTTACAGGCGCTGTCCCTTTTTCAAGGGCAGCGCTTTTTTATTCCGTCATAAACAAAAAGAGCAGTGCCTAAAAAGCACTGCTCTTGGTGCGGCCGGGGGGATTCGCCGAGCCGCGCCTTAAAAACAGTCCGCAGGACTGTTTTTGCCCGCCGGGACGCTGACGGCGGGCACAGGCTGTTCGAATCCACCCCTTGCAACATCCCGCTCAATTTCATATAAAACAAAAAGAGCAGTGCCCAAAAAGCACTGCTCTTTGTGCGGCCGGGGGGATTCGAACCTCTGGCCTTTGGAGTCGGAGAACTGTGACGCACAGGCAAATAGCATGATACAGCGCCGGAAATTGTGTGGTGTGCACAACTTCCGGCGCTGGTTTTGATGGTTATAAAAGAATGTTGGAACGTAAAAACGGTATACGGAACCGGCTGGGAAGAAGGAGTAGTCAGAGAGGGGGCAAGCCGTCCCGTCTTGCCTGAATCGGCAGATCCGGCCTGTGGATCCTCCCGGTCACCTGTATGAGCCCGCACAAGAAACAGACCTCTCTGCCCCCTGCGCGGGGCGGAAAGGTCTGTTTGCCTATCGAAGGACGGAACCTCAGGCCTCGGTAAATACCTTGGCCATGATCTTCCAGCCGTCCGGGCCCTTCTTCTGGGCGTGGAAGTCCACATAAACGGTACTTGCCGCAGAAAAGTGCCGGAACCTGTGCAAGGTGTACAGATTCCGGCGCTGATTTTTGTGAGGGCAACCAGATGCAGGGGCTACAAATGTTGCTCCCAACGGGCTGTGCTTTCCCCCGCCGTGCTGTATAATGAAAGCAGAAATCGCAGGAGGTGACAGCCATGCAGGAAAAGCTCTACGCAACGCCCTGCGGCAAGATTCATTACTGGGTGAATCGTGACTGCGGCCCCGAAGCCATCACCCTGGTTTTTCTGCCGGGGCTGACCGCTGACCATCGGCTGTTTGACAAGCAGGTTGCCTGTTTCGAAGGGAAATACAATCTGCTGGTATGGGACGCCCCCGGCCATGCCGCTTCCTGGCCGTTCACGCTGACCTTTTCCCTGATGGACAAGGCAAGATGGCTGGACGAGATTCTCTGCCGGGAAGCTCTGTGCCAGCCGGTGATCGTGGGGCAGTCCATGGGCGGCTATGTAGGACAAGCCTATGCGGAATTGTTTCCTCAAAAACTAAAAGGCTTTGTGGCCATTGATTCGGCCCCTCTGCAGCGAAAGTATGTGACGGGCATCGAACTGTGGCTGCTGAAACGGATGGAGCCGGTCTATCGCCATTACCCGTGGAAGTCCCTGCTGAAAACCGGGTCGAAAGGGGTGGCCACCTCCGGCTATGGACAGGCCCTGATGCACGCCATGATGATGACCTACGACGGCGACCAGGAACGATACGCCAGACTGTCCGGCCATGGGATGCGGATGCTGGCCGAAGCCATGGAAGCCGACCTTCCCTACAAAATTCCCTGCCCGGCGCTGCTGATCTGCGGAGAAAAAGATCATGCCGGTTCCTGCATCCGATACAACAAAGCCTGGCACAAAAACACCGGCATTCCGCTGGTGTGGATTCCCGGAGCCGGACACAATGCCAACACCGATGCGCCGGACGAAGTGAACGGGCTGATTGGGAAGTTTGTGGAAGGGCTATGACGGGAGGACACGCCGGGAACCTGGACATTCCCCGGTCTTTCCACCCGGACAGATACCGGCATAATGATATTTTCAGAGGAGGCGTGATTGTATGTTTCTTGTACTGGGTACCCTGGCCATCGTGACCGCGATTGGCACGGTGATTTTGGGATTGAAAGGTAAAAATGCAGAGGTTCTCCGCTTTATCAGCGTTTCCCTGACAGCCCTCACGGTCTGCGCCTTTTACCAGCTGGACGCACAGTATGTTGCAAGAGAGGATTGGTCTGCGCTGATGGATGTAACACCCACCGGGGTTACCCTGTGTTGGATTGGAACCGTAGCTTCCATTTTGATCAACAGCATCAGTTTCTTTATTAAAAAGAAAAACAGGAAGTGCGATTGGGAGTGACTGCACTCTGGGCGGTTGTTCCATCCAGCCAATCATAGGATAAGCGAGGAAAGTCGATGGCGGCGCAGGCCGTTCGTTTTGCTATCGACTTTCCTCGCTTGTTTTGGCTCCCGGAGGATTTCCCCTTTGGCCTGCCGGCATACCTTCCCCACAGATGAGCCACCCGCCGCCTTGTATGGCAACGCGATGGTCACTCTTTCCGGATGCTATAGTAAACATTTTTCCCGATGGACAGGGGCCTGTCCATCGGGATTTGCTATGCTGGGGGCACAGAAAGAAAAGCAAAGGAGCCATCTCTATGAAGTATTGTGTTCACTGCGGCGCCCAGCTGCCCGAGACCAACGAGGATGGGTCCATCACCATCTATTGCACCGACGTGCGGGGCGGCACGCCCACCGAGACTTTCCTGTTCTCTGCCGACCAGACCACCCTGACCCATCTGGACTACACCGGCAAGACGCTGGCTACCTACCGCCGCCCCACCTACGATATGGCTCCCACCCCGCTGCCTTCGTCGGACTGGGGTGCCTATACGATGGTGGAAGGAGATGCCACCGGTTACAACCCCTACGGTCCCAGCGTGGATTTCATCGTGGATGCCTTCCGGTTCGGCAGCTGTCCTTACCAGCGGCTCAGCGACAACGGCGACGGCACCCTGAGCATCTACTGTCCGTCGGGCCCCGAGGGATTCTTCACGGTGTTCAGTTTCTCCACCGAAGGGGAGGACACCTACCTGACCATCTATGACAACGACGGCAATGTGCGTTACCGCTATCTGCGCACCGCCGCCTGAAGGAGGACTTACCATGGAGGATGAATTTTCCACCTTGCCCGCCCCGGCACGGCGGCTGCTGGGTTCCAGCACTGTCGCCCTGGTGCTGGGCCCGCTCTGGCTGCTCTGGCACGGCGCCTGGCGTACCGCCCTGCGCTGCTATCTGCCCCTGGTGCTGGCCTTGCCCCGCGGCCGCCACTGGATTACGCCGCTGGCCTGACTGATCGGCACAGGGCTACTGCACTTCGGTGCCATGGAACTGGGCGGCCGTATCTGAACAGAAAGGCCCTGCGCTTTCCGGGAACGGAAACGCAGGGCTTGGTTGTATCGGTTCAATGGCCGAAGCCGGACAGCTCCTCCACGATGCGGGCCACCCGCTCCACATCCTGCCGGGGCATCTGCCGCAGCACGGCCTCGATGCGCCGGATGGTATCCTCGGCGGCGGTGTCGCTGCTCTCATCATACAAAAACAGAGTCGCCAGCGTGATGCCCAGCCCGTCACAGATGCGCTGCAGCGTGTAGATGGTGGGGTTTTTCTGGCCGCGCTCGATCATGCCGATGGTGTTGATGTTGAGATCGCAGTCCAGCGCCAGCTGCTCCTGGCTGATGCCTCTCAGGATCCGGAAGTGCCGCAGCTTGGCACCGGTCCGACGCACCACGGTGTCCTCTTTTTCCAACATCCCCACCCCCCTATAGTATTTGTTTTTTCTTATTGTAGTGGGTTTTCTCTGTACGCGCCAATGATTTTCATGGTGTAAAAAGAATACTATAATGGGTATATCGTCATTTTTTGACACCTCTCGGCAGAGTGTGCAAACACTATATTGTTTTTTGTGCACTATTATAGCCACTCTCTTTTCTGCAAATATGCTATACTGGAGGAAAGTTCCATCATGTCGGATTTTTGCCGCCGCACTTTTTTTGCACCCGTCGCACCGGACCCCGCCGGGCTGTACGGAGCGATCTGCACCGCCGTACCGCCCTGCTATCTCTGCGGGCAAGGGTTTTCCAACAACTGCCTGCGCTTCGGGCTGGAGGGCGGTCTGCAGGCGGAACTGCGTTTTTGCGGGGACCGGTGCGAAGTCTGGCTGCGGCACTGCCCACCGGACAAGGCCAGGGCCACCGCCAGGGTCTATGGGCCTTTATTGGAGGAACTGGTAACCCGGCTGGGCCGGGAAAGCGGGAAGTGACTGCACGGCCCGAGCGTATTTACTTTGAATGGGGGAGGAGCATATGGACGTTCTATATTCTGTGAACAGCAAAGAGTTTCGCCTGCGGGATGATAAGGAATTGATGCAGGAGCTGAGTTGGATCACTTCCGGGGCTCTCATGGAGGTCTTTCTCTCTCCCCAGCATCACAAAAGCCTGCCCAATCTGCCCACTGTCACCCTGGGCGGAAAGCAGCTCTGGGATCCCCTGTGGGCGGTGGATGGCTGGCATATACAGAAATGCCGCGTGCTGGGCAGCCTCATACCCCACTACCGTATTCTGGATCCTAAAGGGGTGCGCCGAGCCTGGTATCTCTCTCGCAAAGACTTTACCCGCGACGCCCGTTTATTCGCCAACATTATCCGGCAGAAGCTGGTCATGAGGGATTTTCGCTATGGCATCGTCTTCAGCGGTGGCGGCGGCAAAGGCGCCTACCAGATCGGCGCCTGGAAATATCTCCACGAGCTCGGCATCGACCAAAAAATTCACGGCGTTTCCGGCGCGTCGGTGGGCGCGCTGAACAGCCTGCTGTTCCTGCAGGGGGATTACAAAAAAGCGGAGGATCTATGGGTAGCCATCCAACAGGATGATTTCACCCACACAGATCCTCTAAATTATCTGAAAGCAATATTGGATTTTCTTAGTCCGGCTCCCCTTCTTTCCTCCCTGATAAAGCAGCTAATCGAGAGGATGCAAAACAATCCTGAACAAGGGCGTAATATTTCTTTCTCCCTTTTTTCCCAAAAACGTCTGCGAGAACTTATTGATACGTATATAGACTCCGATCAAGTACAGAAGAATCTATCCGACAAACTGGTCTATTCCATGCTATGCGAGATTCCTCTGGGGGCAAACCCCGCTTCGCTTTTTGTAAAGTATCCGTATGTCTGCTGCTGGAAAAACCGTGATTTTGAGGAAATACGGGAGCTGGTCCTGACCTCTGCTGCTTTTCCCGGCGCTTACCCGATCCGCACGTTCGATGGGCGTGTGTGTGTGGATGGAGGAGCCGCAGACAATCTTCCTGTAGCACCTCTGTTGAAGGAGTTTCACCATATTATTGTGATTCACCTGAACCCCAAGGGGGACAAGGAAGAAAAAGCCTGGGCGCACGCCACCCAGAAGGTGCAGACAGATACGTACCATTTTTACCATGTCTACCCAAGCAAGGCTGTCCATATGGATAATCTTGCAGACACAATGACCGTAAATCCGGAGCTGACCCAATACCGGATGACGTTGGGATACCACGATGCCAAAGAGCAGCTGCAGCCCCTGGTAGAGCACGAAAAGAGCCGGATGCCGGTTCCGAACAGGGCACAGGCCGAGGCGGTGCTGCCTGCCGTCCGGGCCATCTGGTAAGCGGAAAGAGAGAAGGAGGCCATGCCATGGCCGAAGATAAAATCTACCGGCTGCTCGCCATGCAGCAGCAACTGTTGAGCGGCAACACGCTGAACAAGAAGGAAGCCGCCGCCCGGTTTGAGGTGGGCGAGAAGAGCATCCAGCGGGACCTGGAAACGCTGCGGGCCTACTATGCCGGGCAGGGCAACGACCTGCTGTACGACCGGGAGGCGAACTGTTACCGTCTGGAGCAGCCCGCCGAGGCCCGGCTGACCAAAAGCGAGGTGCTGGCAGTCTGCAAGATTCTGCTGGAGAGCCGCGCTTTCACCGAGAAGGAGCTGGACCCCATTTTAAACAAGCTGGCGGCCTGCTGTACGCCGGTGCAGAATCTGCGGGCGGTACAGGAGCTCATCGGCAACGAGCGGTTCCACTATGTGCCGCCCCACCACGGTCAGGCCTTCGTGGACAAGCTCTGGACGCTGGGGGAAGCCATCCGGGACCACAAGGTGGTGGAGATGGATTATGTGGGTACCCACAACGCCGCGCCCAAGCACCGCCGGGTGCAGCCGGTGGGAATTCTCTTCAGCGAGTACTATTTCTATCTGGCAGCCTTCATCGAGGGCATCGACAAGAAGGAACATTTTGCCAATCCCGAGGACCGCTCCCCCACCATCTACCGGGTGGACCGGATTGCCTCCTTCACGGTGACCCATGACCGGTTCGACATTCCCTACAAGGATCGCTTCCAGGAGGGCGAGATGCGCAAGCGCATCCAGTTCATGTATGGCGGCAAACTGCGGCACATCAAATTCAAATACACCGGCCCCAACATCGAGGCCGTGCTGGACCGTCTGCCTACCGCCCGGGTGGTGAAAGAGCTGCCTGAGGGCGGTCAGCTGGTGGAGGCCGAGGTCTTTGACGGAAACGGTCTGGACATGTGGCTGCGAAGCCAGGGGGAATGGGTGGAACTGTTAGGAGAGAATCATGCCAATTAACCAATCACCTCTTTTAGAAAAGTCGGTTGCTTCACAACCGTCCAAGAAAAATGTATCGGTTTCTTCTTTTCAATTGTCTGCGCCTCGCTACTCTTTTTCAGATGTCATTCTAAGGGAAGAAACGCTTGCCGAGATACAAAACGCGCTTGCTTTGTATCGTTTTCATGATTTGATTTTCGATTCATGGGGATTTTCGGCTGTATTGCATCGCCCCAAAAATTTGTCAATTAATTTATATGGAGATTCCGGGACCGGGAAAACCATTACAACCCATGCGATTGCTCACCAGCTTCAGTTACCGCTGTTGATGGTGAATTATGCTGAAATCGAATCCAAATACGTAGGTGAAACCGCTAAAAATCTAGCCTCCCTTTTTGATTTTGCAAGCACCCGGACTGCCGTTCTGGTGTTCGATGAGGCTGATGCGCTTTTGTCCAAACGCGTAACAGATATGCGCAGCGCTGCGGATGTCAGTGTAAACCAAACGCGCAGTGTTTTACTGCGCCTTCTGGATGAATATGAGGGGATCATCCTGTTTACAACCAACTTTATTCAAAACTTTGACCCCGCTTTTCATCGACGTATTATGTATCACATTCGTTTCAATTTGCCGGATCGTCCTTTGCGTGAAAAATTATGGGCGCATTACCTGGTGCCCAAATTCCCTTTGGCAGAAGATCGCAAGGAACTGATTGCCAAACTTGCCGAACGTGAGGGTCTTTCCGGATCTGATATTGCCACCGCTGTACTAAGGACAGCAGTACATACTGCTCTTGCACCGCATCCGGCTGCTTCATATAATGATTTTATGGAACAGCTTGATAAGATTCAGACCTCAAAAGACGCCATGCACAATTCAGAATGGGAAATTTCCTCACGGAAAGTTTCCGAATCTTATGTCAAAGAAAAACTTGGAAAGGATGTTGTAAACCATGGGAATTCTTAGTTCATTGGCAGAAGGGATCAAAAAAGTTTTTTACATTGCAAAGGAAAAGATTGAGAAGGGTATTGTCGCCATAAAAAATGCTCTGACCAAGTTTTTTGAGGCTGCCCTTTCCTTCCTTCGCATCGTAATGAAAAAACTGGTCGCCCGCATACGCGGTGTGATTCTCGGCGCCGCCCACTTTTTCCGCAAAGTCGGCAATAAATACCAGGAAGGGAGCAAGAACTACTCGCTGGACCAGGAACTGGGCGACTGGAATGAAACCACTGTCACACGCAACATTTCCGTGGACGATCTTCCCCCGAAATATCGTACCATGGAGGAGGAATTTGAAGTTGACGATACGGTTGAGCTGGATAATGCCGTAGCTTGTTGAGGATATTCTGATGGAACTGGACAGCCTTCGTTCCCTTTGGCAGGAACTTATTGATTCCTTTTACTATATGATCGACTCCATCCAAGGCAAACTGAGCCTGGATTCCTACCTGGACATTCTCGGTCAGTATACAGACTCCCTGATTCTTGCCTCTGCGCAGGAAGGCCTCTCCTATCTGAGCGGCACTTGCACGGTACGAGCAGATGAAGCAGGGAAAGCATTGCTCTTTTCTGTAGAACTTTTCTTCTTGGGAACCGGTTCACAACCGGTGCAAAAAAGTGCTGAACGCGCCTTACCCAACAAGAAATTCACACGGGAGGCGGTACGGAAGGTCCAGGCTTCTCCTCTTCGTTTTTCTATCGATCCTCCGAAAAAGAAGTAAAGAGGTTCTATATGCTACAGATTATTGCTGTTATTGTCGTGATCGTCGTGCTGGGAAAAGTGTTCTCTTTTCTGGAGTTGCTCGACGATTTTTTCCCGCGTCCCCTGCAGATTGTTACTGCCATCATCACATTTATCGCTTTCTTGTTTTATTCCATCCCCGGTGCTGTGGTTGCATTCATCATCTGTAGTGTATTTTCCATTTTGCTGGGTTTTCTGCTTCATACAGGCGGTGAGATATTTATCCACATGTCGCGGATTGTGGGACGCTCCACACTTCTGGTAACCGGTGTGCTCTGTGTACTGGGCTATTTTGCCTTCTCCTGGCCAGGAGTCTTTGTTATTGCCGTACTCGGCATTGGCATTTCGTTGCTTACACAGCAAATTGCCAAAGCCGGACGGCACATCTCCCATACCATAGAGGTCCATGACCAGGAAAAGACCAAAAAAGCCCAGATCCAGCAACAAACCGCCCACGAAAAAGCGGTGCAGGAAAATGAGCGCGCCCTGCAGGAAGAATTGGAAAAGAATTGTGGCTGGTTGGGTTACACCAATTCCCAAAAATGGCATGACAAGCTATCTAATTATGCAAACAAGGAATATGCTACTTCCTTCGATACGATTACTGAAAACTTCGCCATCCAGAAGGAACTGCAAAATATCACCCAAAATGAAACGTGGTTTACCCCTTTTTTGGAATACATTGTGGCTCATCCCGCAGGTTCTACCCCAACCAAACTGTTAAATGAAGTTCATTGTCCACAACTTTATGTCACACATCACACACCCAATAAGATTTTGCTTCAAAAGCAGCTGACGGCCTGCACCAAGGCGAAAAGCGTCGATGTTCCTGCCCTGCTCAAAAAGCAACCCTTGTCCGGTCACGATGAGCCGCTCTATTTACCGACCCGTTACGCACAAAAACTGTACGGCCAAAATGTCGTTCCGGAGGAATCCCACCAAATGGAACTGAGTTTTGAGGATCTTTAAAATGGGGGAAACCATGTTATGAATCTGGAAAGCAGCATAAAGCAAAACGCCATCTTTTTGAAACAGACCCGTCGGGAGATTGAGATTGCACCCGATATTTCTGCCACTTCTTTAGCGCATTGGCACCAAAAATATCATAAAAACTTTTCCGATGATATCCGGGATTTTATTTTGGTTCTTTCGGATACCAAAACCGGAAGCTTTGCCTTAACGGGCAATGCCCTCTATTACGATAACTATCTGCAAGGTGGGGTATATAAGATTGCATACACCGATATGCAAAGTGTACATTATGATACCGACAAAGTATTTGCACCGGACCGGGTCCGCATTGAATTGCGCAACGGTGATTCAGTCGATCTGGACGCTTGTATTGACGGCATCAATCTTTCTGTATTCACAGAACTCCTCACTTCCGCCTTATCCCAAGCTCGTTCAACGCCACCGACTTGCAGTTCTCAGAAAGATACTTTATGCGATATTTCTGACACCGCGAAACTCCTTTATCTGAAAATTCTGTGCAACAAGGCCTATCTGGATAAGCATGCAATTGATGTTGCCTCCTACAATTCCATCGCCAAATTTGCCATCCGTATGGAGGCAACGCCGCTGGTACGCCGTTCGTTGTGCAGGTATATAAATGAGATAGATCACCATACCAAGACCGGAAATCTGATTGCAGAAGCATTCCATTTACTGGAGAACGCTTCCGGTCAATGGGACGCCTTTCGTTATAGTCTGGTACAGGATATTTTGTACCTGGCTCTCGACAGCCATGAAGATTTTTCCTGGCGCCAGGATGGATTCGTGGGCAGCCTGATGCAGACTTGCAGTCTGCGCCCTGAACAACTGGATACCATGGTGGCGGCCATCCATTTGAACCGGGCCATGCAGGAAAAAAATGCCGATTTGAAGGATCTTCTGGATCAGTGGGAAACATTGCTGAAAAAGGTCCGTTATACCAGTGGGTATGTTCCCGCCCCCTATCTATTCTGCTCCGGTTCCATCTATGGGCTCAAAGAGTATACTGGTTTTTTGCGCAGCGATGACATCAGCCAAAAAGCCCTCAATAAGCAACGGGAACTGATTCTTCAAAAAATCATTGAAAATACCCAGCAAACCATCAATCTGTTGATCGAAGATGTGAATTTTGTGGCGGAAAGATTGGAAAAGGCCATTCAGAACAGCGATGAGCTTCATCAGAATTATCTTTATATTTTGGATCGCTTCCGGCAAGGTATTACCCGCCTGCACCAAACAGAACAAGCCACACAAGAGGAGCTAGATCAATCCCGAGCGGCCCAGGCTGACCAGGAGGAAAAACATGAGCAAGAAGAATAAGGCCGCCCATCTGGACGCAGATTCTCTTTATGCGATGGGTGACGCCGTGACTGCGCAGCATGCGCAACTGGACAGTCTAAATGCTGAACTGGGTGATATTTCGAAGAGCGTGGACACTCTGGACAAGAACAATTCACAAAACGCTCAACTGGCAGCCCAGGCGGATCTTTTGTTGCACGACTACTTGGCGGCCCTGGATCAATCCGGTACAGTTTCCAAAGAGGACCTTTCCCTTTTGGAACAGCCAACCGCTCCTGTTCCTCAGGGCAAGGCCCCTCTGATTCGCCGCACACAGACGATATCCACCGGCAACAGCTGGGAAGCCTATCTGCAAAGCGCCAGGGACTATGCGGAACAACAAGGGATAGACCTGCATCTGGATCCTTTCAGCACCTCCCTGAGCCATCGACAGTACGAAGAACTCAGCCGGGAAATCAATGACGAATTTTCCCAAAAAACCAGCATCTGTAACAAAATCGATCTGAATTTTTTGGCAGTTGCCACTGCACTGCAGGTGATCAAATCCCTTCTATACCCTGTTATCGCCGGTCAGTTAGGTTTTGGTCAAGAATCAACCAAGAAAATGGCGCACGATGATCCAAGGATCAAGCATGCCCAAAAGCAGGCACAGGACAAATTCAAGCAATCCCACGGTGGAGACAAAACGCCTGAAGCAGAATGGCTCAATATTCTGAGGCGAACACCTCCTTATGATATCACGACTGGGACCAAGGGACTTTTTTCTGTCGGTCTAAGCGGAAGAACGCATCGTGTTCATACGCTCGGCCACGATCCGATTTTAGGTTGGGTTGTGGGGACTTCCAATATTTTGACAGATACCGTAACATTCGATAAAACCTATGCCTTTTTCACCTACCGGGTATCGCGGATTCCGAAAATGTCGGTCACTTCCGAGTATGTTATGCTGCCCCATTTGGTTTCCGAAACCTGGAACGAAGTACAGGCCGACCGGCTGAATCTTCCCGCTGCACTGGCCGCTCAGGCGATTCACCTGAAATCAGACCAATATACCACTATGGGACTCCCCGTCCCCCTTCTTTCTTCCATCAACCCCTCCTATGCGGCAGAACTGTATAAACAGCAGTACGACGCCATGTGTGCCCTGCGGGATGGCGCTATTATAGGCACATCCGCATTGCTCTCTTTGGGCATCGATGCTATTATCGGTCTGATCCATGGATTGTTCTATAAAGAGGGGGAGGACGGAACCCGCAGGATGTATGAAGTACGTACCAGAAAAATCCTTTTGATTTCCGGTGCGATTGCTTCTGCCAGCAATATTGTGGAAGCCTGCATCCTGAAAAACCCGAAAGCGTTGGATATAGGAGGCTTGCTGGTAACCGCTTCCAAGCTTTTCACAATGCCCGGTTTTATTCTGGATGTGAAGAGAGAATTTATTGAAAACAAGATCTATCAAAACCTGGAATCCGAGCTTGCTGCCATCGAGCAAAATCAGGATTCCTTGCTGGATTTTGAGTTTACCCATCGGGCAATTATAGGCGGTTGATTGCAGGACACTGGCGTATACATACTTTTCCTGTATAAAACCAGAAAAACGCATCACGTAGTGATGCGTTTTTTTGATTCCCCAAAAACTGCGAAACTCCTTGTGACAGTCAAAAATTATCCGTCCTATTCTGCCGGATAGAAAATCGGGGTTTTCTTCCTCTCAATTTTGCAAATCTTCCAGATATTGCTCCGCCAGTGCCTCCTGGTATCCGGCGCGCCTTTCTGCCAGGACAGCCCGGGCGGTGGGACGCAGGGCCGGGCAGGCGATCTGTTCCAGCT
>OGYQ01000975.1_pt1 | contig 19550 bp, 18 predicted proteins | sample 1576641 | NCBI WGS metagenome assembly OGYQ01 (sample SAMEA3541476, study PRJEB24748) | human gut metagenome | biome: human gut; feature: human-associated habitat; material: faeces | place: China | collected 2012 | reverse complement strand
ATGATTTCTGTGCATCGCGAAGCGTGTTACTGGGCACGGAGTGAACAGTAACCAATAAGGTGACTGTTCACTGGTAATGTTCCGCGGGGGTTTTGGCGCAAAGTGTACAGGAACAATGGAGGATATTTGCAGAAAGGGAAAAAGCATATGTTATATATAGGAAATCATACATCTTCTTCTAAAGGATACGCTGCCATGGGGCGGCAGATGGTGAAAAACGGCGGGAATACATTCGCGTTTTTTACAAGAAATCCAAGAGGGGGAAATGCCAAGGCTATTGATCCGGCGGATGTGGCAAAGTTTCTGGAGCTTGCCAGGGAGCATGAATTTGGGAAAATAGTGGCTCATGCCCCTTATACTTTGAATGCCTGTGCGGTGAAGGAGAATCTGAGAGAGTTTGCAAAGGAGACTTTTGCGGATGATCTGAAGCGCATGGAATTTACCCCTGGAAATTACTATAATTTCCACCCGGGAAGCCATGTGGGACAGGGAATCGAGGTTGGAATCCAGAAGATTGCGGAGGTACTGAATGCAGTTCTTACAAAGGAGCAGACCACAACCGTTCTTCTTGAAACCATGTCCGGGAAAGGATCTGAGGTGGGAAGCCGTTTTGAGGAGCTTCGGGCCATTATGGATCTGGTGGAGAAGAAAGACAAGCTGGGTGTCTGTTTGGATACCTGTCATGTATGGGATGGCGGCTATGATATTGTGAATGATCTGGATGGTGTGCTGAATGAGTTCGACCGTATCATCGGCCTCGAACGTCTGAAAGCAATTCATCTGAACGATAGTATGAACGGCCTTGGCAGCCACAAAGACCGCCACGCCAAAATCGGCGAAGGCCAGATCGGTCTCGACGCCCTGGTCCGTGTCATCCGCCACCCCGCCTTGGAAGGCAGACCATTTATTCTGGAAACACCCAATGACGATGAAGGATGGACGAGGGAGATTGCATTATTACGGGCGAAATATGCGGAATAATGCTGAAAACTTGTAATTGTAAATTTTTTGAAAACATTGACTTCGTTGTATGAGATAAGTATAATATAGATAGAATATTACTATCTCAATGATTTCAAGGAGGTGTCAATATGATTATTCGTCCGTCTGCAGCGATTCGTCAAAATTACAATGAGATTGCTGATATGTGCCGCAAAACAGAAGAACCCATATTTCTGACCAAGAATGGTGAAGGTGACTTGGTGGTTATGGATATTGAAACTTACAACCGTTGGGAAAAGATGCTAAAACTAAGGGAGGAACTGCTTGCTGTTGAGGAAGATAGGGTGGCAGGAAGAAGCGGATGTACTCTTGATGAACTGGATGCATACCTTGATGATGTGATTGATGAGGTATAGTGTATGGCAGATAAGAGATATAAGGTAATTGTTTCCGACAGAGCAAAGCAGATGCTGGGAGCGCACTTCCGTTTTATGGCACAGGTCAATAAAGAAGCTGCTGCTGCCAAAAAGAAAGAACTGATCACAGCGATGCGCTCCTTAGAGCGTATGTCTCAGCGCTTTCCGTTCTTTGAAGAATCTTATATACCACCGAATAAATATCATAAGATGTTCGTGGAAAAGTGGTATCTAGTTCTTTATCAAATCAAAGATCATGCGGTGTATGTGGATTATATTCTTGATTGCCGTAAGGATTATAGCTGGCTTATTCGATAAAATGTATGGCTGATGTAAAAATCGTTGCTTCAACTGGTGGTGCTTTTTACTATAAAGAAACAAAAAAGGTATTTCAAACGCTTTCTGCCTTGAAATACCTTTCATTTATTTTATTGAAATAACAGAGGCGCTGCTTATGAAAGTACTTCGTTCTTCAGTTCTTCTCCGTTCATGTAAGCACGCGCATTTTCCATGGTGGTCTCGGCGATGTTGGTGAGGGCTTCTTCGGTGAAGAATCCCTGGTGGGAGGTCATGGTGACGTTCGGGAAAGAGAGGAGACGCTGGATCAGGGAAGTCTGCATAATGCTCTCGGACAGATCCTCGAATACATAATCAGATTCCTCCTCGTAAACGTCCAGTCCAACTGCGAAGAACTTGTGATCGCGGATGCCGGAAATCAGATCCTCTGTCTTGATCAGGCCGCCGCGGGAAGTATTCACAAGAATCACGCCATCCTTCATCTGCGCAATTGTTTTCTCATTGATGATATGCTTGGTCTCATCGGTAAGCGGGCAGTGGAGGCTGATCAGATCACTGGTAGCAAGCAGCTCGTCCAGGGAAACATACTCCAGGAAATCAAGGTTCTTATTCGGGAAAAGATCATAAGCGATGACGCGCATTCCAAATCCCTTGCAGATTCTTGCCATAGCCTGTCCGATCTTTCCGGTACCGATGATTCCAGCTGTTTTCTTATAAAGGTTCACGCCCATAAGACCATTTAAGGTAAAGTTGTTCTCACGGCATTTGATGTACGCCTTGTGTGTGTGACGGTTGGCAGTAAGGGCAAGTGCCATTGCGTGCTCTGCAACTGCTTCCGGAGAATAACCCGGTACACGCAGAACCTTGATACCGTATTTCTGTGCTGTTTTCAGATCGACGTTGTTGTAACCTGCGCAGCGCATAAGGATCAGTTTCACGCCCTGCTGGTGTAACTCTTCTATAACTTTCGTACTCAGATCCGCATTTACAAATGCACAGATGGCTTCATAGCCCTTTGCAAGAGAAGCGGTCTCTTCGTGGATATTCGCTTCGATAAATTTAATTTCAATACCTGGGAATTCAGGCAGAAGTTTGTCAAAAAACTGCTCGTCATAATTTTTGGTTCCGTAAAATAAAATTTTCATTATTTCTGGCTCCTTTCTTTGTACCAGCCGCTCTTTTGTCTGGGCTGATCTCGGTTCGTTTTGTTTGTCTTTTAGTGTTCCTCAACTTACAGTGAGATTATACGTTATTTTTTCCAGGAAAAAAAGGGGAAAACAGGAAGTTTTTCAACTTCGTCGAATGTGTTAAAAAAATATCAATATAAAAATCGGAATAAAACGAATTTTAAAATTGTGCACAAATAAATACATGATAAAATGTGAAAAATACATAATGAAATTAGGAAAACAGAAGAATTATATAGTGAAAAAGACGATTGCATCAAACTAACATTGATTATTATTTAACAGAATGAGGCGGAAAAACAACCATCTCAAAGAGAAAATATTTGAAAAAAGAAAGGTCATTAACCGAACAAACAGCCAGATTTTACCCATTTTGAGAAAGGAGATTTGAAGAAAAAAGATATTGCATAAAAGAAAGCCGAAACTCCATACAGATGCTTTTCTGGAAAATTTCGGCTTTTATTATTTTTGCTTAATTCACTTGCCTCAGATCGCTATGGTAACCTAAGAGGAGGGAAGGGTTATTCGCCTAAACGATACAGATCTTCATAAAATTCCGGATAGGAAATCTTCACACAGTCGCCACCTTTAATGGAAAGCGGACCGTCGCAGAGGAGTCCGGCGATGGCAAATGACATGGCGACACGGTGATCCAGATAAGAATCAATCACGGCGCCGTGCAGCGGCTTGCCGCCATGAATGATCATGCCGTCATCTGTCGGGGTGATGTCAGCACCCATGTGGGAGAGATTCTCTGCCATAACCAGAATACGGTCGGATTCTTTTACCTTAAGCTCCTTGGCATCCTTGATGATGGTGGTTCCCTCTGCGAAAGCCGCCATAACCGCGATCATCGGGATCTCGTCGATCAAAGTAGGGATAATTTCGCCTCCTACAGTGGTACCGTGAAGCGAACTGGTGCGTACCAGAAGGTCCGCAGTTGGCTCGCCGTCCATATTCACATTCAGCATGGTAATGTCAGCGCCCATGTCTTTGCAGACGCGAAGAAGCCCGTCTCTGGTAGGGTTGATCCCCACGTTTTTCAGAAGGATCTCGCTTCCTGGAACCAGAAGGCCTGCTGCAATAAAGTAAGCGGCAGAAGAAATATCGCCTGGTACAGTGATTTCCCTTGCATGAAGAGAAGGTTCCGGAACAATGGAAGCGGTGGTTCCCTCAGAGGTTACCTGTGCGCCGAAATAATTCAGCATGATCTCCGTGTGGTTTCTGGAAAGGACGGGCTCTGTGACGCTGGTAACGCCGTCACTGTACATGCCTGCCAGAAGCACACAGGATTTCACCTGGGCAGAAGCAACCGGAGAATCGTAGTGAATGGCTTTCAGCGGGTGTCCGGCAATCCGAAGGGGAACGCAGTTGTTTCCTTTTATGCTGGTGATGTCGGCTCCCATGGAAAGAAGGGGAGTCATAATCCGTTTCATAGGGCGGCTCTGGATGGAGTCGTCTCCGGTCAGCTCGGACACAAAATTCTGTCCTGCAAGGATACCGGAAATCAGGCGGGTAGTGGTGCCGCTGTTTCCCACATCTAAGATGTCAGTTGGGGAAGAAAGTCCGCGAAGTCCTTTTCCGTGGACCAGGATTTCGCCGTTGTTGTTCTCGATGTCGATGCCCATTTTGCGGAAACAGGAGATGGTGGAAAGGCAGTCGGCTCCTTCCAGAAAATGGGTGATGCGGGTGGTCCCTTTGGCAAGGGAACCGAACATGACAGCACGGTGGGAGATGGATTTGTCGCCGGGGACTGTAATCTCGCCGTGGAGATTGGTTAATTTTTTTATTTCCATAATAATCGTTCCTTAAATGAAAAGTCTAATACAGCAAAATGGAGTATCTACGGAAGTAGATGAGTCAATATGGCTGCTGCTTCATATTTACTGTACTGATACAGTGTTTGTTTGAAAAATTGATTGTAATGTATCCTTTATAAACAACCGCTGGGCCACAGATTACCGCTCATAAACAATATAATTGCGCTTCTTCAACAGAGCAATTGCCCGTTCCATGGCGTCTTCCTCGTAAAATTCGATTTTCAGGACGCCCTGTTCAAATTCGCGGTTGTGGATGATGCCGATGTTCTTAATACTGATCTTGTCCATAGCAAGGATGGTAGCGATGGTAGCAATTCCACCGGCCTCATCTGCGATATCCAGATAAAGCACATAAGCCTTGCGGATGGGTCCGTTATCTACCACATCGATGGAGTCACGGTAATCCCTGGAGCTTGCAAACATCTGGTAAATGGCGTCTGCTTCCCTGCCGTCAGAAGCGCAGTTGTCAATGGAACAGCGGATCTGGATCAGCATGCGGATGTAGTCATCCAGAACATTGGAAATGTTCTCGTGATTTTCCATGCAGATCTGCTGCCACATTACAGGAGAAGAGGAAGCGATCCTTGTAATGTCCCGGAAGCCGCCGGCTGCGATGGTTTTCATATATTCCGCGTCATTGTCCAGTGTTTTCACAAGATTGACAAGCGCAGATGCGATAATGTGGGGCAGATGGCTCACACCTGCAGTGATGAAATCGTGCTCCTCTGCAGTGAGCACCATAGGAATGGCCCCAAGGGAGCGGATCAGCTCTGTGAAATCTCCAATATATTCCAGCCCAACTTCGCCGCCTGGAGTAAGAATATAGTAAGCGTTCTCCAGAATGCGCTCATTGGAATGGTCGAATCCGGTTTTCTCAGAACCAGCCATTGGATGACCGCCGATGAAGCAGTCTGTCATTCCAAGTTCCTCAACCTTCTGGTGGATGATTCCCTTTACGCTTCCCACATCTGTAATGATGCATCCGTCCTGACGGATCTCCTTTAAGTATGCCAGGCATTCCAGATTGATTTCTACTGGTGCGCAAAGAAATACATAGTCACAGGTTCCAAACCTTGGATCCTTCATTTCCTCGCAGACACCATCTATAATGCCGCTGCTAAGTGCAGAGGCAAGTGCTTCCTTGCTGCGGTTATAGGCCAGAATGTGGTAGTCCGGATGGTACTTCCGGATGGCTTTGGCGATGGAACCGCCGATCAGACCAAGACCGATAAAACCGATTGTCTTCATTATAATATCGTTTCCTTTCCTTCGTTAAAGTGAGAAACGTTACAGTTCACTTTGTTCACAGTAACGCGCTTCGCGATGCACAGAAATCATGCAGGCATGATTTCGCGCTGCTAGTCTCGGATTTTTCGTGAACTTTGTTCACAAAAAATACCTCGCGGAATATTACCCGCGTTTTAAATAAGAAATTACCTTCTGTCATTGTACGAGATTCCTCGCAAATTGTCAATTCCCACGAAAATGACAAAATAATCTAAACTTTTTTGAAAAAAGACCGTCAAAATCCCAGAAAATACTTGAAATTCTTCTGAATATTTAGTAAAATATGAACATATCAGACAAACAGGGAGGTATTACATATGGACGTTTTTAGAACTGACCGAATCAGAAATGTAGTCCTATTAGGTCACGGTGGGGCTGGCAAGACAACTCTGGCAGAGGCAATGGCATATCTGGCAGGCTTGACCAACCGTTTAGGCAAAGTGGAAGATGGCAACACTGTCAGTGATTATGATAAAGAAGAGATCAAACGACACTTTTCCATTACTACATCTGTGATTCCGGTCCCGTGGCAGAAGAACAAGGTAAACATTCTGGACACTCCCGGATATTTTGATTTCGTAGGAGAGGTCGAGGAAGCTGTCAGCGCTGCAGACGCAGCAATCATCGTAGTATCTGGTAAAGCCGGCGTACAGGTTGGTACCCAGAAGGCATGGAATCTGTGCGAGAAGTACAAACTTCCGCGTATGATTTTCGTTACCGATATGGACGTGGACGATGTCAGCTATCGTAAGGTAGTAGATCAGCTTACTGAGCTTTACGGCAAGAAGATTGCTCCGCTTCATTTCCCAATTCGTGAGGATGGCAAGTTTGTGGGATATGTAAACGTTGTGAAGCAGGCCGGAAGAAAATATATTGACAAGGGACAGAAGGAAGAATGTGCGATTCCTTCTTACCTGGATGAGTACCTTGAGAAATATCATGATATCCTGATGGAATCTGTAGCAGAGACCAGCGAGGAATTCATGGATCGTTACTTTGAGGGAGATGAATTCTCTGTAACAGAGGTTTCCGCAGCACTTGCAGCCAATATTCAGGAAGCAAGCATTGTTCCGGTATGCATGGGATCCCCGATCAATCTTCGCGGCGTATCCAACCTGCTGGATGATATCTGCGGATATTTCCCAAGCCCGGACAAACGTTCCTGCAACGGTATTTCCCAGAAAACCAATGAAATTTTTGAAGCAAATTACGACTTCGCCAAAGCGAAATCTGCATATGTATGGAAATCCATCGTGGATCCATTCCTTGGCAAATATTCCCTGATCAAGGTTTGCTCCGGTGTTATCAAATCCGATGATACCCTTCTCAATGTGGAGAAAGGTACAGAGGAGCGCCTGAACAAATTATATGTTCTTCAGGGTTCCAAGCCGATCGAGGTTCCGGAACTCCATGCAGGTGATATCGGCGCCATTGCCAAGCTGGTAAGCGTTCAGACTGGCGACAGCCTTGCTGGCAAAGCCAATCCGGTGCTTTATCCGAAGGCAATCCTTTCCACACCTTATACCTATAAGAGATTTAAGGCTGTAAATAAAGGTGATGAGGATAAGATTTCCCAGGCTCTGTCCAAGATCATGAGCGAGGATAAGACTGTCCGCGTTGAGAATGACGGTGCGAACCGCCAGAGCCTTATTTATGGCATGGGCGACCAGCATCTTGACGTTGTTGTCAGCATGCTGAAGGATCGCTATAAAGTAGACGTAGAGCTTTCCAAACCGAAGGTTCCGTTCCGTGAGACTATTCGCAAGAATTCTGATGTAGAAGGAAAGCATAAGAAACAGTCCGGCGGACACGGACAGTATGGTCATGTTAAGATGCGCTTTGAGCCGTCCGGTGATATGGAGACTCCATATGTATTTGAGCAGGTTGTAGTTGGCGGTGCAGTTCCGAAGAACTACTTCCCGGCAGTTGAGAAGGGACTTCAGGAATGCGTTCAGAAGGGACCTCTGGCTGCATATCCGGTAGTAGGTGTGAAGGCTACTCTTTATGACGGATCCTATCATCCGGTAGATTCCTCTGAGATGGCATTTAAGATGGCAACTATTCTGGCATTTAAGAAAGGCTTTATGGACGCATCTCCTGTACTCCTTGAGCCAATCGTTTCCATGAAGGTTACTGTTCCGGACAAATATACCGGTGACGTTATGGGCGATCTGAATAAACGCCGTGGCCGTGTCCTTGGCATGAATCCGGATCACAATGGAAATACTATCATTGAAGCCGATGTGCCGCTTCTTGAGATTTACGGATATTCCACAGATCTTCGCTCCATGACAGGCGGAAGCGGAGACTTCTCCTATGAGTTTGCACGCTATGAGCAGGCACCTGGAGATATCCAGCAGAAGGAAATCGAGGCAAGAGCAAGCAAGGTTGCTGCTGATGCTGAATAAAAATGGAGGTTAGGGGCAAAATTTTTGCCCCTAATTCAAAACCTTATTGTGCAAGTATAAACGGCTTTTTGAGTTTTTAACCCTGGTATTTAAAAAACGCCGGAGAGTTTGGGTGAACCCTAGAAATCAAACTCTCTGGCGTTTTTTTATTATGAAAGTCCCAGACGGCAGCCAAGAATGAGCCATGCTTGCATGAGCGAATTTTTGGATATCGGATATTCTAGAGCCTTTTTCAAACAGGCTCTAGACCGTATGAGTAAGTAGGGCGATAGTCTGGATTACGAATGTGGTTGGCAGCTGTGGGAGCGCCCATAGGCGCCAAGCAGCTGACTTTCATATATGGTGATGTCGCTGTTAGGTGACATGTCCGTTTTAAATTAAAGTACTTTCGTGGTCCACTTACTGCAGTCCCACACCTGGGAAACCACATCCTGGTAAAACTCCGGTTCGTGGCAGATAAGAAGAACGCTTCCTCTGTATTCTTTCAGCGCTTCCTTCAACGCATCCTTTGCGTCCACATCCAGATGGTTGGTAGGCTCATCCAGAAGAAGTACGTTGGTCTCTTTGTTTACCAGCTTGCACAGGCGCACCTTGGCCTGCTCACCGCCGCTGAGTACCCGGACCTGACTTTCAATGTGCTTGGTGGTAAGTCCGCATTTTGCAAGTGCGGAGCGCACTTCGTACTGGGTGTAGGATGGAAATTCTGCCCAGATCTCATCAATACAGGTGGTTTTATTATCGCCCTTTACTTCCTGCTCGAAATAACCGATCTGAAGATTGTCTCCTAATTCTCTGGTTCCCTTCAGTGCAGGGATCAGTCCGAGGATACTTTTCAGAAGAGTGGTTTTTCCGATTCCATTAGCACCTACCAGAGCAATTTTCTGACCTCTTTCCATGGAAAGCGTAAGAGGACGGGAAAGGGGCTCATCGTATCCGATTACCAGATCCTTGGTCTCAAAAATATATTTGCCAGGGGTACGTCCCTGTTTAAAATGAAATTCCGGCTTCGGCTTCTCGGCTGCAAGCTCGATCACATCCATTTTGTCCAGCTTTTTCTGTCTGGACATTGCCATATTTCGGGTGGCAACACGAGCCTTGTTTCTGGCAACAAAATCCTTCAGCTCATTGATTTCCTGCTGCTGACGGCGATAAGCTGCCTCCAGCTGGGATTTTTTTACCTCGTAAACCTCCTGGAAGTGGTCATAGTCGCCTACGTAGCGGTTCAGCTCCTGGTTTTCCATATGGTAAACAATGTTGATAACATCGTTCAAAAACGGAATATCATGGGAGATGAGAATAAAAGCATTCTCATATTCCTGAAGATAACGCTTCAGCCAGGCAATGTGCTCTTCGTCCAGATAGTTGGTGGGCTCGTCCAGAAGAAGGATGTCCGGTTTCTCCAGAAGAAGCTTGGCAAGAAGAACCTTGGTACGCTGACCACCGCTTAAATCTGTAACATCACGGTCAAGCCCCAGATCCAGAAGCCCAAGTGCGCGGGCAACCTCCTCAACCTTAGAGTCGATTATGTAAAAATCGTGCATGGTCATAGTATCCTGAATGGTTCCAAGCTCCTCCATAAGAGCTTCCATTTCCTCAGGGGAAGCTTCTCCAAGAGAATCGCAGATGGTATTCATTCGCTCTTCCAGCTCAAAAAGCCAGGAAAAAGCGGATTTCAGTACATCGCGGATGGTCATGCCCTGGGAAAGGACAGAGTGCTGATCCAGATAGCCTACCCGGACATTCTTTGCCCATTGGATTTTGCCCTCATCCGGCATTAATTTGTCAGTTACAATGTTGAAGAAGGTGGATTTGCCTTCTCCGTTGGCGCCTACCAGGCCGATGTGCTCTCCTTTGAGAAGGCGGAAGGACACATCCTGAAAAATAGCTCTGTCACCAAAGCCGTGGGTAAGGTGTTCAACGTTTAAAATACTCATAGGTTGCTCCTGTTCTTAGAATAATGTATGTTGTGCAGCAAACATTCCGGTTTGCCGCAAAAAAAATCTGCATTTGCCGCGGTTAGGATAATTGCTCGATTCCTGTAATATCCGGGGAAGCCATCAAAGAATAGTTGGTGTAATAAACCACAAATCCAGGCTTGGCTCCGGCTGGCTTTTTCACATTTTTTTTCTGAAGATAGTCAATTTCCACCTTGGGGGCAGTGCGTCCCTTGGAATAGTAGGCGGCAAGATTGCCTGCTTCCTCGAAGGTGCGGTCCGGCAGGGTGCCGTCTTTGGTTTTTACTACGACGTGGGAACCGGGCATTTTTTTGGCGTGGAACCACCAGTCGTTTCCTGTGGCGAACTTGAAGGTAAGCTCGTCGTTCTGGTAGTTGTTTTTGCCTACATAAATATCGTAGCCATCGCTGGAAACATAGTGGAAGGGCTTGGACTTCACCTGCATTTTGGCGCCTTTTTTGTTTCCGTAATGGCGTTTCACGTAGCCGTACTCCATCAGCTCTTCCTTGATCTGGGAAAGGTCGCTTTCCTCAGTGGCAATATCAAGGGCATTGGAAATGGATTCCAGATGCTCGATCTCGCTGGCTGTGTCTGCAATCTGAACCTCCAGGGCTTCCTGGGTACGCTTCAGCTTGCCGTAGCGGTCGAAGTATTTTTTGGAATTCTCCTGGGGAGTGAGGGTAGGGTCAAGGGGAATGGTGATTTCCTCTCCATTATAATAGTTTACAGCTTTAAAGGATTTGCATCCTTCTTCCAGGCCGTAGCCGTAGGCGTTGATCAGCTCGCCGTAGATCTTGTACTTGTCCTTTTTCTCTGTGTCCTTCATCTGCTTCTGCTGAATACTTAGCTTCTTGCGGTTGCGGTCAAGGGCGGTCTGGACGATCTTGCGAAGGTCCGCGGATTTCTGGCGGATGCGGGTGATCACGTCACGGGAAGCGTAGTAGGTTTCCAGCATCTCGGAAACGGATTCATACGTCTGGCTGGAGAAGCCTTCTCCATACTGAGCAAAAGGAAAAACGCCGTATTCTACAGGTTCATCTCCTTTGTATACAATAACAGGGGTAAATTCTTCCCTGCGGATCTGCTCCATCATACCGGAAAATTCCTGATATAATTTTTCACGGGCATTTTCCTCAAGGGCTGTGGCCTCATCATTTCCGTCAATGGAAGCGCGGTAGCAAAGCTCCTGTGCCATCACCGGGCTAAGACCGGTAAGAGTCTGGTAAAGAGCCTTGGAAATGGCGGTAGATTTTCCGCAGACTTTTTCCATAAAGTCTTCTTTGGAAATGGTGAGCGGGTCCAGCTTGTCCTGAGTGTGTGGAATAAAGTAGGGGCGTCCGGGAAGAACTTCGCGGACGGAGCTTACGTTGCAGGATACGTGCTTGATGCTGTCCAGGATCATATTCTGGTCATCGCAGAAAATAATGTTGCTGTGCTTGCCCATCAGCTCCATGATCAGAACCTTGTGGCACACGTCGCCCAGCTCGTTGAGATGCTCCAGCTCAAATTCCACTACACGTTCCAGTTCCGGCTGGCGGATGGCTGTGATCCTTGCACTGCCGATGTGCTTGCGAAGAAGCATGCAGAAGTTGGGGGCAGTGAGGGGACTGATCCGGTTCTTGCCTGTGAAATAGATCAGGGGAAGGGAAGCACTGGCTGAGAGCAGCAGACGCTTCTGGCCGTTTGCCCCTTTCCCGGTGATGAGAAGCTCATCGCTCTCTGGCTGGGCAATCTTGTTGATGCGTCCGCCGGAGAGATTTTTATTTAATTCAGAAACCATTGCTGCAATGGTAATTCCGTCAAAGGCCATAGGAATAACTCCTTTCTATACTATGATGTTCGGGTCAAAAAGTCTTTTGCCCCGAACTTGATATCCACGAATTGCTCCGCTGCGAAGCAGCTCCCGCAATTCTCGAACATTCGGAATCCGCTGATTTACTACGTAAATCGCTACCTCCTCATGTTCGGCGGGTCCCAAGTTCAAAAGCCTTATCATGCAAGCATGAACGGCTTTTTGACCTTTTGCCCCTGATATCAGAATATATTATAACAGCAAAAAAATGATTTGACTAGGGTTTTGGAATGAACTATAATAAATCTGTATGCGTAGAAGTGATGTAAGCTGTTTGGGGCTGACATCATTCGGAACAAAAATCAAAATACAGAAAGAGATTACTATGATAAAAAGCATGACCGGCTTTGGAAGAGCCGAGGTGATTACAAAAGATCGGAAAATCACCGTTGAATTAAAATCCGTCAATCACAGATATCTGGATCTGAGCATTAAGATGCCAAGGAAGCTTGGTTTTCTGGAGGGTGCTATCCGGAATCTTATGAAGACATATATGCAGCGAGGCAAGGTAGATGTATTTATTACCTATGAAGATTATACCTTAAGCTGTGGCGCATTGAAATATAATAAAGAGCTTGCATCTGAGTACATGGCCTATATCCGCCAGATGGCAGAGGAGTTTGGCATTGAGAATGACGTGAAGGCAGGGGCTCTTTCCCGTTATCCGGATGTTCTGACTATGGAGGAGCAGTCTGTAGACGAGGAAGAGCTTTGGGCAGTACTGGAAGGCCCCCTTCGCGAAGCCTGTGAGAAATTTGCCCAGGCCCGTGAAAGAGAAGGCGAGCATCTTAAGAATGACCTGATCACCAAGCTGGAGGCACTGGATGAGAAGGTGAACCAGGTGGAGGAGCGTTCTCCGCTGGTTGTGGATTCTTACAGAGAGAAGCTGGAAGCGAAGGTGCATGAGCTTCTTGAGGATTCCCAGATAGAGGATTCCCGCATTGCAGCAGAAGTGATCCTGTTCTCTGACAAAATCTGTAATGATGAGGAGACTGTGCGTCTTCACAGCCATATTCAGGGCATGAAGAGAATGCTGGAGGAGAAAGAGGGGATTGGCCGCAAGCTTGATTTCATGGCTCAGGAGATGAACCGTGAGGCAAATACGATCCTGTCGAAATCCAGTGACCTGGTGATTTCCAACATTGCCATTGATCTGAAAACCGAGATTGAGAAAATCCGTGAGCAGATCCAGAATATAGAGTAACCAGGGGGATTCAAAGTCGGCGGACGCTCGTGCTTGCACGAAAAGGCCGATGACCTTGAATCCTGCTGGGGTATGAGGAAGCAGCGATTTACGAAGTAAATCAGCGGATTCCGAATTGTTGACGGGCTTAAGACGATTGTTAGAGCGGGCTACGGCAACTGAATTCGGGCAGAAGCTCCCACAAAGTGGGGCGTGCAGATTGCAGGAATGATTTTGGGGGCCGGTTCTAGCGCCGCGTCAACTTTTTGAAGAATCATTTTCTTTATAACTAGAAGGTATATTGACAGAAGGGGGAAAACATGGCAAAATTAATCAATATCGGATTCGGCAATGTGGTGAATTCCCAGAAAATTGTAGCTGTGGTGAACCCGGATGCCGCACCGGTGAAACGAATGGTTCAGAGTGTGAAGGGAACCAATTCCCTTGTAGATGCCACCCAGGGCAGGAAGACCAAGTCCGTGATCGTGACATCTGACGACATTCTGATTTTATCTGCAATCCAGCCGGACACCATTGCCCGCAGATTTGCAGAGGTACACGATTTTGAAAGTAAGGGAGAGGGCCATGAGTAGAGGAGTTCTGGTAGTTGTTTCCGGTTTTTCCGGAGCAGGGAAAGGCACCATTATGAAAAGCCTGATGGCGAAATATGACAATTATGCGTTGTCTGTGTCTGCCACCACAAGAAACCCCAGGCCAGGGGAAGAGGACGGAAGAGAGTATTTTTTCCGCACCAGAGAAGAGTTTGAAGAGATGATCCGTCAGGATCAGCTGATTGAATATGCCCAGTATGTTGAGAATTATTACGGCACACCTAAGGCCTATGTGGAAGAGCAGCTTTCACAGGGACGCGATGTGATCCTTGAGATTGAGATCCAGGGCGCGCGCAAGATCAAGAAGAAATTCCCGGAGGCAGTGCTGGTATTTGTGACTGCACCTTCCATGGAAGTGTTAAGAGAGCGTCTTGTGGGAAGAGGCACGGAGACTGCAGAAGTGATCCACCAGCGTCTTGCCAGAGCAGCACAGGAAGCGGAGGGCGTGGACGAGTATGATTACGTTCTGGTAAATGACCAGCTTGATGAGGCAGTGGACAGACTTCACGGCATCATCCAGAGCGAGCATTTTTCCATGAAGAGAAATCTGGATTTCATCCATGAGATCCAGGCGCAGGCAGCCAGATTTACAGAAGAATAACTGGCAGCTTGTCTGGTTTTGGCAGCAGTGCTGCCAGCAGATATCAATTTGTTAATTTAGGTTAGGAACATGTTTTAAATAGAAACCGGTTCCCGGCCTTTATGATAAAATGTTACTATCAAGTAACGAGAAATTACGGCCGAAGCATGTCAGGAAAGGTTTTCTGGTATTTACAGAAACTGGTTCCTGCACGCTGCAAAGGCCCTCAAATTTGAAAGGAGTATATATATGATCCATCCATCTTATTCAGAATTAATCGAAGCAATCAATACAAACAACGAGGACGATGACGAGAGCATGGTGCTCAACAGCCGTTATTCCCTGATTCTTGCAACCAGCAAGCGTGCACGCCAGCTCATCGGCGGAGCGAAGCCTCTTGCAGATAATGTAAAAGGCAAGAAACCGCTTTCCATCGCAATCGACGAGTTATATCACGGAAAGGTTAAGATCCTTCCGGGACAGCACGAGGAAGAGGATTTAAGAGAGATCGCAGGTCTTGCACCGGAGCAGCCGGCAGAGGAAGCAGCTGCAGAAGAAGCAACAGCAGAGACTGTTTCCCAGGAGAGTGCAGAATAATATGAAATTATTGTTCATTTCCCTTGGATGTGATAAGAACCTGGTAGATTCTGAGGAAATGCTTGGAATGCTGGCAGCAGACGGACATCAGATTGTGGACGATGAAGATGAGGCAGAGGTGATTATCGTAAATACCTGCTGCTTCATTGGAGATGCCAAGGAAGAGAGTGTCAATACCATTCTTGAGATGGCAGAGAAGAAAAAGGCAGGCACCTGCAAAGTTCTGATCGTCACCGGATGCATGGCACAGCGCTACAAGAAAGAGATTTCAGAGGAAATACCGGAGGTGGATGCAATCCTTGGAACTACTTCCTACGGCGATATTATCAAAGCTGTTAAGGAAGCTGAGGCGGGCAGGCACTTCGAAGAATACAAGAGCATTGATTTCCTTCCCAATATTTCCGGCAAGCGTATGCTGACAACTGGCGGCCATTTTGCATATCTGAAGATTGCAGAGGGCTGTGACAAGCACTGTACGTACTGTATTATCCCCAAGCTCAGGGGAAGCTACCGAAGCGTTCCTATGGAACAGCTGGTGAAGGAAGCACAGTCACTTGCCGAACAGGGCGTAAAGGAGCTGATCCTGGTTGCACAGGAGACTACTCTTTACGGCAAGGATCTTTACGGAAAGAAATCCCTGCATGTGCTTTTGAAAGAGCTTTGCAAGATTAAAGGAATCCGCTGGATCCGTATTTTATACTGTTATCCGGAGGAGATTTATGATGAACTGATTCAGACCATGAAGGAAGAGAAGAAGATCTGCCATTATCTGGATCTTCCTATTCAGCATGCCAGCGACCGCGTGCTGAAACGTATGGGACGCCGCACCACCAAGCAGGAGCTTGTGGACATTATTGGCAAGCTGCGCCGTGAGATTCCGGATATTTTCCTTCGTACCAGTCTGATCAGCGGTTTCCCTGGAGAGACCCAGGAAGACCACGAAGAACTGATGGAGTTTGTGGACGAAATCGAGTTCGACCGCCTTGGTGTTTTCCCATATTCCGCAGAGGAGGATACCCCGGCAGCGACTATGGAGGATCAGATTCCCGAAGAAGTCAAGGAAGCCAGACGAGATGAGATCATGGAACTTCAGCAGGAGATTTCTCTGGAGAAGGGTGAGAATCGCGTAGGTCAGGTACTGACTGTTATGATCGAGGGCAAGGTATCCGGTGAAAGTGCGTATATTGGACGTACTTACGGAGATGCGCCTAAGGTTGACGGCTATATTTTTGTACAGACAGGCGAACTTCTTATGACCGGAGATTTTGCAAGAGTACGGGTTACAGGTGCTCTGGAGTATGATTTGATAGGAGAGCTGGAGAATGAATACACCGAATAAGCTGACTGTTGCCAGAATGATTATGGTACCGTTTTTTGTATTATTTATTCTGACTGGATGGGGCGGGGAAGCCAACCGTTATATCTGTCTTGTTATTTTTGCTGCGGCAAGCATTACAGACTGGTTTGACGGCAAACTGGCACGTAAGTATAATCTGGTCACCAACTTTGGTAAATTTATGGATCCCCTTGCGGACAAGCTGCTTGTTTGTTCGGCTTTGATCTGCATGATCGAGCTGGACCGCCTGCCTGCATGGATGGTGATTGTTGTGATCGCAAGAGAATTTATTATCAGCGGATTCAGACTGATCGCAGCTGAGAACGGAGTGGTAATTGCCGCAAACTACTGGGGCAAATTTAAGACTGCTTCCCAGATGGTGATGATCATTCTGCTGATTCTGAATTTTGGCGGAATTTTTGAGATTCTGACCAATATTTTTATCTGGCTGTCACTGGCACTGACTGTGATTTCCCTGATCACCTATATTGTGCAGAATAAAAATGTGATTTCCATGCAGGAGTAATCCTGTGCAGGAAAGCTTAGAGCGTGTTTCAAGCACGCTCTAGAGCCTTTCTCAAACAGGCTGTAAGCCTAATATATTGTTGTTTTAATCTATATGACAGAATTTTGAAACCCAAGATTCATAAGATGATATGAAAAAGCCGCAGTTTACCCAGTAAATCAGCGGCTTTTGAAATAATCACAATCAGAAAAGAGGGATACAGATGATTGCAGAACTTGTAGCAGTAGGAACCGAAATATTGCTTGGCAACATTGTAAATACCAACAGTGCCTATCTGTCCGAGCAGATGGCGCAGCTTGGGCTGTCTGTTTATTATGAGACAGTGGTGGGAGACAATCATGACAGAATGAAAGCCGTGATTGCATCCGCTCTGGATCGCTCAGATGTGGTAATTCTTTCCGGCGGCCTTGGACCTACTGAGGATGACCTGACCAAAGAGGTCTGCGCAGAGGTGATGGGTTTGCCCCTTGAGGAGGATCCGCATTCCCGCAAGCGTATTGAGCGCTACATGAAAGAATATGAGAAAAATCACCCGGACAGACGGATCACAACCAACAATTACAAGCAGGCACAGGTACCAAAGGGGGCTCTTGTAATTGATAACCACAACGGTACAGCACCGGGACTGATCCTTGAAAAAGATGGCAAAACCGCTATCCTTCTTCCTGGACCGCCCAATGAGCTGATCCCTATGTTTGAGGAGTCTGTTTTCCCTTATCTTCGCAAGAAACAGCCGGAGATCATCTGCTCCCAGGTTGTGAAGATCTGCGGAATCGGCGAGAGCCAGGTCGCTGCGGATATTCAGGATATGATCGAGGCACAGACCAATCCTACCCTTGCTCCATATGCCAAAACTGGAGAGGTTCATCTTCGGATCACAGCCAAGGGTGAGGATGAGAAGGAATGTAAAAAGCTGATCAAGCCGGTGGTAAGAGAACTGAAAAGACGTTTTGGCAAAAATATTTTTGCCCTTGAAGCTGAGAAGACCCTGGAGGAATCTGTTGTGGATATGCTGCGGGATCAGGGACTGACCCTGGCTCTTGCGGAGTCCTGCACAGGCGGTGCCATTGCGGCGCGTATTGTCAATGTTCCAGGAGCGTCTCAGGTATTTACTCACGGTTTTGTTACTTACAGCAACCGTGCCAAGAGAAAATGTCTGGGCGTGAAGAAGTCCACTTTGAAGACAGAAGGTGCAGTTTCCGCGAAGTGTGCCAAGGAGATGGCAAAAGGCGGCTGCGCAAACTCAGATGCAGATATCTGCCTTTCCATTACAGGGCTTGCAGGCCCTGACGGCGGAACCAAGGAGACTCCGGTTGGCACTGTGTTTATGGGCTGCTGCTACAATGGACAGACCATTACCAGAGAATACCATTTCACCGGAAACCGGACCAAGATCCGCCAGCAGGCAGTGGCAAGTGCGCTGGTGCTTCTTCGGGAATGTATCATGGAAGGCATCGAGAAAAATGACTAAAGGGATATGCCGACGATAAACGGAAGCTTCGTAGAGGAACAACACAGTCAGAAGAGACCGCAAAGGATAGAGCCTGGCTGACGATAGGCGGCAGTTTCACAGAGGAATAATGGGCTGTGGAAACATGGCTTATGAAAAAGGAGGACCAGGGGTTCACAAAGAATCCAGGGCCCTCTTTTTCCTTATCGCATCATTTTCATCAGATTTACCACCTGATCCAATTTTGCCCGCTCCTGGGGGCTTTTTCCCATTTTCAGCACTTCGATGATGGTATTGATCTCGTTGGGGTTGAAGCGAAGTCCTGCGCTTTTTCCTTTGGCAGCAGCGTTCATAATGAAGGGAAGCAGGTCGGAGGGGGATTTTCCTGCGCCCTGCTGTGCCATCTGCTGAAGCATGTCAAGCTTGCTTCTGTCCATTCCCGCAAGCTTTGGATTGTCCTGCCAGTTTTCTTCCAAAAAAATCACACCTTTCTGTCTGAGATAAAAATCCTGGACGGCAGTTGATTAGGCCTGCTTAATCCAATTTCTCCTGACGGCAGCCATGAAACATATTTGGGCAGGCGAATTCATGGATATGACCTATAATGACAGCAATTACTGCCGCTCCTCTTCACAGCTGTCCTCTGGCACAGTACTGTTCATCACCTTGATCATTTCTACCATAGCCATCATATTTGTAATCTGATCCAGAGTTCTTCTGGTATTTCCGAAGCAGTATTTGCGCAGGTCGTTGAGAATGTCTACAGGCTGTGAGGCGGAAACCGCCTGCATGCGCATAGGCTGCGCCTGGCTTCCGAAAAGATTTACAGCATTGGAAAATTCCTTTGCCTTGGCGTACAGGGAAAAAAGCTGCTGCTCCCTGGGCGGAAGATAAGGAATCAGTGCTTTTAAAAGCTGACCCTGGTCTGTTCCGACCATCTGATCCAATGCAGTCTGGGCAATAAATTCTGACTCCATAAAAATCCCTTTTCTAATCTATGTTTTTATTATTAAAATATGTCGGGAAACTGCCTTTTGACATATGTTATATTAGAGCGTGTTTGAAAAATCATTCCCGCAATCTGCACGCCCCACTTTGCGGTA
>OGYQ01000968.1_pt1 | contig 19667 bp, 18 predicted proteins | sample 1576641 | NCBI WGS metagenome assembly OGYQ01 (sample SAMEA3541476, study PRJEB24748) | human gut metagenome | biome: human gut; feature: human-associated habitat; material: faeces | place: China | collected 2012 | reverse complement strand
CGCAACGAGGCCAGAACCCACCTGCGGGATTTGGGCCGCCAGCGGAACCGGGAAACTGAGTTCGGCGCCTTGTCGCAACAAGAAATGGACAAGCTCTGCACGATAGACGAATATCCAAGCGACAGCATTGTGTTCACGGCCTTTGGCTGCGACCTGCGTATCCGGGACGAACTGGTGGCCGACGCCTTTGCCAGTCTGCCGGAACGGGAGAAAAGCATTCTGATCCTGCATTGTGTGTTGGAGCTGACAGATGGTGAGATTGGTGGTATTGCAGCAATGTCCCGCAGCGCCGTCCAGCGGCATAGAACAAAGACACTAAATGAACTGCGAAGAAACTTGAAATCCAAAGGAGTGAGAAACTAACATGAAAGAACCGACTTTTAATGGCAGAGTGCTTTTGCCAATGGACGTAATCGAAGCGGCCCGCGCCGGTGACCCGTTGGCATTGGAGCGTATTTTGCGGTATTACAACCGCTATATCAACAAGATTTGCACGCGAACGCTCTATGACAAAGACGGTTTGCCGTATGTCGGCATCGACGAGTATATGAAGCACCGCTTACAGGCAAAATTGGTGAAAGCCATCGTAATCAAGAAATAGTAAAGCCAAAGGAAGCCGTCAAGGGGCGAGATGAACGCTCCGCGCCCTTGACGGCTTCCTCCGTCTTTGCTGTGCGGCAATCAAGCGGGCGCAAGCAGAAATCCGCTTGCGCCCGCTGTTATTATAAATGCTTGTACTTACGCGTTTAGAGGGCAGAAAAGCCCTATGTTACCGGAGTTTTCTAGCGTGGTTAGATAGCCGGAGATATCTTGCCATTCTTACCCTTGAAAACGCGGCTTGAAATGCGTAGAACATAAGTTCATCTCAATGTACAAAAGCCACCCATACATCAGCCATTAAAGTCGAGGTGGACTTTCGATGAGGATTAAAAAATTATTAAAGTTCAAGTATTGACTTCCGCATAAGTTTGTGATATGCTAAATGCATCAGGAGGTGACGAGCATGAGTGCGAAGCCCAGTGAAGTCACGAATAAAAAGCCCCGTGAAAAAAGCGCATTATATCCCGCAGTTTCTATTTCCGAATGTTACGACTTTATAAAACAGATTGATTCGCTTGGTGGAAAGGCAGTCTCTTATGCCAGCATATTGAATTTGATGGGGCTTACAAGCCCAACAACAAAGTCATTTTTGAATCGAATCGGCGCTTCAAAACAGTTCGGGTTCATTACGACAGGCGGAAGTACGGCTCAATTAACCGATCTTGCGCGTCGAATTCTCTATCCCAACACAGGGGAATTTGAATCGAAGAAGCTATTAATCGAAGCGTTTAGCAATCCTCCGCTTTATGCAAAGTTAATTGAGCGATTTAAAGATAAGGCTGTTCCGCCTCAGTCTCAACTTAGCAACATATTGATGAATGAATACCGAATTATAAAGCAGGTAAAGGACAATGCGGCCAAATGCTTCATAGAAAGTGCAGACTATTTGGGTCTGCTTAACAACGGAGTCCTTTGTATGGACGAAGCGACGAATCAATCGCAAAATTATTCTTCTTTCCAAGAAGATCAAACTGTACAGCCGGATTATGTAGAATCCTCGCAGACGATCGAATCCCCTACTCGTCAACAGGAAGATGGTTACTTGTTTGAAATCCCCACCATGGGTAAAAAAACAGCACGTTTCTATATACCAGACGGAGTAACAGAGAAAGACATCGATTATATTAAGCTATATATTGAAAAAATGCTGCCAGTTTTCCTTGAAAATCTAAAAACAGAGTTATAACAAGAAAAGCCAGCTCACACTTCTGTGGCTGGCCCTCTTGCCAATCGGTGGTTATGCGCCGACTGTACAATATACTGTAGCAAGTTAAGTATAGCATATCTATTCGAGTTGTGCAAGGGGGATACACTCCTTTTAGAAAGGAGGTGTATCCATGGAAGAGTATATTGTTATATATACCCCTTACATAACTATAAAGGGCAAACGAATTTACGCCAGCAGTTATGGCTTAAAGGCCTTTAAGTTATGTATCCCAAAAGATCGCTATAGAGTGAAATAAAAAGTTCTGCTTTAGTTGTCGGCGCTGAAGCAGAACTTTTTTGATTAAAAAGAGCAGGAATGCATTTAGCGTTCCTGCTCTTTTTGTTAGCAACCAAATTTGTCAGCCGTTAAGTTAGTATGTTTTTTGATACTTCCTTATTGGCGTTCACCAAATAAGCAGGCGGTTTTTCATATACCGCGGGTTTGCGTTTCCACAACAGCTCCGTCGCCGTCATAGAAGGTTACCGTGTCGGGACCTTGCGGCAGAAGCAAAACAAAAGGGGATTGCCCATCCAGCGAGTGGATCTCTACGGTGTTGCCGTCGTTCTGTTCCAAGCGCCGGATACCGGCAGTATTCATGGAAACATAAGCGGTCAGACCGGTTCCTTCCAGAGGAATTCCCTCTACCTCTGCGGGCAGTTCTTCGGTTGCGCCATGAATACCAGCCACCGTATGGCTGCCGCGGAAAAAGTATCCAAAAGATAATCCGGGTTCATTGCGATACAAAGTGACACCGTAGGAATTCCGTTCGGGTGGATAGAAAAGGAAAACCGCAGCCTCCTCGGTAACATCTCCCACCACGGTCCAGCTGTCGGGGATGTGTTGGGAAGAACGCAGGTCTTGCTCCAACCGGGATGCCGGCACACCGAAAGCTCCGCTCCACGCGAGAAAGACAGCTCCGCAGACTGCTGCGGCCAGCAGGATCAAACCGGTCAGGCGGGAAATCAGGGGTGTTTTCATGGTGCAGTTACCTCGGCGGTTGAGGAGGAAAGGATACGTGACAACAGCGGCATCAGATCGGCAATATTTTGCTGGAACTGAGGATAGAACTCATCTCCTAAATCGTATTCCAGGTACAGCGCTTTTTGAATACGCCGGGCGGCAGCTGCAAAATGAGGATGCTGCTGCCCGCCGGCGGCCAGCATCTGTTCTGATATTTGGGTGCAGACCACGGCCCAGCGGGCATCTATCCCCGCGCGCTGCTCCACTGCCGAATCCTCCAGGTATTGCCGCAAGGTTCGCCCCTGCACGCAGACACCGCACAGCGGCAGCTGCGCATGGTATTCCATTCGGGCTGTAACCGGATCGATGGTCTGCCCCAAGGGATACAGGGCGCAGGCCAGTGGGCGTGCCTCATGGATGGTGCAGGCGTTACCTTCAAAAAAGAGGCAGTGCCCGGTTTTGGGGTCTGGAGTCAGGCAGAGGGCAGGCAGACAGCTTTGAGGAGCAATATATTCTTTGCAAAAAGCGTGGGCCACGATGCGCGGCGAAAGGCGCAGCCGTCGTGCAATGCGAAAGAGATCATATCCTGAGAGGATCAGGTCGTGACGGTGACGGCAGCAGTCACCACAGCCGGCGCAGACGAAGGAGAAAGCGTCGTCCGGGGCTAGAGCGGGACCTAAATTCCAGGCCTCGGTGCTGCGGCCCGGTTCCACCCTCACAGGTGGACCTCGCAGGGGTTGTTTCGCCCGGCGGAAAAGTCTGCTACCGCTTCAAATGCGCTTTCCACCATGCTGGCTACGTTCACGTCGGTGTAGAATGCGGTGTGGGGGCTTACAATCACGTTGGGGAAGCTGCGCAATAGATTCAGTTCCCGATTGTGCAAGGCCTCACCGCAGCGGTTATAGTAGCAAATACCGTTTTCATCTTCTACCACGTCCAGCCCGGCACCGCCCAGCTTGCCGCTTTCCAGTCCGCGGATCAGGGCCTCCGGATCGATGAGCGTGCCCCGGGCGGTGTTGATCAGAATGGCGCCTTGTTTCATCTGCTCTATGGCGGCGGCGTTGACCAGGTGATGGTTCTCCGCCGTGGCGTTCAGATGCAGTGTGATTACGTCGCTTTGGGCATACAATTCTTCCAGACTTACGTACCGGGCGAAGGTCTGCACGTCTTTGTTGGGGTACAGATCATAGGCCAGAATCTTGCAGCCAAATCCGGCCAGGTGACGGATTACGGTGCTGCCGATCTTGCCGGTGCCAATAACACCTACTGTACAGTTGCTCAGATCTTTGCCCATCTTGCCGGACAGAGAATAATCCTGGGCTGCAGCCCGCAGCATGATCTGGTTCATTTTGCGAGTGGCCATGAGCATCAACATGATGGTATAGTTGGCCACTCCCTCCGGCGGATAATGACTATGGCTTACTCGCAGTCCCAACCGCTTGGCGGTGTCCAGGGGGATGTGGTCGTAGCCGATGCTGCGGCAGGGCAGATATTTCACACCCATCTTGGCAAAGGCTTCCAGATATTCGGGACGGATCTCACAGGGATTGGTGCTTACCGCATCGCAGCCTTCGGCCAGGTGCAGATTATCCGGAGTGGGTACTTCTGCCGTCCATTTGTAGTCGATGCCGTATTTTTCCCGGTTGGGCTCACAGTACTGCAGTTCATCAAAAGGACGCAGCGCATAAAAAAGAATCTTCATGCAAAGTCATCTCCTAAATCTTTTACAGAGCATACTGGAAAATCTCCGCCAGCCAGCTGGTGCATAGGCCGACCCAGGCGGCGGCATGGGGATTGGGGGTGTTTACGTCCTTGGTGCAGATGCTGGAACCATGAACGCCGTGGGGGAACAGATGCAGTTCATAGGGAACATGATGTTCCGTAAGTGCTTGGGCAAGCAGTAAAGTGTTCTGCACAGGTACGGTGGCGTCATCTACCGTCTGCCACAGGAAAAAAGGAGGTAAATCTTCCTGTACATGGGTTTCCAGACTCAAGGCGGCCCGCAGTGTTTCATCAGAACCTGCCAGCCGGTCAAAAGAACCTTTGTGGCCAAGGGGACCGGAAGTGACGACCGGGTAGCCCAGAATTACCGCATCGGGGCGTGCTTCCTCCCCACGGATGCCCAAGGCACTGCGTACCGGTTCGGCATCCCACAAAATGGCGGTAGCTCCGGCCAGGTGCCCGCCGGCAGAAAAGCCGCACACGGCGATTTTGAACGGGTCCACACGCAGGCGTTCGGCGTTGCGGCGCAGGTGCAGGATTGCTCCTGCTGCGTCAATCAACGGCTGCCAGCGCAGCGGCGCGGGAGATACCGTATACAGCAATGTAAAAGCATGGTATCCGGCCTGCAGAAATTGCATGGCTACCGGGTCGGTTTCCCGGGCACTGCAGCGCTCATATCCGCCGCCGGGGATGATCAGTACAGCGGGGCGGGTGTTGTAAGCGGGCATTTCCGGCGTTTCGTCGCGCAGGTATCCGGTCAGAACTGCGCCGCTGGGCAGCGTATGGGTATAGATCTGCATACAAGAACCTTCCTTTCGGGCAAACAGAAATGAATCAGTGATTCAGCGGATGCTGTTGGATATATTCGGCCATCAAATCAGCCGCCAGACGTACCAACTCGGGGCAGGGGCGTTTCTTGTAATATTCTGCCGTGCGGGCACTGGCTACGGGGCTTCCTTCGGCCTTCGTCAGTCCCAGCAGTTCACGGCAGACGATGCTTCCGCCGCCATTGCGTTGTTTGTACTGCTCTGCCAGGGCTTGTATCTCTGTGTAAGTCTGCGTTTTTTGGGCGGGGTCGGTATTGCCGTACAGTGCGCCCAGAACAAGTGTGATGCCGGAAAAGGCACCGCATACTTCACGCATACGCCCGAAGCCCCCGCCAAATCCGGAAGCCATCTTCAAAGCCTGTTCCTCAGTAAGCCCCATTTCGGATGCAAATGCCAGCGCCACGCACTGGCTGCAATTATAGCCCTTAAAAAATGCTTCATAAGCTTTGTCGCCGTATTGGGACATGGGTATATCACGATCCTTTATATTGAATTCCATGTACAGAATACCCCAATTTGCAACATTTGAAAAGAGGAAAGTGCTTTTCGGGGGCAGGTTTTTAAAATTTTTGTTAAAAGCGAGCGGAGGACTTGCACTTTGAGAAAAAGAGTGCTAAACTACCGTTAGCAGTTAAAAACAAAGAGTGCTAATTTGCTCTAAATCATGAAAAAGCGAGGTCATTTTGTATGGCAATGCGTCAGTTCAAGGCCGAAAGTAAAAAACTGCTCGACCTGATGATTAATTCTATCTATACCAACCGTGAGATTTTTCTGCGTGAGCTGATTTCCAATGCGTCGGACGCCTGTGATAAGCGGTATTTCAAGAGCCTGACCGATACGTCTATCGGCATTACCAAGGAAGATCTGAAAATCCACATTCAGCCGGATAAGGACAGCCGAACCCTGACCATCAGCGATAACGGCATCGGGATGACCAAGGAAGAACTGGAAAAGAACCTGGGCACCATTGCCAAGTCCGGTTCCCTGGACTTCAAGACTGAAAACCAGAGCGATAACATTGACATCATCGGCCAGTTTGGCGTCGGTTTCTACTCCGCCTTTATGGTAGCCAGCAAGGTTACGGTTATCTCCCGTGCTCAAGGGGAGGACACTGCCTGGAAGTGGGAATCTCAGGGCGTAGAAGGATATACGCTGGCGGAGGCTGAAAAGGAAGATGTCGGCACCGAGATCATTCTGGTCCTCAAAGAGGATACCGACAACGAAAAGTACAGCGAATATCTTGACGAATACACGCTGGCGGGCCTGGTAAAGAAATACAGCGATTATATCCGGTTCCCCATCACGATGTATCGCGAGAAGTCCCGTCAGAAACCCAAGCCGGAGGATGCCGGCGAGGATTACAAGCCGGAATATGAAACCTACACCGAGCTGGAAACGCTCAACAGCATGGTTCCCATCTGGAAGCGTCCCAAGAGCGAGGTAAAGGACGAGGACTATAACGAGTTCTATAAAAACAAGTTCATGGATTACTCTGACCCGCTGCGGGTCATTACCAGCCGTACCGAGGGCACAGCTACCTATACGGCGTTGCTGTTCATTCCCGGCCGCACTCCCTATGACTACTACACCAAGGAGTACGAGAAGGGCCTGGCACTGTACGCGTCCGGCGTCATGATCATGGAGAAGTGCGCTGACCTGCTGCCGGACTACTTCAGCTTTGTCAAGGGCGTGGTAGACAGCGAAGATCTGAGCCTGAATATCAGCCGTGAAACGCTGCAGAAAGACAGCCAGTTGAAGCTGATGCGCAACAGCTTGGAGAAGAAGATCAAGAATGAGCTGCACGCCATGCTTGTGAATGATCGTGATAAATACGAAACGTTCTGGAAGGCATTCGGCCGCCAGATCAAGTTCGGAATCTACGGTGACTACGGCATGCACAAGGATCTGCTGGCCGATCTGCTGCTGTTCTACTCTGCCAAGGAACAGAAGTTGGTTACCCTGGATGAATATATCGAGAAGATGCCGGAGGACCAGAAGTGCATCTATTACGCAGCCGGTGATGACACCGACCGTCTGGGCAAGCTGCCCAACGCCCAGCTGGTTCTGAGCAAGGGATATGACCTGTTGCTGTGCACTGAGGATGTGGATGAATTCTGCCTGCAGATGATGCGGGATTACAAGGAGAAAGAGTTCAAGAACATCAACTCCGGTGACCTGGGTCTGGAAACCGAGGAAGAAAAGAAAGCCGCCGAGGAGACCGCTACTGAAAACAAGGATCTCTTCGAGGAAATCAAGAAAGCACTGGACGGTAAAATCAAGGATGTGAAGGTCAATCCCACACTGCAGGAGCATCCGGTGACACTGTCCAGCGAAGGCGGTATCTCTATGGAGATGGAAAAAGTTCTGCGCAAGATGCCGAATGGTGAAGGCGTGGAAAGCACCAAGGTGCTGGAACTCAATCCGGCCCATGAGGTGTTTGCTGCCTTGAAGGCCGCTCACGAAGCGGGCGATACCGAAAAGGTTGGAAAGTATGCAGAACTGCTGTACGATCAGGCATTGCTGATTGCCGGTCTGCCCATCGAAGATCCGGTGGCTTATGCACAGCTTGTCTGCAGCCTGATGAAATAATGCGGATCAGTTAATAAGGAGCCGGGAAGTGAAATCCCCGGCTCCTTTTTGCGAAACAAAGGCTTTTTGATTAAAAATTGTTTGCCGTGAAGCAAAAAATGTGCTATTCTAATGATAAGGACAAAAATGCTGCTTTTTACAGCGGGAGCCAATTCAGCCAAAGGAGTTCATGATGGTTTCGGAGTATACCTATTGTCCGCAGACAGATTTTTTTATTGAACGCCTGGACCGAAACAACGGGTTCGATATGCCCAGTTTCCATATCCATCACAAGTTTGAAATATATTATGAAATCGCCGGAACACGCCGGTATTTCATTGAAGATTCCGCTTACATTGTGAATGCGGGCAGCGTGGTACTCATCGGGGAAAACCAAATTCATAAGACGGCCTCGCTGGGGGATTCTCCATCCAGTCGTATTGTGTTGAATTTCAGCAGGGAATACCTGGAAAAAGTGGCGTCTGCTTTCCCGGAAGTGGACTTCTTTTCTTTCCTGACAGAGGAACACAACCATCTGCTTTCCACAATTTCCGTAAAACAGCAAAATCATATCCAGAATATGCTGCAGCGGATGCTATCGCTGGAAGGGGATACATCCAAGGAAAGCGAAGCCATGCGAACAATGCTGTTGGGGACACTGCTTCTGGAACTCAAGGAACTGTGCCGACAGCAACAGGAGCAGGGGGGAGAGAAGGGCCGCGTTTCCAATCATATTGTGGACCAGATACAGGCATATATTGCGCAGCATTATGCAGAAAAGCTGACCCTGACCGGAATCGCCAAACAGTTTTATATCAGTCCGTATTATCTGAGCCGGCTGTTTAAAAAGTCTACGAACCTGACCCTGATTGAGTATATCAACGGTGTGCGTATCAAAGCGGCGCAGAACCTGATTGAAAAATCAAGCGAGAGTATTACCGAGGTGGCAGGAAAAACCGGATTTATGACAACGGCGCATTTCCGCCGGGTTTTCAAAGACGCGACCGGTCTTTCGCCGCAGCAATACCGCCAGTATTATAAACGCGTCAACAAATAAAAACTGCCCGGCCTGGGAGCCGGGCAGTTTTTTTGTTTATGCTTCCTGTTTACCGTGCCGCTTCAGGAAGGCCCGGTATTCCCGGAACCAACATTGCGGGCACAGACTCTGGTATTCCACGTTGTCCACCGTATCGATGGCTACCTGGGCCCCTTCAAAGACAAACTCGCCGTTTACCTTTCGCCCATTGCAGATGGCTTTTCGGCCACACGCACAGATGGTTTTGAGCTCCTCAATGGTGTGGGCCAGTTCCAGCAGACGGGTGGAACCGGGGAAGCCACGCATCATAAAGTCGGCACGCAGCCCGTAGCAGATGACCGGAATGCCCAGATCCACCGTGACCAGGAAGAGCTCCTCTGCCTGGCGGGGAGTAAAAAACTGGCTTTCGTCACAAAGCACACAGGCCGGGGCACCATGGGCAGCGGTGTCGGCTTTGACCAGGTCGACAATGTTTATTTCTGGGGTGACAAGCTGGTCTACTTTACAGCTGATGCCCAGGCGGGAAACGATGGAATCCTGCCCCTTGGTATCGATGGACGGTTTGAGGATCAGTACCCTCATACCGCGTTCTTTGTAGTTGTAAGCCACCTGCATCAGTGCGGTAGTTTTGCCGCTGTTCATAGCGCCGTAGCGGAAATACAATTTTGCCATGGGGCGTAAGCTCCTTTATTGGTCTTTGTTGCGAAGCCGGTAACCGAGGCTCATCAGGCTGTCACCGAGATGTACGTTCTCCACCGTGAGATCCGGGTATTCTACCGACAAATCATAGTGGCTGAAATTCCATACCCCCTGAATGCCGTAGGACACCAGATCCCCGGCTACATCCATGGCGCTCTGGCGGGGCACACACAGCACCGCGACGGTGGGACGGTGTTCCTCACAGAAGGCTTTCAGCTCGTGCAGCGGCAGGATGGGGACACCGCACATTTCTTTTCCGAACAGGTCGGGATTGATGTCAAACACCCCAATCAGCCGGTAGCCGTTGGTATCCCGGCTGATGAAACTGGACACCGCCGAGCCCAGATGGCCCGCGCCAATCAGAATGGTACCCAGCCGCTCCCCGTCGCCAAACAGCAGTTTGCCGATTTCGGTGCGCAGCACATCCACCTTGTAGCCGATGCCCTGCTGGCCAAATCCGCCAAAACAATTGAAATCCTGGCGCACCTGGCTGGCCGTGGTGCCCATCATGTGGGCCAGTTCGCTGGAAGAAATTTTCTCTTTTCCGTCAGCCGAAAGGTTTGTCAGGTAACGATAGTATTTGGGCAAGCGCTTGATTACCGGAAGGGAAACCTTGTTTTGAACCGCCATGATCGTGTTACCTCGCAACATACCGCCGGCATCCTGCCGGGCGGCGAATTTTCAAAAGGATAATTTTATAACTTATTATAAATACTCTCGGTGTAATTGTCAATTTTTTATCTAAGTTTTTTGCAAAACAACTCAACAATGGTCCTTTATGCCCAAAAGCAGACAAAATTGATGCGCTTGGCTGGAACCAATGGGAAAGAACCTAACAAAGCGAAACAATCTTGACTGGCCAGCGCATAACCCAAACCCGCGTCGGACATACTGGAAAGAAAATGCAAGCAGGGAAGGGAGCTGCCAAACAGATGGAACCGGTATCGAAAAAAAGCAAAGAGAAAGCCAAACTGAACCCCACCGAGAGTGCTGCCCTCAAACGTCTGGAGCACGATTTGATGACCGAGGACGGCATAGTTCCGGCCACAAAGGGACGGCATGCCATCCACTGTCTGACGGTGATCGGTACCATCGAAGGGCATACGCTGGCACCGGACAGCCAGAAGACCACCAAGTATGAACACGTGATTCCGCAGCTGGTGGATATTGAGGAGGACCCGGAGATTGAAGGGCTCTTGGTGATTCTCAATACCGTGGGCGGCGACGTGGAAGCCGGACTGGCCCTGGCGGAACTGATCGCGGGGGTCAGCAAGCCCAGCGCCACACTGGTGTTGGGGGGCGGACATTCCATCGGCATTCCGCTGGCGGTTTCGGCCCGACGCAGTTTTATTGTGCCCACGGCCACCATGACCGTGCATCCGGTGCGCCATTCCGGCATGGTGCTGGGCGTGCCGCAGACCCTGCGCTATTTTGAGCAGATGCAGGAGCGGATTGTGGGCTTTGTGGCCGGTCACTCGGGCATCACGGCCCGACGTTTTACCACGCTGATGCACAACACCGGGGAACTGGTGATGGATATGGGCACCATGCTGGATGGCCGGCAGGCGGTGGAAGAGGGGCTCATCGACGAACTGGGCGGATTGTCCGACGCATTGGGCTATCTGTACCGGGAGATCGAAGGAAAAAAGTGACGGCAGTCCGACCTGTAAAATCCGGAAGGGCGCTTCCATTTTCCATTTACAACCCCCTGCATTCGTGCTAAAATAAGTACCGAATATTCGTTTGGCCCAAGGGCCTACTTATTTTATATACAGTGCAATAGAGGGGTATTATTCAGCATGGCACAATCTCGTTCCAGTAAAAACAGCAGCAAACGCAAATCTTCTTCCGGCCGAAGCAGTTCGTCCCGCAGCCGCAGCACGGGGACGCGTTCGTCCTCATCCCGTGGCAAAAAGGCTGCCTCCCGGCGCGCCCAGCGCCGGGCCGAAAATCCCAACCTGGTCCGCAGTGTTTTGCTGGCGGGGCTGGGCATTCTTTGTGTGGCCATGGTGCTGGTGCCCGGCCAGAATATCTGGAAGGTGATGCGCGGGGGCCTGTTCGGCATTTTCGGCATCATGACCTATCTGGTGGGGCCGTTTTTGCTGTACCTGGCCTACCTGCTGGCATCGGGCTACCGGGTGGCTTTGTTTGCGGGTAAAGTGACCCTGATGGGCATTCTGTGCGCCAGTGTCCCGGTGGTATTTTCCAAGGTTTCAGTCAGCGAGGCCAATGCCTGGGAAATCATCAAGATGCTTTTCATGCGCGGTCAGACCGGCTTTTGGGAAGGCGGCGTGCTGGGGGCGCCCATCGGTGCCACCCTGTTGGCTTTGTTCGGGCGGCCTGCCTCCAATTTTGTGATGCTGCTGGTCTTTGCCCTGGGGCTGATGGTCTTCTTTGCCATCACCCCGGTGGATGTGGTGGAGTTCCTCAACGGCCAGTACCGCAAAGTGCAGGAGGTCCGTGCCGAGCGTGAGGCGGCGGAATCTGCCTACGATACGCAGCTTTTCGGCAGCGAACCGGAGGAAGAACCCATTGAAAACCTGACCGGCACACTGCCGGATGCCCAGCGCCGGCACCACCCGGCCTACGATGTCATTGCGGATACCGGGCGGATCCCATTGGGCGGAAACCAGGCAGCGGGAACCTCCGCGCCGGCTTCTGCCCCGGTCATGCCCAATCTGGCCGGTATGGGTGCGGCGCCGCGGGCGTCCTTCGATGTGGACCTGGGGCCCAGCGCCGAAAGCAAGGCGCTGCAGCAGGCGGTGGAACACGATCCGCTGGAGCCGGTCAGCATTGGGCCGGGCGGCACATTCGGCATGGACCCGCTGTCCCATCTTTCCGATTCCCAGCGATTCCGCGCCCAGAAACAGGCACCTGCTCCGGCGCCCGCCCCGCAGGAGGATTTTGAGCTGAAATTGCAGCCGGAGCAACCGGCGGCGCAGCCTGCGGCAGGGGATGAGCTGGATTCCCTGATCAACCGTGCCGTCAGCGGGCATGCCCCGTACTACGCCCCCCACGAGGCCGGTGGGGCTGCCTACACCGAACCGGAGGACCAGGGATTCTCGGTGCCTTTGCAGCCGGAACCCCAGGCGGAATCCTTTGACACGCCGCTGGTGCCGGTCCAGCCCGAGACGACGCCCCGTGTGCCGGGGGATACCATGGCCTTCTCCCCGGAGGAGGTGCAGACGACTGCCTCCCACAGCGGCACCATTCCCACCCTGAACGGAAGTTTTGATACGGTGGGCCAGGCGGCCAGCGCGGCCTGGCAGTCGGGACGTCCGCTGTCGGAACTGTTGGACACCCAGCCCGCTTCCCAGACACCCAGCCGTCCCACCGGCACGGAGAGTTCCTTCACCGTGCCACAGCAGGGAGAGGCTGCGCAACTGCGGGTGAGTACGGCGGTGGGCAATTCCGCATCGGCGCCCATCAGTTCGCCGCCGTCGGCGGCCAAGGCAGATCCCCATGCCATGCAGCTGGCAGCGGCCACAAAGGAGCCGCCCAAACCGTACTGTTATCCGTCGCTGAATCTCTTCAACGCCACCCGGCCCGATGATGAGGCCGGTGCCGCGCGGGAAATGAAGAAAAATGCTGATACGCTGGTGAACACGCTGGAAAGTTTCGGCGTCAAGACCAAGATTCTGGACATCTGCCGGGGCCCGTCGGTCACCCGGTATGAACTGCAGCCCCAGGCGGGCATCAAGGTCAGCCGCATTACCAGTCTGGCCGATGATATTGCCCTGAATCTGGCCACGGCGGGCGTTCGCATCGAAGCCCCTATTCCCGGCAAACCGGCTGTCGGTATCGAGGTACCCAACAAGATTCGTTCCACCGTCAACATCCGTACGGTGTTTGAATCCCAGAATTACATCAATATGCGCAGCCCGCTGACCATGGCACTGGGCAAGGATATTGCCGGTACCGCCCAGGTGGCGGACCTTTGCAAAATGCCCCATCTGCTCATTGCCGGTTCCACCGGCAGTGGTAAATCGGTCTGTGTCAACTCCATCATTATCAGCTTTTTGTTCCGCTCCGGGCCGGAGGATGTCAAACTGATCCTCATCGACCCCAAGGTGGTGGAACTGGCGGAGTACAACGGTATTCCGCATCTGTTGATGCCGGTGGTCACCGAACCCCGCAAGGCGGCCGGTGCCCTGGGGGCCAGCGTGGCCGAGATGGAGCGCCGCTACAAACTGTTTGCGGAGAACAACGTCCGCGAAATCAAAGCCTACAATAAACTGGCGGCGCAGACGGGTATGGAACACCTGCCATATATTGCCATTATCATCGATGAGTTGGCCGACCTGATGATGGTGGCCGGCAAAGAGGTGGAGGATTATATCTGCCGCATTGCCCAGAAGGCCCGCGCGGCCGGCATCCACCTGATCGTTGCCACCCAGCGTCCCAGTGTGGATGTCATCACCGGTCTGATCAAGGCCAACATTCCCAGCCGTATTGCCTTCGCGGTTTCCAGCCAGATCGACTCCCGGACCATCCTGGACACTTCCGGCGCCGAAAAGCTGCTGGGCAACGGTGATATGCTGTTCCTGCCGGTGGGCGCGGCCAAGCCGGTGCGTGTGCAGGGTACCTTTGTCACCGACGAAGAAATCGGTGCGGTGCTCAGCTTCATTAAATCCACCTCTTCCTCCCAGTACGATGAGGAGATGATTGCCGAGATGGAGCGCCGTGCGGTGGCAGAAAAGGGCAGCAAGAAGGGTGACGATGACGGAGACGGCAGCGGCGCCCTGGATCCCATGTTCGAACAGGCTGTAGAATGCGTGATCGAGGCGGGTCAGGCATCCACCAGTTTGCTGCAGCGTCGCTGTAAGCTGGGCTATGCCCGTGCGGCCCGCATTATGGACCAGATGGAGCAGGAAAAGGTCATTGGCCCCTACGAGGGAGCCAAGCCGCGTGCCGTGCTGGTCACCCGTGCCCAGTGGGAGGAGCGGAAGCTGAATGGCCAGTACGACGAAGCGTAAGCGCCGGCGCCGCCGCAAAGCCCAAAACCGCTGGCAATGGCTTGTCAGTGCGGTGGTTGCCCTGTTGCTGGCGGCGTGCGGTTTTGTTATTCAGAATTACGGCGGCCGGTACGGGATACCTACCTGGTCGGATCTCTACAATGTCTTTGGAATCACTGCCAACGGGCCCGACGCGGCACTGCTGGCCGATACCGAGACGACGGTTACCGTGCTGGATGTGGGCCAGGGCGACGCGGTCCTGGTGGGGCAGGATGGAAACTACTGTCTGATTGACACGGGAACGGCGGAGTCCCAGGACACGTTGATCCGCGCCTTGCGGCAGGCCGGCATTCAGAACTTGCAGTACCTGGTGCTGACCCATCCTCATGCCGACCATACCGGCGGTGCCCTTGCCGTGCTGGAAAATTTCCCGGTGAGCGAAGTGCTGCTGCCGGTATGGCGACCGACGGAAAACGGCGCGACGGACTGGCCGGACGACCTGTGGGTGCAGGCCGCGGCGGGCGGAACCACGGTGTCTGAAACGCAGGCCGGGGATCGCTATACACTGGGCGACGGTGTACTGGAAGTTCTGCTGGGCGGCAATGCCGATACCGAGGACGATGACCCCAACAATGCCTCGCTGTGTCTGCTGTTTGAGGCGGGGAATTTCCGATACCTGGCCACCGGCGATGCCGAGAAACAAACGGAAAAAACGCTGGTGGACCGCTATGGCAGCGGTTTGCAGGCGAATCTGTACAAAGCGGGCCACCATGGCTCGTCCACCTCCAGCAGTGCGGAGCTTCTTGCGGTCGTGCGGCCGCAGGCCGCGGTGATCAGCTGCGGGGTGGACAACGACTACGGACATCCCCACGCCGAGACGTTGCAGCGTCTGGCAGACGTGGGTGCGGCCATCTACCGCACCGACACCATGGGGACCATTACATTTACCTACGAAAACGGTGTGCTCAGCGCAACCACAGCCGGCCAGACGCTGGATGCGGCTGCCTGAGCCACACCCCGTAAGGACAGAGGGAGAATAAAAAGGTATGAAAATTGTGGAACAGTTCAAGGCAAAGCGCTGTGTGTTTTCCATCGAGTGTTTTCCGCCCAAACAGACCACCCAGATGGAAAAAATGCGGACCACACTGCAGGAAATGAGCCGGCTCAAACCGGATTTCATCAGCGTTACCTTCGGTGCGGGTGGCTCCGCGGGCGGCGTGTCCACGGTGGAAGTGGCTGACCTGATCCAGAACGAGCTGGGCATTCCGGCTCTGGCCCATCTGATCTGTATGGGCAATGACCGTGCCAGCGCCGCTGCCATCCTGGACCAGCTGGAGCAGGTGGGCGTCTGTGATGTGCTGGCCCTGCGGGGGGACCGTACCCCCACCCGCCCGGAAAGCCCGGATTTTGTACATGCCTGCGATCTGACGGCCTTCGTCAAGGAATATAAGCCGGACTTTTCGGTGCACGGCGCCTGCTATCCGGAAGGTCATCCCGAGGCGGAAAATCTGCGCAAGGACGTGGAAAATCTCTGCACCAAGCAGGCGGCAGGGGCGGAGCACCTGGTCACCCAGCTTTTCTTTGACAATATGTATTTCTACCGGTTCCTCAACCTGGCACGGCGGGCCGGCATTACGCTGCCGGTTTCGGCGGGTGTCATGCCCATCGTCAAGCGCAGCCAAATCGAGCGCACGGTGGCACTTTCCTCCGCCAGCCTTCCTTCTGATTTTACCCGGATGATTTCCCGCTGGCAGGACGATCCTGCAGCCCTCTATGATGCGGGTATCGACTATGCGGTGCGTCAGCTGCGGGACCTGATCGAAGGCGGCGCCGACGGTGTTCATCTCTACGCCATGAACGATGCCAAGGTGGCCGAAAAGGTCTACGACGGCATCCGGGATCTGCTGTAATGGTGCGGCCGATTCCGCCGCGGATCGACCGGGCCACCTCCCTGCGCTATATGGGAGCGGCAGGCTGGCAGCCGGATGCGGCCTCGGCGGCCTTGTTGGATCGTGCAGAGGAAAAGCTCCGGCAAACGGCCACGCCGCGCGCGGTATGGCGGCGGCTGCCCCGTGTGGTGCTGCCGCTGGAAAACCGTGGCGGCGACCTGGCCCGGCATCTGCAAGGGTGCGACGAGGTGCTGGTGCTGGTGACCACCCTTGGCAGTGAGGTGGATACCCTGCTGCGCAGATTGGAACTGACGGACATTGCCCTGGCTGCTTCGGCCGATGCCATGGCGTCGGTGTTGCTGGAGCAGGTCTGCGATGAACTGGAACAGGAACTGCGCACGGGACTGGCTGAAGAACACCGGTATCTCACCGGGCGTTTTGCGCCCGGGTACGGCGACTGTCCACTGGAACTGAATGATGAAATCAGCCTGGCGGCCGACAGCGTGCGTGGGGCCGGTGTGGCGGTCACGGCGCAGCATCTCCTGGTGCCGCGCAAAAGCACCACGGCTCTGCTGGGCATAGCGGATCATCCGGTCACCGGGACACTGGCGGGGTGTTCCACCTGTCATCTGCGGGAAACCTGCGTCTTCCGCAAACGGGGAACCACCTGCTTTTCCCAAAAATGAAATGCGAACGGGAGGAACTGCCTGTGCAAATCGAATCGATCTTTGAGCGCCGCCGTTTTGTATTTCTGGACGGCGGCATGGGAACCCAGCTACAGCAGCGCGGCCTGCAGCCCGGCCAGAAACCGGAACTGGCAGCCTTGGAAATGCCGGAAATTCTGACGGCCATCCATGCCGACTATGCGGCCGCCGGGGCAGATCTGCTGCTGGCCAATACCTTTGGGGCCAACGCACGCAAACTGGCCGGTACAGGCTATAGTGTGGCCCAGGTGGTGGAGGCGTCCCTGGCCTGTGCCCGCCGTGGGGCGGCGTCCACCGGTGCGCTGGTGGGGCTGGATATCGGCCCCCTGGGCGAATTGCTGGCTCCGGCCGGCACGCTGCCCTTTACCGATGCCTACGCGGCTTTTGCGGAAATTGTGGAGGCCGGTGTGGCGGCGGGGGCGGATTTTGTATTTCTGGAGACAATGACCGACCTCTATGAACTGAAAGCCGCCATCCTGGCGGCCAAGGAACACAGCCATCTGCCGGTGTTTGTCTCGATGAGTTTCGAAAGTCGCGGCCGCACCTTCACCGGCTGCACGGTGGAAAGCTACGGCGTCACCGCAGCGGGGCTGGGCGCCGATGCCATCGGTATCAACTGCTCTTTGGGCCCGGCTGAAATTCTGCCCTTTGCCCAGCGGCTTTGCCGCACCGTACCGGCGGGCATTCCGGTGTTTGTCAAACCCAATGCCGGGTTGCCCAACCCCGACGGTTCCTACAATCTGGATGCGGCGGAATTTGCCCGGGAAATGCAGGCCTATGCCACCATCGGTGTTTCGATGGTGGGCGGATGCTGCGGTACAACGCCGGAATACATTGCCCGGCTGCGTGCGGTGTTTGGCGCCCTGGCACCGGCACAGAAGGTGCCGGTGCGCCGCAGCTGCCTGTGTACGCCAGTTCGCTTTGTGGAAGTGGACGGCATCACCGTGGTGGGGGAACGGATCAACCCCACCGGCAAAAAGCGGTTGCAGCAAGCTTTGCGGGAAGGGGACAGCGCTTATCCCTGCACCCAGGCGGTGGCTCAGGCGGAGGCCGGGGCTCAGGTGCTGGATGTCAACGCGGGACTTCCGGGTATTGACGAGGCTGCCACGCTGGAACGGCTGGTGACCGATCTGCAGGCGGTGACCGACCTGCCGCTGGAACTGGACTCCTCCAACCCGGAGGCACTGTCCCGGGCCTTGCGTGTCTACAACGGCAAGCCCATTGTCAACTCGGTGAACGGCGAACAAAAAACACTGGATACCATTTTGCCGCTGTGCAAAAAATACGGTGCGGCGGTGGGGGGCCGGACGATGGACGAGCAGGGCATTCCCACCAGTGCCGAGGGGCGGTTTGCCATCGCCCAAAAGATTGTGGCGGCGGCCACCGCGGCGGGCATTCCCAAGGAAGACATCTACATTGACTGCCTGACCCTGACCGCCAGTGCCCAGCAAGAAGGGGCGGTGCAAACGCTGGAAGCACTGCGCCGCTGCAAACAGGAACTGGGGGTGCGCACAATTCTGGGCGTGTCCAATATCAGTTTCGGGTTACCCTGCCGCGGCTACCTGAACACCACCTTCCTGACGATGGCCATGGCAGCCGGTCTGGATCTGGCCATCATGAATCCCAACACGCCGGAAATGATGGCGGCGGTGCGCGCCTATCGGGTGCTGACGGCACAGGACCCGCAGAGCCGCGATTATGTGGCCACCTATGCGGATGTGCAGATTCAGACCCAGCAGGTCAGCAAGACCGCGGTGGCGGAAAGCCCGTCAGCCGCAGCCGGGGATGCCCTGTTTGAAGCGGTGCGCCGTGGTCTGAAGGCGGAAGCCCATGAAGCGGCCCGTCAGGTGCTGTCCACCCGGGAGCCGCTGGATGTGGTGAACGCTTCGCTGATCCCGGCTCTGGATGTGGTGGGGGACGGTTTCGAGAAGGGAACCATCTTTTTGCCGCAGCTTCTGCAGGCAGCCACCGCAGCCCAGGCTGCCTTTGAGGTGGTCAAGGAGAAAATCGCCGCACAGGGCCAGCCGCAGACCGCCGGCAAGGGAAAAATTGTGGTGGCCACCGTCAAAGGAGACGTGCACGATATCGGCAAAAACATCGTGCGGGTCATTCTGGAAAATTACGGATACGACGTGCTGGATCTGGGACGGGATGTGCCGCCCGAACGGGTGGTGGAGGCTGTGCGTACCACAGGGGCGCGGCTGGTGGGGCTCTCGGCCCTGATGACGACCACCGTTCCCAATATGAAGGCAACCATTGATGCCTTGCACCAGGCAAAACTGCCCTGCCAGGTATGGGTGGGGGGCGCTGTGCTGACCCCCGGTTTTGCCAAGGAAATCGGAGCAGACTTCTACTGCAAGGATGCCAAGGCCAGCGCCGACCTGGCCAAGCAAATCCTGGGCTGAACCATTCTTCCCCCGGAAAGTGAACGCCGCCCCTTGCGGGGCCCCCGAACAGTCCCCGGAGATGGAGCAGCCCCCGGTCTTTCCCGGAAAACACC
>OGYQ01000967.1_pt1 | contig 19683 bp, 18 predicted proteins | sample 1576641 | NCBI WGS metagenome assembly OGYQ01 (sample SAMEA3541476, study PRJEB24748) | human gut metagenome | biome: human gut; feature: human-associated habitat; material: faeces | place: China | collected 2012 | reverse complement strand
GGCTTTTGGACAGCCCTTTGAGAATAAGGCTATCCTGATTTCAGGAGGAAACTTAAACAGCAACCTTCTCAAGAATCTCCCGCTTCTATAAGCGGGAGAGGTTCAAAATAGACATAAGTTATAGATACGAGGAGAATTATCATGAAAATCACACAGATTATGTATACCAATGAAGCGGCAGGCCTGTCGTGCCGCGGCGAAGAACGCTTCCTGCCTTATGGCGAAGCCCTCTGCCTGGCAGGCCGCGCCGTACCGACGGCCCGGCTGTGGAAAAAGATGCAGGATGACGGCGCGGCCGAATTCCCGGACCAGACGGGCCACATGGACGGCACGTGTCAGCTGATGCAGCAGTCCTTCACGCCGCGCAAAGCCGTCTACGAACTGTATCGCACGGAAGCCGCACAGCAGCGTCATATCGCCACGATAACGCTGAAACAGTTCCCGCGGCCGACAGCCATCGGCGGCCACAAAGTCCGCGGCCATATCGCCGTGAGCCATCCCCTCACACCGTCGAGCACAGCAGAAGCCCTAAGCCTGGCAGGCGTCCTGGACACGGCCGGTCAAATCGCCCTGGGCCTGGGCGTCATCCGCCTGGTCTATGACGACACGCCGCCCGTCGCCGACGACGATGCCGCCCGGCTGCGCGACGAACTGGCCCAGACCCAGGCCTATTACCAGACCTTGCAGGAAAGTTATGACGGCTACGTCCAGACCCTGGAACAATCCCTGCGCGAATGGGAAACGCGCTGTCCCCAGGAAGACGTCGAAAAAAGGGCCCTCCCCCTGCCCGACGACTACACGTCGCGCCTGGAAAAGGCCCTGGAAGGCTTCCGCGTCTGTCTGGCCGGCGGCAGCGCCCTGTGGTATGACAAAGTCCGCACGCGCTTCCCGCACTGGATGATCCTGGAAAACAAGCACTTCGACGTCCAAAAACTCCAGGGCGCCGACGTACTCATCATCAACACCAACCATACAGGCCACGCCCTGGTCCGCAAAGCCTGCCAGCAGGCCGCTTCCCAGGGCACCCTCGTCTGCTACACCAGCCGCTACAACCTGAACGCTGCCGCAGCCGACATCCTCTACGCCTTGGGCGAGTAAGCCTAAGAGCCACTGACTTTTATTTTGCAACATTTTTGTAAAATTGAACAAATAATTGCATTTCCCATAAGATTTTTTACGACATATTGACGCTCGCCGCAGCGGCGCGCTATAGTAAAGGCATGAGGAGGTGGTATCGTGAAAAAATGGAAACAGGCTATCCTGGCCGCCTTGTTCTGCACGTGTACGACGTTGACAGGACTGGCTGCGGACACGGCCAAAACGGCGCCTGCCGAAGCGGCCGTTCAGACCCAGACCGCCGAAACAGGGGCTGAAAAAACAGCAGAAAAAGCCAGTGTGCCTACGGATCCGTTAGCTGGCCATACAGGTAAAATCATCGACAAATATTACCTGACCAAAGGCTCGACCTATAAAGACGTGACGACGCTGCTCCAGACCATCGATTCCCAGCGGACCGGGCTGGACGCAACAACCAGGCCTTATTATTTCCGCGTCGACAAAGACCTGACGGACAAGTACTTCCGCCGTGTCCGGGCCTATGACGACAAAACGACGGAACAGATTGGCGAATACTTAGTCGCCAAAGACAAGAGTGCCGTCTGGCGTATGGATACGCCCCACGAAGGCTTGATTTATGGCAGCGCTGAAAAAATGATGAAAAAGAGCCGCATCATCATCTACCCGCGCTATCTGGCCCTGGGCAGCAAAGGCATCGTCGCCCTGCAGACGCCGGGCAATGTCCCCTATGGCCTGACGGCCAAGAGCCTGAATGAGTCCGTCGCCAAAATCGGAGAAGACAATACAATCATCCCCGTCAAGACGGGCCAAGTAGACATTCTGGCAGACGTGACCGTCGGCGACGTCAAAGAAACGGCATCGCGCCGCATCTCCGTCGTCACCCAGGCCGACCTGCAGCGCATGGCCTACAACGCCTACATGACCCAACTGTATATGGATACCTATTGGAATTGGGGTTGGGGCGGCCCTTTTTATAATGACTGGGGCTGGCATCGCCCGCCACCACCGCCACGCCACGGCCATCGGCCGCCACCGCGGAGATGACAAAAAGGAGCAGTCGCATGCGCGACAGCTCCTTTTAAGTGGTTAGCAGCTAGTGGCTAGTGGTTAGTGGATGGTTAAAAATTTGAAACCAGCTTCTACAAACTACAAAGCGAACGGGGCCTCGCATAATGGCAGAAACCTTCGTGCGACAGCCCCTTCTTCTGTAGGGGCGCCCGCACCGGAATATGTACGATTTCCCGACCTGTTTGCTAGAAGAATCATCCAAATCCCTAACGGGTCTTTAAAGAGAAACCTCTCAGACCGCCTTTGGCGGCCAGCTCTCCTATTAGGAGAGCCTTTCATCAAGCCTCAAACACCTCACACCAAATGTCTGGGAGCAGCCGAGACGGCGCCTTCCAGGCTTTCTTTTTCTGTTTTGTAGATGCGTTCGGCGATTTCGTCGACTTTGTGGGTCAGCCACATGTAGGCCGTCGTCCCCTCACGGTAATCGGCTTCGGCATACATATCGATGCGGCCATCTTCCCGCAGTTGTTCGACCTGGCGGAAAGCCTTGCTGTTTCCTTTGGGATAAATGGCAAAGGTCGATCCGCCGAATTTTTTGACTACCGAAAAGGCCGGCACATCGCTGGGCCCGTCGGCAATATAAATCATGTTGGGGAAAGCGACGCGGCGCAGGGCATCGGACATCTTGGCATTGACATCGATTTCCGGATGCTGAGGCACGCCCTTATTGATTTCAAACAAGGCCCGCGTCTTGGTCGTATTATCGATAGTATAGCCCACTTCACTGATGATTTTATGCTTTTCTGCATCGAGCCCTTCAATGAGGTCGCAGCCCCAGATGGCTTCAACATAGGGCATGACGGCCGACCCTTTGATGATAGCCGACATGCCCGTACTGACAATGTAATGCTCCACCTTGATGTTGTACTCGCGGTACTTGGGGTTCTCTTCGACGACGCGCTGAAGATTCTTGAAGATTTCCGGGACGCCGTGATAATACTTCTGCTTCTGACCAAAGGTCTTCAGCTTTTCATTATTAAGGCCCTTGAAAATCCCTTTCTGTGCGTCCTTGATAAACTGATTCAGATAAATCGTGTCGGCATTGACCTTGACGCCTTCCTTGGCATAATGCGCCGGCAAGGCATTGACATGCTGCCAGAATTTCGCCTTATCAATATGATATTCCTCAAAAATCGGGTCCTGCATGTTCCCGTCAATCAAAGTCTTGTCGAAATCCCAAATCACAGCAATGATGTTCTGCATGAAGCTCACCCCGCTTTCAGGCAATCAGAAGGAAAAGGTATCTTTCAAACCCAGCCACTGCTGGTCTTTATCGCTCAGATTCAGCGGCGTCCCGTCTTCGAGGTGATAGCCGGCGGCACTGGGCGACCCCTGATATTCGCCGACGAGCTGGGGCCACTGGATGCCGATTTCCGGATCGTTCCAGGCCATGCCGCCTTCATCATTGGGATGCCAGAAATCATTGACCTTATAGCAGAATTCCGCCACGTCGCTGAGAACCAGGAACCCATGGGCAAAGCCTTCGGGAATGAGGAACTGCTTCTTATTTTCTTCCGTCAATTCGACACCATACCATTTGCCATACGTCTTGGAATCACGGCGTAAATCGACAGCCACATCGAAAACACTGCCGCGGACAGCACGGACAAGCTTGCACTGGGGAAAATGTTTCTGGAAATGAAGCCCCCGCAAGACCCCTTTCGTCGACATAGACTGATTATCCTGAACAAAATTAATATGGAACCCCGCTTCCTCCATATCCTTCTGATTATACGTTTCCATAAAATATCCACGGCCATCACCATGAACTGTCGGCATAATGACACAAAGCCCGTCAATGCCGCCCATATTCATTTCAACCTTTATCTGACCCATTGTTATATCTCCCTTCATGCATATTTCCTTTATTATAACATATTAATTAAACGCAGGCCGCTCTTGTCGTTCATCGTAGGTCGTTCGTCGTTCATCAAAAGGCGCCCCTGAGAAGGGAAGCTGTCGGCGTAGCTGACTGAGGGATTCATTTTCCATCGCTTATATGCGATTTCGTAGGGGACGCCCAAAGCCTTTCTGGCCCGCCATGAATTCCGTACACAGCCGTATAATATGATAAATGGTTCGTTGTTCGTAAAAACTCACCACTATACTAGAATATTCTATGCTCGCCTCTCACAGCGGGCCGCCCTCACCGGGACGGCCCCTACGCACAAGGCCAGCGGCCGTGTATTTTTTTACAATCTGTAACTGTTTTTCTTTCCATCGCCTGTATGCGATTTCGTAGGGGACGTCCTGATAAGGCGTCCCGCTACGCGCTGAGGGTATCCCGAAGCGTCGTTGTCACTTTGAGTCCATCGCCGCGCAGCGGCATCTGAGTCCGCAACGAGCCACGAACCACTAGCTACGAGCCACTAAATTCCCCAAATACCTCCGCAGCGCGTCTTTCCAGTCGGGCAGCGGCCGGAATCCGTTGGCGACGAGTTTGCTCTTATCCAAGCGGGAATTAAAGGGTCGTTTGGCTTTCGACAGGCCGTATTCTTCCGTCGTGACGGGGATGACTTTCGTCGTATAACCGGCCTGACGATAGATTTCACAGGTAAAATCATACCAGGAAATATAGCCGCCTTCGTTAGTCGCATGGTAATAGCCGTATTTATCGCTTTCAATCATATCGACTAACAGCCGGGACAAATCAAAAGTATACGTCGGTGTCCCGATCTGGTCATTGACGACGCGGACCGTATCGTGGGTCTTACCGACATTGAGCATAGTCTTGACGAAATTCTTACCGTTCTGTCCGAATACCCAGGCAATGCGGACGATAAAATATTTTTCCAGCGTCTGCGAGACAGCCAATTCCCCTTCGAGCTTGGTCTGGCCATAAACGTTGAGGGGCTGGTAATCCTTGCAATCCGGCTGCCACGGCTCCGTCCCCTGCCCGTTGAACACATAATCCGTACTGAGATAGAGCATCTTACAGTCCAATTCCTTGCAGACATCGGCAATATGCTGCGTCCCACCGGCATTGACCGCCCGGACCTGAGCCACTTTGTCGTCATCTTCGGCCATATCGACAGCCGTCCAAGCCGCACAATGAATGACCGCATCGGGCTGGACGTCCGAAATGACACGCCGTACCGCATCCGCATCGGTAATATCCAAAGACACATACGGTGCCGTCGTCACCCCCGTCCCATCAGCCATACCACTGTAAGCCGGAGCCAAATCACTGCCGATACCGACATGCCCCCGCAAAGCCAGCTCATTCATCACATCATGACCCAACTGGCCATTCACACCTGTTACAAATATTTTCATAGGATGTGTTCCTCCTTAAAGCAGCAGCCAGCAGTCAGCCGCTAGCAGCCCTTAATCGCACTGCACGCATCGCCTTTGACTTGCTGTAATTTATCAATTTTCATATATTCAACTTATAAACCAAAGAATTAATCATCTTTCCTACTTCCCTACCAAGCGCCATAGCATCACCTATTGCCTCTTTTTCCACATAATGAAACCGCACACACAATCTTAATTGCGTTTCGATTTCAGCAATAGAGCCTTTGGAGATATGCAAGAAGTAAGAAAACTCTTTATCTGTTCGCCTAGCTTGTCCTTCCGCAATATTTGAAGGAACCGAAACTGCTGCCCTACGCAACTGATTAGAAAGGCCAAAACGTTCTTCAAATGGCAGCTTTAACGTAACTGCATAAACAGCCTCGGCTAAATCCATCGCCTTCTGCCATACTGTATAATCTTCGTAATAACGTAACGTCATGTAAACTCCCATCTAGAATGCAGCATATTCCAGGTTTGCTTAAGACCTCCCCCTCTTTTAGCAACTAGCAATTAGCCGCTAGTAGCTAAATTTACCTGCTCAATATTTCAGCGTCCGAGACTGTCAAGTCAATGGACGCAACTGGCTGCTGGCGGCTAGCCGCTGACAGCTTCCCCCCGGCCTTCATACATCTTCTGATAATACTGCTGGTATTCCCCGGAAATGATGGGCTGCCACCAATCTTCATGGTCCAAGTACCACTGGATGGTCTTCTTGATGCCGTCGGCAAATTTCGTTTCCGGCAGCCAGCCCAATTCTTTATGGATTTTCGTCGGGTCGATAGCGTAACGGCGGTCATGGCCTTTACGGTCCGTAACATGATGGATGAGGCTTTCCGGTTTGCCCAGTTCTTTGCAAATCAATTTGACGATGTCGATATTCTTCATTTCATTGTGGCCGCCGACATTATAGACTTCACCGACGCGGCCCTTCTGGAGGATGAGGTCGATGGCCCGGCAGTGGTCTTCGACATAGAGCCAGTCGCGGACATTGAGGCCGTCCCCATAGACAGGCAGGGGCTTGTCATGCAGGGCATTGATAATCATGAGGGGAATCAGCTTTTCCGGGAAATGATACGGCCCATAGTTATTCGAGCAGCGGCTGATGGTCACCGGCAGGCCATAGGTCCGATGATAGGCCAGGACCAGGAGGTCCGCCGAAGCTTTCGAGGAACTATACGGGCTGGACGTATGAATCGGCGTCGTTTCCGTAAAGAACAAATCGGGCCGGTCCAAGGGCAAATCGCCGTAGACTTCATCTGTCGATACCTGATGATACCGCTGGATACCGTACTTGCGGCAGGCATCCATGAGGACAGCCGTCCCCATGATATTCGTTTCCAGGAAAATTGCCGGATTCTCAATGGACCGGTCCACATGCGATTCCGCCGCAAAATTCACGACCACATCAGGATGTTCCTCCTCAAACAGCTGATAAACCGCATCGCGGTCACAAATATCGGCCTTGACAAAACGGAAATTATCCTGGTCCATAACCGGTGCCAACGTAGACAAATTCCCGGCATACGTCAACTTATCCAAACAAATCACCCGGTCCTGCGGATGCTCCTTCAACATATGAAATACAAAATTCGACCCAATAAAACCGGCCCCGCCGGTGATTATTATATTCATTCGTTTGTCGCCTCTTTCTCTATAATACTTTTTCTCCCAAATGATACCAGTTTGATGTTTGATGTATGATGTTTGATGTTAAAACAGACTACTTTTTAAACTTTTTATCAGACCGCCGAGCAATCCATCGATTTCAGTGCATAAATTCATGACTCGCTGAACTTCCTCTTTTTTCAAATACTCAAAATCCAGACATAATAAAAATTGTGTCATCAATTCTGAATTAGAACCTTTAGCAACATGCAAAAACTGAATGAATTCTTTTTTTGTATTTCTTGATTGGCCTTCCGCAATATTAGAAGGGATAGATACGGCAGCTCTTCTCATTTGATCCGACAAAGCATAACGTTCCTCCACAGGCAACAACTTGACCAAGCAATAAGTTTCTCGTGCCAATTGCATTGCTTTTCGCCAAACAATTAAATCACGAAACGATCGTAAAGGCACATCAAGCACTCCTCTCTCAAAAATAGTCCCATCCACTACAAACTAAAAACTACAAACTTTTAACTATCTTTTAGGAATCGTCCTTCTGCGACTTTTTTCAGGTACTGTCCGTACGGGCTCTTGCCGTATTTGTCCGCGCTTTCCATGAGGGTGGCTTTGTCAATCCAGCCGTGGCCGTAGGCGATGTCTTCTAAGGCGGCGATTTGGATGCCGGCTCTGGTTTCTACGGCTTTGACGAAATTCGAGGCTTCGCTCAGGCTGTTGACGGTTCCCGTATCGAGCCAGGCATAGCCCCGTCCGAGGGTGACGACGTTGAGGTTTCCTTTTTCCAGGTACATCTTATTCAAATCCGTGATTTCCAATTCGCCCCGCGCCGAGGGTTTGACCTGTTTGGCATATTCACAGACATTCTTATCATAAAAATACAGCCCCGTAACGGCATAATTCGTCTTGGGCTGTGCTGGTTTTTCTTCAATAGAAATGGCCTTGCCATGCTCATCGAACTCAATGACGCCGAACCGTTCCGGGTCATCGACATAATAACCAAAGACCGTGGCCCCTTCCGTGTTGGCCGCAGCCTGCTGTAAATGGCGGGTCAGACCGGCGCCGTAGAAAATATTGTCGCCCAAAACCATGGTACACGGTTCCCCGTCGATAAATTCTTCACCCAAAATAAAGGCCTGAGCCAATCCATCCGGCGACGGCTGCACCTTATAACTCAAATGGATACCATAGCGGGACCCATCCCCCAGGAGCCGTTCAAAATTCGGCAAATCCGTCGGCGTCGAAATAATCAAAATATCCCGAATCCCAGCCAACATCAACGTCGACAACGGATAATAAATCATCGGCTTGTCATATACCGGCAACAACTGCTTAGACGTTACCATCGTCAGCGGATACAACCGCGTACCGCTACCCCCAGCTAATACAATCCCTTTCAAAAAAATCACTCCTCACAGTAAAATTCAACACCTAATTATACCAAAAAAGACCCTGTCATACAAAGTCATAAATAACTTTATACAACAGGGTCATTTTTCTTACTTTAGAGCCGTCCCTACACCATGGTAATGTCTTTATACTGCGGCTCCACGATCCACTGTCCCTGATGATCCATGATGCCCCAACCCGTCTTTGTCTTAACCGGCGTCAAGCCGTTGCGGAAGCCTTTGACATCCTGGATTTGGCCGGCGGCAGCACGGTACTGGACCTGACCGTTCCTATCGACAATGGTATACTCTTTCTTGTCGTTCCAGCACCAGGTATAATCATCGAGGAGAAAAGCCATCCATTTTACACTGGTCGGGAATTCCGCAACGAAGGCCCCTGTTTCCTCATTGATGAGCATATTTTTGTCGCCTTTCGTCAGTAAAAGGCGCTGTGACCCCAGGAACTGTACGCCGTCATAGGCAAAATCGATGACCTGTGCCCCGTCGACCATGCTGAAGACGCCCCATTTCCCGTTCTCTTTATTTTTCAAAGAAACAAAGCCGTCGACATCATCCAAAAGCCCATCGTCGAGACTGTAATTTCCCGGCGCAATAAGGTACTGCCCCTTGCGGTTGACGAAGCCCAATTTCCCTTTATTGCGGACGAAGGTGCCGAATTCCGTCATCGGATAAACGGCATCATTTTTGCTGTCGATGACGATATTGCCGACGCGGTCGAGATACCCCCGCTTCACGCCGTCATAGGTCAAAGGCGCCACTTCGTCATCGTAATAGACGGAATGCGTCGACGAGCCAATCAGCGCGCCGGCGAGGAAACCGCCCCAGTTAAAATGGCTGACCTTGCGCTGGTATTCCGCCAAACCGTGGTGATAGGGCAAAATGACATCATACGGCGCAGCGAACTGGACCCGGCCGCTTTCATCAATGGCCACTTTCTCTCCCTTATCGTCCTTGACGAAAGCCAGACCTTCACTGAAGTCAGCCAGCACGGCCTTATATGTCGGTGCCACTACGATGTTCCCGTTCTTGTCCTGAATACCATAACGGCCCTGATCCTTGAAGAAATGGACCGACGCTGCTTCTTTCTCCGGCCAAACCGCCGGTGCGCCCTGCTTATCGACATAAGCCGTCCCTCTCTTCCCCTCTGTCATAAACACGCCTTTACCGGCATAAGACAGGGACTTATACGCCGGCGTCATGAGCCATTTTCCGTCCGTGCCCATCAGGCCCCACTTATCGGTACCGTCCTTGACCGCAGCCAGGACACCGTCCTTATAATTGGCATCGTATTCCTCTTTGACCTGCGAAGAAATCGTCTCCATCCCCGGCGGCGGCAAATGCCTGGCCATCGCCGGAAAAACAACATCCCCCAACGACGAAGGGCGACTGACACTCCAGCCCGAATTGGTTATGGTCAAAAAACAATATGAAATTACTGCACCTAGTCAACGAATTATTCTTCATTCTGATGTATTCCCAAGATTTCTCCTTATTGCAATCAACATTCTTAGGATAAGCACTTTCAATGAATCCAAGAAAACCTTCAGAATCATTTCCAAATTGATCGGCGAACTTTTCCGCTTCATCGACTTTCTTGGCATCATCCATATTCGCATTATTATGCAGCACATGATCCATATTACATGAAAAATAATAAATATCATAAGGTATCCCCATTACTTGGGGCAAGGATATAATTCGTTCAAGATTTTTCGACTTACGACAATTTCTCTCCTGTAATGAAGAAATCTTCTCCGGGCTTTGGACAAAAATCTTGTTCTCACCATAAAAAGGATACTGTGAGAAACTTCTGCTGGTATCAAATACTACCCCAGAATCATCAATATAGGCACCATCCATATCAACAATCTGTACAACTTGATAAATGTCTTTTTTCTGTAAATGATGCCTGTTTAAAAAATTAGTAACAGCCTTGCCAATTTTAGCCACTATATTTTGTACTGTCGTACTATTTCTCGATGTTATATCTCCATTGGTAATCTGAAACTCTATCCCTTTTTGTTTATAGTAGCTATCAAAAATATTTTGCAACGGTAAAGCCAGCGAAGATTCATCAGCTATGCCTTCTACAATAAATAAACATATCTTCCTAGTTTTCCCCATGATGTCCTACCTTTCTCAAAGCATATTGCAGCCTATATTGATTAGTTTCATGGTATAAATTCTCATCTTGTCCACCTAAAAGGATGGTGCGATAATAAAAATCCCGTAAATTATTATTGCTCTTTACATTTTTTAAGCGTATGTATCTATTTTTAGGATTCGTTGTAGTAAAAACAATGAAATCCCGGTCCAACACTTCCAAAGGGCGCAAATTATGAGAAGTAAAAATAAGTTGTCCCTTTCCTGATTTTTGAAAAATCTCTAATATTTCTCCCAATAAATATTCAAACACCCCAGCGTCAAACTCATCAATAGCTACTGTCATGGACGAATCATTAAGAGCCCCCACAAAAACATGAAGGATGCTCAGTATTTTTTTAATCCCTTCTGATTCATACTTTAAAGGAATCGCCTGGCCATTTCTTAGAGATACAAGTTCTATCCTCTTCATTTTTCGTCCTTGTAAGTCAAGCTCATTACCAATATCCTGCATTTCTAATTGGAAATCGGGAATCAAGAAGGTTAAAACCGAATTCATATCATTGATCAAAGTTTCAACAGTCTTACATGCGTTTTGTGGTATCGTCGCTGGACCATCTATGGGGATAGCGATGGTACCAAACGAATGTGTATTATTGTCTTGTATATGAAAATAAAAAGGCATAAGAATACTTAAATTAATAAATCCAATATCCTTTATTCCAATAATATACAAATACTCTGTAGCAAACGTCTTTAACTGCATTAAAATAAACCGAGTTTGGCTGATACTATCTCGATTCTTTATAGCCTCCATACTTTTATATAACTCATTAGAGAAAATGAAAGATCTTCCCTGGCTTTGTACAATGCCTTTTTTTACTTGCAAATCTATCTTATTAGCTTTCAATAGGTCATTAAACTCTTTTTTAGGTCGTAACACATTTAAATCATCACTGCTTATCCATGTCTGTTTTCTATTTTTCCCATTACATACAGAAATACGTTCTGCACTTATCTGGGCCTTTGCCTGATTATCATCCTGTCCCTGCCGTATGGTAACATCATAAAAAATATCCCAAATTTCCTCATTGATACATGCTGAAAACCCTATATGGATTGTCATACTGGAAGCATCTTTTTTTATATAAGCAGGCACTTCATCATTCAATTTTTGTCCCATAAGACAAGTTTTGATAATCGCTAAAGCATGGATAAAAGCAGTTTTCCCTGAACCATTCTGTCCATATATACCTAAAATATCAGAACAGCCAAAATTCCGCAGTTTATCTTTTGAACAAGATAATTTAACACGTCCATCGGCAACGTTCATAAAATTATGTAAGGATAACTCTATAATACGCAAATCATATTTTTTATTCATTACCATCACCTGTTTCTGTCGACGTTTTCCATATTGTAACATTTTGTATCAAATTTGTAAATCAAAGAAAGCCACGAACTTAGAAAGTCCATGGCTTTTACCGCATTATATGTACTGATTCAGATAAGTCCGAAAAGCATCTTTTAATTTAGGACGCCGCAAGGCATATTCTACTGTTGCTTTGAGGTAATCCAATTTATTACCGATGTCGTAGCGCTTTCCTTTGATTTCGCAAGTGCAGATGACTTGGCGACTAGCTCCGTATTATTTGTAGAAATTAGTCGAACGCTTTCTTCCATATAAAGATTTCGTATTTCTTGAATCAAATGCCTTTGACATGCCACTGAGAAAAATCTTCATCTTATCTTTCATTTTAAGTGCACAACACATATACACCCCTCCCTCCGTCATTCTCATTATGTGATGAGAACTGATATCTTTGCTATCATTATATGCGATACGCGAATCATTATCTATCGTCAATCTGTAGGATTTTAGGACGGTGTCAACTTATTATGAGAATTAAAGCCTAAACCGTTCCTACAGTAATTTTGCTACGATTTTCTAACTATATTTTATTTTTCATCCATGGAATTTCTTCTAATGTTTTTTTATTTTTATCAAATATTTTTTTTCATACGATTAGGATGGATCAATAAATCATATAACTCGATTTCAATAGCATTTCTCTTTTTGATTAACCGGTCAGTATACTCATTGCGCTGCTTCACAGCTACTTCATCTTTCAAATTTATATTCTGTTTTAAAGAACTACTCCTATAATTATTTAATTCATTTCCTAAAGAAATTATCATATTTCGAACATTGTTTGGAAACCACAAAAGTTCCTTTTCTATCACATCCAGATCTTTAAGAATAAGATCCAGTTCTCTAAAATCCATCATCCAGGGAAACCATCCGTACGGTTCAGTAACAGTCATAAAATTCTGAAGGAACATATACATATCTTCAATCGTTTTAATTTGCTTATTGATTAAGATTTTTTTATAGGCAATTTCGTAACTTTTGTTATTATTATATTTATTGATTACCCAAGTACCCAAAAGCGTAATAACAGCTACAATTATCGCTCCAAATCCATGATTTAATTCCACAATAAAAGCATAAACATCATCCACAATGCATACCTCCAAGTGCTATAATATCCGCCAATTTCCAGCAAAAGCAACTACAAACAGTCTGATAACGGACAAACCACTAATATTATGTCAAAAATAAAATTTTCCATTTTTCGCTTTCTTCACCGGAATTCTTGTCCCAGGAAATGAGGGAAAATGATTCATCTAAAAGGCATTGAACTTATGGTGACCCTGATGTCCCTTATTTCCAGTAGCCTGAAAATGCTTTCGTATCTGGATGAACATTTCGGAAGTACAAAAACGCCAGTCCGCAAGAACTGCGAAGCCATAGACGCCATATAAGATGGCAAATACAACATGAAATATTTTTAGCACTTGGTCTCTAAGGCCCAAACTGTAAAAAAAGGTCCAACGAACTTAGTTCAGGCCTTGTGTAAACTAGCTTTGGAAACTACCGAGATGGCGTAAAAGTTGTAAATTATTATCATAACATAATTCTAGGTATAATAAAACATTTTTTGTTTTAGCGTAGAGCAAGAGAAGGGGCAGGCATAGAAATGCCCCTCGGTGGAAAAAAGATTTTGAAGGTAACGGAAACTACTTTTATTATTACTATATCATAAACAACCATGTACTCATAAGACAAAATATAAAGTACTTCACCCATCTATAATTTTCTCCGACTGATTAGTTTCTCCCGAATTGCCCTAAGCTGAAGAATGTCGTCTTGCGAAATATTATCACCGAGAGTGCGCTTATCTACAAAATTTAATATATTTTCTATAGAAGAAGCATTTTGAAACATACCTTCTAATTCCTGTACATCCTCACTTCTTATATATGAATACGGAATAGATAGTTGCTTAAATTCTCCAGGTATTAATTCCAAAACACCACCAGCATAATACCGCCCCGAATACTCGCAAAGAGCTAAGGTAAGAGAATTATAAAAAGAAAATACAAAACTTGCCGGATTGATTTCTTCTTTAAAAAACAAATTATAAGCTATATCTGTCGTAAATATTTCTTCTGGCTTTATGCTAATACGAGGAATCGAATCATATCTCTTAAAAAAGACCGCCGCTCCGCTTCTTGTTATAGGTACGGCGTACCATGGATTTCTCCGTGAGCATTTGTAACTGTTTCGAATTTCAATGTTATTTCGTCTAATACTTCCAGATTTCTTCAAATATTGGATAAGCTCCCATGGCATATCATTTTCACTAATTCCATTTAAATCCAAGAAGAATAATTTCTCTCCTGCATCAGATAAGCGATGTACTAAATCATAATCAATCTTAATAGACTTACGTACCATCGCGGCTTTAGAGATAATCGGTTTCACAAACCTACCGCATCGAAGCTTATCCACTTCTGACCGATTTAATATAAATATTCTATTAGCGCCAGTAACAATTCCAGGCCTACTGGATGCAAATTCAGACACTGGCTTATACCGTTCCGTCAACGATTTTAATAAATCAATATCAGCGTCTGACAACACAGCATTTGTCCATTTCTCCAGAGGTTTATTTCTCCTAATTTGTGACTCATATACAGTATCTCTACTGGATAAATTTTCATACTGCTTATAGCATATATAAGGAGATTTTCTATCCTTATTTGCTAAATATACCAAACAAGTATTTTGCTCAATTTCTGGAAACATTTTTTCCTTAAAAGTTAAAATATGAATTGTATCAAAATTATTTTCAAGAAATTTCCTCAATTCTTGTGCATATTTCACTTGTAAAAATTCCATGGGTAAAACGAAAAAGATACATCCATCCTTAGATAAAATCTTCATCGATCCAAGTATAAACGCCACCCAAGAATTTTTTATCAAACTTGTCGATAATGCATAGTAGTTACATAGCGCTCTAGCTTCTTTTAAAAAAGATTTATCCATACTTTTTATATTAATGTACGGTGGATTACCTATAACTAAATCATATACATTTTTGAAATTTTTAATAGCTTGTAAAAAATCTTCATGAATAACGCATGTCAAACGCGAATCAGTTCGTTTTTTTAATTCTTCTATTTTACCAGAATCATATTCAACAGCAGTAAATGATTCCCCATAGTTTCTTCTCTGCAAAGCACTGATAAAGCGCCCGTCCCCGGCACTTGGTTCTAATATAGATTCCGGGGTTATCATATATTTAGCTATATAATCACACATAAATTGAACTGTGCGCTCTGGTGTATAGTAAGTTCCTGACGCTTTCTCAAACATTGTGCCCTAAACCTCCATAAAGTTGTCAAGAAGAATTCCATCAGTGTGTTGATGACAGATTATATGATAAAGCATTTCGCTTTTGTAACAAATCAGAAAAAAGTTCTTTTAATTTTTGACTAAAATCGGGATAAGCGTTTGCCTGACTATCCGCCAATTCTTTCATATTAAGAAGCAGGTAATCTAAACATTTTAATTCGCTTCCCAAATTCAACTGATTGTAAAATTGACACACTATCTGATTATTTTTATATGCATCTACAATCTTTATGTAATAGTCCTCGCTCCGATAAAATACTTTAGCAATAGCATTATTATCAGGGTTTAATAACTTACCGTAATTATTTTTCAAATTAAAATCGCGTTTTCCCCTATTACAATTACGACACGCAAACACCAAATTATTCAACTTTCCAGCCTCTATTTGCCCTGGGGATGTTTTGGGATAAGCAGCCTTACATATAAAGTGATCAATTTCAAATAATTGGGAATCCATTATTCCGACTCTTGTCCCGCAATAAGCACAACTACGATTATAGATATCTTGAAAATCCGCATAAAAATGTGATTCCCGATTTTTAACCAAGTTGTATTCTATTTTCTGTTCTGGGTGTTCTTCAGTAATGCATTTCGATAGGATAATTTTTTTCTGCTCTATATCCTGAAATGCTAATTGTCCCGATGAGGTTCTGTAATCAATTCCGATTGCAGACATTTTCTTTCAACTCCTTAAAGGCATTCACAAGCGTATCAATATCACTCTTTGTTAAATCTTTATAAGCAATAATTCCCTTAAGAGAATTATAAATTTGCTCGGATAGAAAACTCCCGTCAGTTTCTGCATCTTGGGCAAATTTTTTTGACTCGTCGCGAAACTCCAGTATATCAGAAATTGCATCATCTAATCGATTTTCCATCTCTTCTCTATAATGCTGCTCACTTCTGACTATCGCATCTCTACTGTTATATTTATGAATAACATGTCTGCCTTGTAAATTCTGATCTTGAGTAATCACCAGCGTTTGGATAAAAGGAAAAACCTCCTGTAAGATTAATTTAAATTGTTTCCCAGTAAATTTTCCCTTGGCGTTCTGTTCTTCAAAAAGATAGTTATCAACTACAATAATGTTTGCATCTTGCACGTCTGCGTTTGAGAGTAATTTTTCATATGTATCATCATCCTTAAATTGAATTTCTTTGTATTCTTTAACCACAGTCCTATGAGCCAATTCATCTTGATACGGTTGAACTTTATAAGCACAGTCTAAATATTCCGACAATCCTTCATCAATATGATCATCAATGTAGACAATTTTGATATAAGTCTTACTACCACTAATGTTACTCATTATAATTTATCTCCTAAATAAAATTTAAGCATAAATCCATTATGTCCATCTATATCTACAATTTCTCCCCCTGTCATTTTTATTGTATTATTTACTATCCACATTCCCAAACCATGACCAGCCTTACGGGACGTTTCATAAACCTCCAATATCCGTCTAGGATTATCCAAGTATTTTTTAGAAAGCCCTACACCATAATCTCTATAGAATATATTCAAAAGCCCATTCACCAAAGAAACATCTATTACAATGCTAAGATTCTGATTGGAATCGCTGTTTTGCTGCCAACTGTTTAGAATAAGATTATCAAAAATAGTATCAAATATATCAGAAGAACTTTGAATATTGATTGTTTCAATAATTGAGATTTCTATTTTGATTTTAGCATAATCTCTCATCCATTTTTGAGCAATTCGGTTCATTTCATTATTCACATCAATCAAGTGATTCTGAAATCTCTTCTTCTCAATTTGTTCAAGCATAGTATTCATAAAGATATACGTTTTATGATTTATATTTCTGCAACGCAAAAGTAATTCCGGCACATTTCTATATACATGTTGTGTTTTTTCAGGAGAATTAAGCTCTTCCCAAAATCCATATGTTTTTAGCGCCTTTACAATGCGTTCATAATTTTCACCGATACTATTCATATCATTACCTGCTTCATGCGCTATAGCAGCCGCTTTCAATCCAATGGTTACAAAAGTATTTAAAATTCTGACATCATAATGGTATCTACCTTCTACTTCTTTCTTTTGTTGCTCAATATGTTTTGCTTCGTTCTTGAGTGTATTGAGTTCATTATGCAAATCTTTGATTTGAGATACCGATAGCATTTGGACAGATTTAGGCTTCTTCAGCACTTTATCTAACACCGGTGTTTTATTTTTTACGGTATCCTCATTCTTCTTGTTAATATTGCGAATAATTTTTTGCCGATACCTTTCAAAACAAGAAATCCCAATAGTCAATATTTTAACTAACAGCTTATAATAAATATTTTCTTCAAGTCCCTGACGATTGGCCATATCCTTTAATTCAGGATTACGAATCTTGTCTATCATAATATATCCAGACAACTGATTGGCCCGTACACGCCAGGAACCGGTAGGATGTGTTGCAGCGGCAGGAGAACTTCTAACACGTCGATTGAGTTCAAGCCAATCCCGTTTTCCCTCAAAAGAAGCAATGCTAAAAGCATTTCTATACAAAACAATACCATAATCAAAACGATTCTGTAGGGCCCTATATTTATATAAGAAATTTTCCTGTTCTGCCGTTGTAGTTGACTTTAATGAAAAATAAAATTCAGAAGAAAAATCACCGAGATTCATTAAATATTCTCCAAGTTCCGCTTCCGTTAAATCCAATTCATTATCTGTAGAAAGCTCCGCTAAGATATTAACAGAATTATTATCGTTATGTATATCCAAATCATTACAATATTTCTGAGCAGCCTCAAGAAATTCATCATTATCAATACTATACCTTAAAGTACCTTTGCCATCATAATTTAGATGAATAGTAGTGACATGTGTCTTTCCAATTACAGGTGTGCGAAAGATATATTGTACCGGATACTTCTGTTTGGGCAAGATACGAATTCTCATCTGATCATCATTACAAGTAGCAGACAAATAGTTTGTAAGACTTAAAATTTTTTTAGCTGTCCAACGATCACGAAGGGAGAATATTTCTATTTTCGTACCGTGCGCATACGAGAAAACGTTACTAGGAAACTCCTCTAAAGTAGATTCCTTCCAATCTGTCTTCCATTCCACAGAGTTTGCACCTTCTTTCTTTGTGCTTATTTTTACAATCTTCCCAAGCCTTGCCAAGGCAAATCTCCCAATACCTTTGGAACCAGCTAAAATGCGCCGCTTTCTTCCCCTATCTGTTACAGAAATATATCCTTTATCACTTTTTCCTACATGCATCCAGTAACTGCGAATGTCATCAGCATTCATCCCTATACCATCATCCTCAATCACTAAATTACCTTTACTAAAATCCAAAGTTACACATTCAGCCTGCGCATCATATGAATTTTTAATAAGTTCCAACATGGCTGACTCTTCATTGGTAAAATTCTGAACTCCTAAAAGTTCAGCTATGGTTTCATCTTCAACTTCATATTTTAAGTGCTCCATCATACTCGCCTCCTAACAGTGAAAAGTTACTATCTAATATTTTTATAAACCACTTAACAATAAACCATTACTAACTAAGTTTCCATATCTTAAATACTGATTAATTAGCAAAATATTTTAAAATAATCTCGCTGAAAAAATATATAGCCAACACCACTCAAATGGATTTCCATACTACATTGATTTTATCATTAAATCCCCTTAGTGAAAACCAAATTTTCTATTCCTATTTTCTTTCAAAATTTCAAGCAACCCGATTATTCCGTGTCTGTAGTAGCGGTAAGGGCAAAAGAGTTTCAGCAGTACACAACAATAATTTACATTTTTAAGACAAATAAAATGCAGTATGAAATATTTCTTAGCAATTTAGTCTCTAAGGCCCAACCTGCCAAAATTCAATAACCTATCTAATGTCAGCATTCCCAGAATTCAACCGCTATCTCATCATTATATTTTTTTATTTTTCTTTCTATTGCTGCTTGTTCTTCTTGTATTGCTTGTAAATCTCTATTTCCATTATAAATGGAGACAGCAACCGTCTTAATTTTTTTATTGGAAAATATTTTCTTTATTAAATGATTATCGCAATCTCCCATTGACCAACCGTAAATAACTATAAAGTCACTAAGATTGTTAAGTATCTCGTTATAAACATAATTCAAGTAGGGGACACTCCGTATGCTCTTCAATTTTTTATTAGCTATTCCTTCACTAATAAAGAGTGGAGTATATCCCTTTTCCCAATCTTTATCAACAACGTCAAATAAATCGCCCTTGCTTTTTATTTTTAATGTTTCTCCATCGAATTTATCTCTAACAAATAACAAACAGCAGTTTACAACTTTTTGAACAAATAAATATCGCGTAACCACACTTTGAAG
>OGYQ01000960.1_pt1 | contig 19797 bp, 13 predicted proteins | sample 1576641 | NCBI WGS metagenome assembly OGYQ01 (sample SAMEA3541476, study PRJEB24748) | human gut metagenome | biome: human gut; feature: human-associated habitat; material: faeces | place: China | collected 2012 | reverse complement strand
CCTTCCAAAGCTTTTTCTGGTTGGGCAGCATCTTCCGGGGCGGGGTGAGCGCCCGGTAGCGCTCCGCCAGCTCCGCCCGGCGGGCGGGGGCCAGGAAGGGGAGCAGCGGGGCGGCAAAGCCCTCAAAGGCGGCCAGGGAGAAGTCGGTGGCTCCGTCTTTGGGCCGGGGATAGAGGAGCATCAGCTCCAGGGCCTGGGTGGCCAGGCGGTCGGCCTCCTCCGCCGGGCAGGCCGCAAGCCGGGTTTTCAGTGCCTCCACATGGACGGGCAGCTCTTCAGCGAAGGCGTCCACCAGACTGCCAAGCTTGGGATTGCCGTCCGAGCGGAGGAGGAAGCCGATGGCCTCCCCCAAGCTGGCCCTGCGGGCCTCCGGAAGCGCGTCCAGGAACCGGCTGTAGGCGTTCTGAAGGGCTTCCAGGGCCTGAACCGGAGTCTGGGGAGCGGCAGATTCCATAAACGATTCCTCCTTTGGGCAACATTATACGGCCCGGCCGGCCAAAAAACAAGTGCCCCGCCAGCCGGCGGGGCACTTGTTATGGACGGACAGGTTAGGCCTGGGCCTCCACATAGGCGTGGAAGGCGGCCTCGCCGGCGTCGGCGTTCTCGGCGATGAGGTAGAACACATAGCCGTCCTCCACCAGAATGCGGGCGTCCTCCACCTTGGGCAGGTTCTGGGCCAGGTACCAGGAGAAGGTGTCGTGCTGGGACTGGCGGTGGGCCTCCAGGGCCTCCTTCACGGCGGTCTCATCGGCGCCGTCGGCCAGCTTGGCCAGCACCATGATGTCAGGGGTGGTGTTCATGGAGGTGAAGCAGATGGCCTGCTCAAAGGTGTCCTCGGGCAGCTGGAAGAGGGTCGCCACCTCTGCGTTGTCGCTCCGCATGCCGAAGGCCATGCCGCTGTCCTCGCGGATCTGATAGGCGGCCTTCACCATGGGGTCGTTGTTGGGGGTGGTGATGTCGATGCGGTTGACATCCAGTTCGGGGTTCCGGTCTACCGTGTAGCCCTCCAGCATGGACAGAACGCCCGCCTCTACAAAGGTGATGCCGTCCGCCACCTGGGCGGTGGATTTCACCTGTTGGTCGTCCAGCCAAACACTGTTGTCGGCGAACTTGACGGTGATGCGGTTGTCCCCGAAGGTGAACCAGCTCTCGTTGTTCTCCTCATCCCAGTAGGCGGAGCCGTGGTCGGCCTCGGCCAGCAGGCGCAGGGGGAGCAGCTCCTCCCCGGAGACGCCGGGGATGCCGGTGAGATCCAGGGTTTCTCCATTGAGCACGATGGTCTGGCCGTAGCCGGTGTCGGCGGGGGCGATCACCAGTTCCGGCTCCTCCGCGGCCAGGGCGGGCAGGGCCATGGCCCCGGTGAGGGTGAGGGTAAGGGCAAGCGTACCGAGTTTCTTCATTTGGATTCTCCTTTGCAGTTTGGGTTTGCACGCTCCTTAGACGAGAAGGCGGAGAAAAAGTTCCCGCTGGAGGAAAAATTATTTGGATACCGGCGCGAAGGTTCCACCCACCAGGGCGCAGAGGGCTGCCGGAGCCAGCTCCACCTGGGCTCCGATTTTCCCGGCGCTGACCACGATGGCGTCCAGTCCTTCCACGCTCCCGTCCAGCACGGTGGGAAAAGGCTTTTTCATCCCCACCGGGGAGCAGCCCCCGTGGACGTAGCCGGTGAGAGGGAGCAGCCTGGCCTGAGGGATCATCTCGATGGACTTCTCTCCCACAGCCCGGGCGGCCGCTTTCAGATCCAGCGAGCGGAGTACAGGGATGATAAAGACGTAGTGCTGGCGGCTGGCCCCCTGGGTCACCAGGGTCTTGCACACCGAGGCGGGGTCCCGGTCAAGGAGGGCGGCCACGCTGGCCCCGTCCACCGCGCCGTTGGGGTGGGCGTAGTGGTGTGGAGTGTAAGGCACCCTTTTTTGGTCTAAAATACGCATCACATTGGTCTTTTCTTCGGCCATGGTTGTCCGCTCCTGTCGGTTATGGTATGATCCTATATCATACTACAAACGAGGAGACGATGCAAATGCTGGATACAAAGGGATGCCGGGGGCAGCTCATGAACATTGCCCAGCGGCTTTTGTCCATTGACAGCCCCAGCGGCTTTACGGACCAGGTGGTGCGGGAGGCGGAGCAAATCGCCCGGGACCACGGCTACGCCGTCCGCCGCACCAACAAGGGAAACCTGGTGGTGTCGGTGCCCGGCCGGGAAAAGGGGAAGCGCGTCGGCCTGTGCGCCCACATCGACACCCTGGGCCTCATGGTGCGCTCCATCACCGCCGACGGCATGCTGATGACCACCAGAATCGGCGGGCCCATCCTGCCCACCCTGGACGGGGAGTACTGCCGCATCCACACCAGGGACGGCCGGATATACACCGGAACCATCCTGTCTCTGTCCCCGGCGGCCCACGTCTTTGACGACGTGCTCACCCGCCCGCGGGACGAGAAGAACCTGGCCGTGCGCATCGACGAGGTGGTGGAGGACCGGGCCGGCGTGGAGGCCCTGGGCATCGCCCCCGGTGACTTCGTGTGCATCGACCCCAAGACCGTGGTCACCGACAGCGGCTTCCTCAAGTCCCGGTTTATCGACGACAAGGGGAGCGCAGCCTGTCTGCTCACCCTGCTGAGGCTGATGCACATCGCCGGGCAGCGGCCCCGGTACGATACCGAGGTGTGCTTCACCGTCCATGAGGAGGTGGGCCACGGAGGGGCCACCCTGCCCCAGGTGGACGAGCTGCTGGCGGTGGACATGGGCTGCGTGGGGGACGACTTGAGCTGCACCGAGCGCCAGGTGTCCATCTGCGCCAAGGACAACGGCGGCCCCTACGACTATGGCATGGTCACCCGCCTGGTGGAGCTGGCCCGGGCCAACGCCATCCCCTACGCGGTGGACATCTACCCCCACTACTCCTCTGACATCACCGTGGCCTGGCACGCGGGCATGGACGCCCGGGGCGCCCTCATCGGCCCCGGCGTCCACGCCTCCCACGGCATGGAGCGGACGCACTTTGAGGGGATGAAGGCGACGATCGACCTGGTGGCGCTCTATCTGGAGCTGGGCTGAGGGGCGGCCGCGTCCGCTCCATGCGCGCCGGGTGGCGGCAAAAAATCGCCGCTGAACGGCGTCTTGCCTTGTCACAAGGCTGAGAGTTTGATATAATAAAGGGTAATTTTGAGGGAAGGGGGCATACGGCCGTGAAATACAAGCAGTGGAACCGGGCGGCCAGTGCCCCTCAGGCGCGGGCCGCCATGGAGGCGGCGGGGGTGCCGCCCCTGGCGGCGCTGACCCTCTGCGCCCGCGGGCTGGACACCCCGGAGAAGGCCAGCGCCTTTCTGGACGCCGGCCGGGGCCAGCTCCTGGACCCGTTTCTCATGAAGGACATGGACCGGGCCGCGGCGCGGGTGCGCCGGGCGCTGGCGGCGGGGGAACACATCGCGGTCTACGGCGACTACGACGTGGACGGCATCACCTCCACCTGCCTGCTCACCGACTTCCTCCGCCGGGAGGGGGGGACGGTGATCCCCTATATCCCCGACCGGATGGAGGAGGGCTACGGCCTCAACCGGGAGGCGGTGGCCGCCCTCCGGGGCCAGGGGGTGGGCCTCATCGTCACGGTGGACTGCGGCATCACCGCCGTGGAGGAGGCGGCCTGCGCCGCCTCCCTGGGGGTGGAGCTGGTGATCACCGACCACCACGAGTGCAAGGCCGCCCTGCCCGCCGCCGCGGCGGTGGTGGACCCCCGCCGGGCCGACTGCCCCTATCCCTTCAAGTGCCTGGCCGGGGTGGGGGTGGCCCTCAAGCTGGTGTTGGCCCTGGGCGGCCCGGCCCGGCGGGACGAGCTGCTGGAGCGCTACGCCGATCTGGCGGCCATCGGCACGGTGGCCGACGTCATGAGCCTGACGGGAGAGAACCGCACCATTGTGCGCCTGGGGCTGGAGGCCCTGCGCCGCACCGGGCGGCCTGGGCTGCGGGCCCTGCTCCACGAGGCGGGGCTGGATGAGCGGCCCCTTACCGCCACGGCCATCGGCTACACCCTGGCCCCCCGCATCAATGCCTCCGGGCGGATGGGGTGCGCCTCCCTGGCTGGGGAACTGCTTCTCACGGACGATCCGGCCCGGGGGGAGGAACTCTCCCGGGCCCTGTGCGACCTCAACCGGGAGCGGCAGGCCATTGAGGCGGAGATCTATACCGAGTGCCAGGCCATGGCCGAGGCCCGGCCGCAGAGGCACGCCCTGGTGCTGGCCGGGGAGCAATGGCACCAGGGGGTGGTGGGCATCGTGGCCTCCCGTCTGGCGGAGAAGTACTCCTGCCCGGCGTTTATGATCTGCCTGCAGGACGGCAAGGGCAAGGGCTCCTGCCGCTCCTTCGCGGGCTTCAACCTGTTCGCCGCCCTGGAGCGCTGCGCCCCCCTGCTGGAGGGCTTCGGCGGCCATGCCCTGGCGGCGGGCTTCACCATCCGGGAGGAGAATATCCCGGCCTTTGCCGCCGCCATGAACGACTATGTCTGCGCCTGTACCGGCGGGGAGGAGATGGTTTCCGCCCTGGACATCGACGGGGAGCTGGACGATGTGGGCCTGCTCACCCTGGAGGGAGTGGAGGGCCTGGAGCTGCTGGAGCCCTACGGCGCGGGCAACCCAAAGCCGGTGTTCTCCCTGTCTGGCTGCCTGGTTTCCGCCGTGAACGAGGTGGGCGGCGGGCGGCACCTGAAGCTGAAGCTGACCGCGTCCGGCCGGTCGTTCGACGCCATTTTCTTCTCGGCCACCGCCGAGGAGGCAGGGGTGGGGCCGGGCGACCGGGTGGACGTGGCTTTCACGCCCCAGATCAACGAGTACCGGGGGTGGCGGAGCGTCCAGCTCCAGCTCTGCGATCTGCGCCCCGCCCTCACCCGGGCCCAGGCCGAGCGGGCCCTGTACGAGAAGTTCCGCCGGGGGGAGCCCCTCACCCGGCAGGAGGCGGAGGCCCTGCTGCCCAGCCGGGAGGAGTTCGTCACCCTGTGGCGCTACCTGAAGGGCCACGCGGGGCAGGCCCCGCTGGAGGCCACGGCCCACCGCCTGGCCCGCAGCATCGCCCGCTCCGCCGGCCGGCGGGAGACGGTGATGCGCACCCTGGTGTGCCTGGAGGTCTTTGACGAGCGGGGGCTCATCCGCCTGGAGCACACCACCGACCACCTGCACATCGCCCTGCGCAGCGTGGACGGCAAGGTGAATCTGGACGATTCCTGTATCATGCGGAAATTGCGGCATATATTATCCAACGGGTGAGTCGGCCGGGCCGCCCGCTGGCATTCTGATTGCTTTACGTGAGGTGGCTGGTATGGACCCCATCCTGGAGCGCTATCAGGCGCTGGAGGATAAAATCAAGGAATACAACCCGGCGCTGGACGCCCAGCGCCTGTTCCGCGCGTTCACCTACGCCGACAACGCCCACGCCGGACAGCTGCGCAAGGATGGCTCCCCCTATATCACCCACCCCCTGGCAGTGGCGGAGATTGTGGCGGAGCTGGAGCTGGATACCGACTCCATCATCGCCGCCCTGCTCCACGACTGCATCGAGGACACCGGGGCCACCCACGAGGAGATCGCCAAGCTCTTCGGACCCACGGTGGCCGATCTGGTGGAGGGGGTCACCAAGCTGACCCGGGTGCAGTACACCTCCAAGGAAGAGGAGCAGATGGAGAACCTGCGCAAGATGCTCATGGCCATGGCCAAGGACATCCGGGTGATCCTCATCAAAATCTGCGACCGGCTGCACAACATGCGCACCATGGAGTACCAGAGCGCCCGCAAGCAGAAGGAGAAGGCCCTGGAAACCATGGAGATCTATGCGCCCATCGCCCACCGCCTGGGCATGCAGCGCATCAAGTGGGAGCTGGAGGACACCTCCCTGCAATACCTGGATCCCATCGGCTACAGGGAGATTGCCGACGAGCTGGCCGCCCGCTCCTCCGCCCATGAGGAGTTTCTGGCGGGCATCCAGAAGCGCATCCAGGACCGGCTGGACGAGGAGGGCATCCGCTGCACCATCTACGGCCGGGTGAAGCATATCTACTCCATCTACCGCAAGATGTATACCCAGAACAAGACCATGGACGAGATCTTCGACCTCTATGCCTTCCGGGTCATCGTCGACGACATGCCCGAGTGCTACAATGTCCTGGGCGTCATCCACGACCTGTTCAACCCCGTGCTGGGCCGGTTCAAGGACTATATCTCCACCCCCAAGCCCAACGGCTACCAGTCCCTCCACACCACCGTCATCGGCCGGGAGGGCATCCCCTTCGAGGTGCAGATCCGCACCTGGGAGATGCACCACACCGCCGAGTACGGCATCGCCGCCCACTGGAAGTACAAGCAGGGCATGGCCAACGCCAAGCTGGGCACCGAGGAGGCCTTCGAGTGGGTGCGCAAGCTGCTGGAGAGCCAGCAGGACGTGGACGCCGAGGAGTTCGTGCGCACCATGCGGGTGGATCTCTTCGCCGACGAGGTGTTCGTCTTCACCCCCCGCGGGGACGTGATCAACCTGCCCGCCGGGGCCACCCCCATCGACTTCGCCTACAACATCCACTCCGCCGTGGGCAACCACATGACCGGGGCCAAGGTCAACGGCCGCATGGTCACCTTCGACACCCCGCTGAAAAACGGCGACATCGTGGAGGTCATCACCTCCAAGTCGGCCCACGGCCCCAGCCGGGACTGGATGAAGATCTGCAAGTCCAACGAGGCCCGCAACAAGATCCGCCAGTGGTTCAAGAAGGAGCGGCGGGAGGAGAACATCGCCACCGGCCGCGCCTCCTTCGAGTCGGAGCTCAAGCACGTGGGCCTCTCCCTGGCCGCCATCACCGCCGAGGACGTGCTCCCCTTCATCCTCAGGAAGGTGCGCTTCGGCACCCTGGACGAGCTGTACGCCGCCATCGGCTACGGCGGCATGTCCGCCCAGAAGGCGGTGGTGCGGGTCAAGGACGAGATGGCCCGCCTGGACCGGCTCCACGCCGAGCAGTCGGCCGCCGCCCAAGAGCCCATTCACCCCTCCACCTCCAACCCGCCCACCGTCCCCATCCGTGGGGGCAAGACCAGCCAGTCGGGCATCATTGTGGAGGGCATTGACAACTGCCTGGTCAAGTTCGCCAAGTGCTGCACCCCCGTGCCCGGCGATCCGGTGGTGGGCTTTATCACCCGGGGCTTCGGCGTGTCGGTCCACCGGGCGGACTGCCCCAACGCCTCCGACGCCAAGCGGGCGGAGGAGCCGGGCCGCTGGATCAGGGTGGACTGGGCCACCGGGGAGCTGGCCTCCTACCAGACCGCCCTGGACATCTCCGCCAAGGACCGGGACGGCCTGACCCTGGACGTGGCCATGACCCTCTCCGCCGCCAAGGTCAAGACCACCAGTCTGTCGGCCCGCTCCATGCCGGACGGCTACGCCACCGTCAGCATCGTCCTGGAGGTCAAAAATCAGGAGGAGCTGACCAACGTCATCAACAAGCTGGGGCAGATCCAGGGCGTGTATCAGGTGAAACGGGCCAGCGGCTGAGGACGCTTCTAGGGGGAACGTTGTCCCCCCTAGATACGCGGTCACCGCGCCCCTACGAATTGAAATCTGTCTTTCCGGGAATTCAGTTCCCGGAAAGACACCCCGACCCGCGCCGCGGGGCGCGAAACCGGGGGTATCGAGCCAAGTCGCCGGCGTTTTCGCCGGCACGCAGGCTCGTATCTAGGGGTCGGAAGCGCCGGTGGCGCTTCCGATGAAGTCCAGACGGAGTCTCCTCAGACGCCATTGGATGCCCCCTAGACGATTGCGATCATCGCCGCCTGGCTCCCCCGCTCCCCGTGGGTGTAGCGGTGGGACCAGTACTTCTCCGGCAGGCAGCAGGTACAGTCGGCGGAGACAGCGATGTGGTCGGGGTCCAGCCCGGCGCTCTCCAGCCGCTTGGCGTTGAGGCCCTTGAGATCCACGTGGAACTTGCCGGTGGGCAGCACCTCGATGGAGGACAGGGCGGCGGCCCCCATGGCCTCAGTCATGGCGTTGGGCACGTCCTCGTGGGTCTCGAAGCAGCACTTGGAGATGCCGGGGCCGACGGCGGCCAGGATGTCCAGCCGGTCGCAGCCGTAGCAGTCCACCATGCGCTCCACCGCCTTGGCGGCGATGCCCAGGGCGGTGCCCCGCCAGCCGGCGTGGACCGCCCCCACCACCCGGCGCACCGGGTCATAGAGCAGGATGGGCAGGCAGTCGGCGGAGTAGACCGCCAGCGTCACACCGGGGATGTCGGTGACAAGGCCATCCGCCTGCCAAGGCTCCGGCTCGTCCAGGCCGATGCCCAGATCCGCCGCGGTGACGGTGCGCACCGTGTCACCGTGAACCTGGCTGGCGCAGACAATGTTCCCCATGTCCGCCCCAATGGCGGCGCAGAAGCGGCGGTAGTTCTCCCGTACCCGGTCGGGAGCGTCGCCCCGGTTCATGCCCAGGTTGAGGGTGGCGTAGATCCCCTCCGATACCCCGCCCAGGCGGGTGGAGAAGCCGTGTGCCACACCGCCGGCGGCCTCAAAGCCGTCGGCGGTGAGATACACCAGGCCATTTTTGTTGTGCTCGATGATATTCATGGATTTCCTCCATCTGGAAATCGAAATCGGTTTTTCCGGAAACTCGCGTTTCGAAAAACACCTCGACCCGCGCCGCGGGCACGAAGCCGGGGGTATCAAAACCGCTGTGCCGCAAAGCGGCACGGCGGTTTTGTATCTAGGGGCCGGAGGCGCTTCCGGTCAAACGCCAGCGAAGCCCCATTCCGCTTTTGGATACCCCATAGACTGCTTTTACTCGTCCTCGTGCATGCCGCAGCACTTCTTGTACTTCTTGCCGCTGCCACAGGGGCAGGGGTCGTTGCGGCCCACCTTCTGGCCCTTCCTGACGGGCTGCTTCTTAACGGTGCCGTCGCTGCCCGCGCTCTCGCCGGTGACCTTGGCCACCCGCTCCCGCTTGACGGTGGTGGCGCCCACCTGGACCCGGGCCAGGAAGATGCGGCGGATGGTCTCGGCCTGGATGGCGGCGATCATGCTCTCAAACATCTCGTAGCCTTCCTTTTTATAGGCCACCACCGGGTCGTTCTGGCCGTAAGCCCGCAGGCCGATGCCCTGGCGCAGCTCCTGCATGGCGTCGATGTTGTCCATCCAGTACTCGTCCACCACCCGGAGCATCATCACCCGCTCCAGCTCGCGCATGAGGGGCTCGCCCAGCTCGGCCTCCTTGCGGGCGTAGATGTCGCTGGCCCGCTCCTGGAGCAGGTCGGTGAGGGCCTGGGCGTCGTACTGCTGGAGCTCCTCGTCGGTAAACTTGAACTCGTCGGGCCGCAGGAACAGACCGCGGAACTGGGCGCACACCTCCCGCCAGTTCTCGGCGTCCATGTGCTTGAGCTCACCCATGTGGGCCTGCACCTCGGTGGAAATCACGGTGGAGAGCATGGTCTGAACGGACTCCTTCAGGTTCTCCCCGTCCAGCACCTTGCGGCGCTGCTCGTAGATGACCTTACGCTGGGTGTTCATCACGTCGTCGTACTCCAGTACGGTCTTGCGGGTCTGGAAGTTGCGGGACTCCACCTGCTTCTGGGCGTTCTCAATGGCGTTGGAGAGGATCTTCGCGTCAATGGGGGTGTCCTCGTCCACGCCCAGCTTCTCCATCATGCCCATGACCCGCTCGGAGCCGAACAGGCGCATGATGTCGTCCTCCAGGGACAGGTAGAAGCGGCTCTCGCCCGGGTCGCCCTGACGGCCGGCACGGCCGCGGAGCTGGTTGTCAATGCGGCGGGACTCGTGGCGCTCGGTGCCCAGGATGAACAGGCCGCCCGCGGCCCGCACCTGGTCGGCCTCCGCCTTGATCTCGTCCTTGTATTTGGCCTCCGCCTCAGCGAACATCTTCCGGGCGTTGAGAATCTCCTCGTTGTCGGTGTCGGCGTAGCCGGTGGACTCGGCGATGAGCTCGTCGGAGAGCCCGGCCTTGCGCAGCTCGGCCTTGGCCAGGTACTCGGCGTTGCCGCCCAGCATGATATCGGTGCCGCGGCCGGCCATGTTGGTGGCCACGGTGACCGCGCCCAGCTTGCCGGCCTGGGCGACGATCTCGGCCTCCTTCTCGTGGAACTTGGCGTTGAGCACGTTGTGCCTGATGCCCCGCTTCTTGAGCATGGCGGAGAGCTCCTCCGACTTCTCGATGGAGATGGTGCCCACCAGCACGGGCTGGCCCTTCTTGTGGCACTCCTCAATCTGGTTGACAATGGCGCGGAACTTGCCCGCCTCGGTCTTGTAAACCACGTCGGGGTGATCCACGCGCTGCACCGGCTTGTTGGTGGGGATCTCCACGATATCCAGGGAGTAGATGGTGCCGAACTCCTCCTCCTCGGTCATGGCGGTGCCGGTCATGCCGGAGAGCTTGCCGTACAGGCGGAAGTAGTTCTGGAAGGTGATGGTGGCCAGGGTCTTGGACTCCCGGGCCACAGTGACGCCCTCCTTGGCCTCGATGGCCTGGTGCAGGCCCTCGGAGTACCGGCGGCCGTACATGAGGCGGCCGGTGAACTCGTCCACGATGATGACCTCGCCGTCCTTCACCACGTAGTCGATGTCCCGGCGCATCAGGCCCCGGGCCCGGATGGCCTGGTTGATGTGGTGGGACAGGGTGGTGTTTTCCGGATCGGCCAGGTTGGCCACCTGGAACTGCTGCTCGGCCTTGGCGATGCCCCGGGCGGTGAGGGTGACGGTGCGGGCCTTCTCGTCCACCACGTAGTCGGCGTCCAGATCGGGGTCCTCCTCCTCCTTGGTGTCCACGCTGGCCACCCGCTGGCCCTTGAGCTTGGCCACAAAGGCGTCCACCACGGTGTAGAGCTGGGTGGACTTGTCCCCCTGGCCGGAGATAATGAGGGGGGTGCGGGCCTCGTCGATGAGGATGGAGTCCACCTCGTCCACGATGGCGAAGGCGTGGCCCCGCTGCACCATCTCGGTGGCGTAGATGGCCATGTTGTCCCGCAGGTAGTCGAAGCCGAACTCGTTGTTGGTGCCGTAGGTGATGTCGGCGGCGTAGGAGGCCTTGCGGTCCTTGGGCTGGATGTCGTGGATCACCAGGCCCACGGTGAGGCCCAGGAAGCGGTAGACCTTGCCCATCCACTCGCTGTCGCGCTTGGCCAGGTAGTCGTTGACGGTGACGATGTGCACGCCCTCTCCCGCCAGGGCGTTGAGGTAGGCGGGCAGGGTGGCCACCAGGGTCTTGCCCTCGCCGGTCTTCATCTCGGCGATGCGGCCCTGGTGGAGGATGATGCCGCCGATGAGCTGCACCCGGTAGGGCTTCATGCCTAGCACGCGCCAGGCCGCCTCCCGGCAGGCGGCGAAGGCCTCGGGCAGGATGTCGTCCAGACTCTCGCCATTGGCGATGCGCTGCTTGAATTCGGGGGTCTTGGCCTTGAGCTGCTCGTCGGTGAGCTTGGAGTACTCCCCGTCCAGGGCTTCAATCTTGTCCACGATGGGTTTGATGGCGCGGAGCTCCTTCTCGGAGCTGGTGCCAAAGAGCTTTTTCAACAGTCCCATGCGTCTTGTTCACCTTTCTTGTTCCTGTCCCCGGCGCCTCGGCTCCCAGGACTTGGATGCTAATTCAGTTTCCTAGTATATCATATCCCATGTCAATAAAAAAGGGGAAATTATGAACAAACCCAGCGTTTTGCGGTTTTCCTTCGCGCCTGCGGCGCCAGCACGCAGGGGGCGTAGATGAGGGCACCGGGCCCATAGTTGTTGTCCAGGCCGCCGCGCCTCCCGCTGTGATTCGTCCATTATACCAAAAAAATACGGAAGGTTACAAATTGCTTTTTTCCATTTACGGCCCGGCAGGCAGATGGTACAATAATGTTGTTCCCATCACCCAGTGTAAAGGAGCGTAATATGAAAAAACGGATTGTGCTGTCCGGCCTGTTGGCCGCGGCGCTGACCCTGTCCCTGACGGCCTGCGGCGGGGACAAGATGCCGGAGGAGACCCCGGTGCCCACCCCCATCCAGACATCCACGCCGGTGCCCACCCCCACTCCCACGCCGGCGCCTGCCGCTCCCAAGTGGGGGGATCAGGTCTTTGCCAAGACCTTTACCTCCGGCGACGGCGCCACGGTGCTCACCGCCTCCTTCACCCTCCCGCTGATACAGAACACCGACGCCTGCCCCGCCGGGGCGGCCATCAACGAGTGGTACAAGGCCGAGGGGGCCAGCCGGATGCTGGAGGCAGAGGAGGCCTATGAGATGGCGGTGGCCGACTACGACGTGTCCAAGGCGGCGGGGTTCCCCTTCTACCCTACCACCCAGGAGATGACCTACCAGATCGCCTACGCCGACGAGAAGGTGATCAGCGTCTGCCGGGACCTGTATGTGTCCAGCGAGGGGGAGGCCCACCCCGCCGTCTTTCTGCTCAGTGAGCAGTTTGACGCCGTGATGGGGGAAAAGCTGGACTTCACCGACTTCTTCACCGACGCCGACGCCGTACGGGCGCGGGTGGTGGACGCCCTGTTGGACCAGCGGAGCGAGCTGGCCGCGGCGGTGGAGCAGGGGACGCTCACCCGGGACGCCATCACCGCCGCGGTGCAGGTGGACAACTTTTACTGCACGGCGGAGGGGTATGTGTTCTGGCTCCAGGGCGGCGCCCTGCCCGCCATGAACAGCCCGCTCTCTGCGGTGCTGACCTATGACGCCATGAAGGACGTGAGTGCGGATGGATAACGGCAAGCCCCGGGAGGGGCAGCTCTGCCGCCTGGTGATCGACGGCTACGCCAGCGACGGCGCCGGGGTGGCCCGGCTGGACGGGATGGTGGTCTTTGTCCAGGGCGGCATCCGGGGAGAGGCCTGCGACGTGCGCCTTACCCATGTGGGCCGCAGCGCCCTCTGGGGCCGGGTGGAGGAGGTGGTCAACCCCTCCCCCGCCCGTATCTTCCCCCGGTGCCTGCACTACACCAAGTGCGGAGGCTGCCAGTTCCGGCACATGAACTACGCCGAGGAGCTGGAGGCCAAGCGCATCCGGGTGGAGGACGCCCTGCGCCGCCTGGGCGGGGCGGAGATCCACGTCTCCGCCATCCTGGGGGCGGAGCAGGTAGACCGCTACCGCAACAAGGCCCAGTTCCCGGTGGCCAAGGGCCCCCGCATCGGCTTCTACCGCCCCCGGAGCCATGACGTAATCGACGTGGACGACTGCCTGCTCCAGGGGGAGGCGGCCGCCCGCCTGCGGGGGGCCGTGAAGGAGTGGATGGCGGAGTACTCCATCCCCGCCTACAATGAGCGCACCTTCACCGGCCTGGTGCGCCACGTGTATGTGCGCACCAACCGGGCCGGCCGCAGCCTGTGCTGCCTGCTGGTCAATGGCCGGGGCGTCCCCCGGGAGGTCGAGCTGGTGCGCGCCCTGCGCCGGGCCGAGCCCAACCTGGCCGGAATCGTGCTGGGGGTGAACGAGAAGCACAACAACGTGATTCTGGGGGACTCCTACCGCACCCTGTGGGGGGAGGACTTCCTGTCCGACACCCTGTGCGGCCTCACCTTCCGGCTGTCCGTCCCCTCCTTTTATCAGGTCAACCCGGCCCAGACCGAGGTGCTCTACGGCAAGGCCCTGGAGTTCGCCGGCCTCACCGGGGCGGAGACGGTGCTGGATCTCTACTGCGGCATCGGCACCATCAGCCTGGTCATGGCCCGGAAGGCGGGCATGGTGTGGGGGGCCGAGGTGGTGCCCCAGGCGGTGGACGACGCCATCGCCAACGCCCGGCGCAACCACATTGAAAACGCCCGCTTCCTCTGCGCCGACGCGGGGGAGGCGGCCCGCTACCTGGAGGGGGAGGGGGTGCGCCCCGACGTGGTGTGCGTGGATCCGCCCCGCAAGGGGCTGGCCGAGGACGTGGTGGACACCATCGCGGACATGGGCCCGGAGCGGGTGGTCTACGTCTCCTGCGATCCCGGCACCCTGGGCCGGGACGTGAAGCGGTTCGCCGGGCGGGGCTACACCCTCAAAAAGGCCGTGGCGGTGGACATGTTCCCCCGCACCGCGCATGTGGAGACGGTTGTCTTGCTTTCCAAGGGTGAGGTCGACTCGAAAAAGATTCGGGTTGAGTTCTCTTTGGAAGATATGGATATGTCCGAATTTCAGGATGGGGCAACCTACACCCAGATCAAAGACTATGTGCTGGAGCATAGCGGGTTAAAGGTATCCAACCTTTATATCTCACAGATTAAGAGGAAATGTGGGATTGAAGTTGGCAAGAATTACAATTTGCCGAAGTCCGAGGATTCCAGACAGCCCATGTGTCCGCCGGAAAAAGAGAAAGCAATCCGAGAAGCATTCAAATATTTTGGGATGATCTAACATCCCGCAAAATGGAGGTTTCTTATGGATAGATTGATTTCTTGTGAGTTTAACATGGATACCGCTTGTGTGGAACTGAAATTTTTAGATGGCAGCATGATTGCCATTGATACCATCGCCGTGGAGAATGAGGTTGCCGATAATATGTATCAGCGGTCAGAACTGGACTATCTGATCTACAATGATCCGATTGGATATGCTGATTTGATACTGAACGGTAATCCCGAAACCTATTTGAAAACTGTCACAGAGTATAGATCTTTGGATAGCTGATAATTTAAGGCGGCAAGGAGCTTGGTTTCTTCTTGTCGCTGAACCTTTTTACAAGAATCTCTAAGAATAAAGCAAATACCCATATAATCATGCGAAAGGAGTGTGTGCGATGAAATTATCCTACAACAAGGTGTTCGATAGATATACAATGTCTTTTTCAGATAAACTGGCTGAATTTTCGTATTCTCTGTACAGAACACTGAGATTGCAGTTGGCAAAGATATTCCCACTTTCAGAACATGAGAAATATCGGTTTGATGATGCCCCATTTTCGAAAGAAAAATCTGCTGATATGCCACAAGGCTTTGACTACATAAAAAAGGAGAGTGTCAATGGATTTGTAAAGTTAGATTACATAGATTTGTACGATTATCTTCCCAAAGAAGACCTGCCAAAGTTTATTAAGGAACTAAAGAAATGTGTTCGCCGAAATAAGATAACTCCTTTTGGTGCATTTCGTTCCCGTGAGGATATTGATAAGATCGACAATTTTGGTCGCTATTATGATGGTCAGGCTTTTACACATATTTTATCAGTTCGGTTTCGCAAAAACGAAAAGCTCCAACAATCTTGTTCTGATATTTCCGTATCTCTTCGTAATCTGTCAGCCACTTTTCTTTTAGTACAGTATCGTGTATATATTACAAAAGAATTTAATGCTAAGATCGCAGAAGTATGTAAGGAAAAGTATTCTGGATATACAACGGTTTATAGACAATTCAATACACCCTGGTATGCTGTAAAAAAATTTGGCAGATCATCTCATACTGGCAATAATGTTCGTCAAGAAAAAATCTATAAGATGATTTCTCAACTGAAGTGGCAAATATTGAAGGAAATTCGCAAGACATATTCCGTTCATTTTTGGGAAGACGGAATATTTACACCGACATTTGAAACATATTCGACCAATATCCGTCCCAGTAATGAGCGTCGCAATTTAGAGTTTTGGGATAGTATCTCGTTTGACAGAGTTGCCGACTATGCACCAACGTATAACGCCTGCGTATGCTGGGATTATAAGCATGGAGAAAATGAGGGATTACGTTTATCTGCCTTCTGTGGCGGAAATTACTCTAAAGACGATCATTTGCCGGAGATAGCCCACCATGATATCTCGGATATATATGGGGGTTATTTAACTGCAGCTACATTAGAATATGTTGCAGATAGAGATATTGCGATCTGCAATAAAAAAATCAGCAAAGTGATTAGAAAAGCTAAAACATCCTCTGTTCTAAAACTCAGAGTTGCGGTTGAACGGAAGTTATATTATTGTTATCGTTTTATTTCTGAATTTTCAGGTAAATCTATAGATCACGATGATGCTAAAGCCTTTAGACATCAGTTTTATAAAAAAGGTTCTGTATCGTCAAGAAGTCTTGAAGGTATATCTAAAAGAATCCGGGAGACAAAAACGCAAATTGATAATATACTAAAGTTGCTGAATGATGCGGCTGAATACAGAAGCAGTGAATCAAACATAAAACTGCAGTGGATCATGATGATCGTGACTATTCTGTCTTTGTTCGTTGCATTGTCCAGTATTATCAATGGCAATGTTGTAAGTGAGATCAAAAATTTAATTGAGTGGATAAAAACACTGATTTCGTAATGAAATCTACTGTTCAATAATACGTTGATGCTTACAATTGCCCGTGGGAGAAATCCTACGGGCAATTCTTTTGTATCTTTTCTATGAACTCTATTGCTTTTGATTGTCTAATATAGTAGACTATATTTGAAATCTAACGGTGTAGACAAGGAGGGCGTGAATATGGATTTTCCGAAGATTCACGAAAGTGAATATCGTTTTTGTTTGATTATGTGGGAGCATGAGCCGGTTACTGCTGTCGAGCTTGTAAAGCTGTGCCAGGATCAACTCGGATGGAAAAGGACTACGACTTATACCGTTATCAAGCGTCTTGGAGAGCGTGGTGTGCTGAAGAACGACAATGGCACTGTTACTTCTCTCGTTTCCAAAGATGAAGCCCAGGCGTGTGAGATCGATGAACTGGTTGAGAAAAAATTCGAGGGTTCTCTGCCTGCCTTTATCGCTGCTTTTACAAAGCATCAGGCTATGTCCGAAGATGAGCTTGATGAGGTACAGCGCATGATCGACCGCATCAGGAAAGGAGGTTCACAATGAACGAACTCTTTTTGAAAATTATCAACATGAGTATATCTGCAAGCTGGCTTATCCTGGCTGTGCTGATACTCAGGCTTGTTTTGAAGAAAGCTCCCAAGTGGGTCAATGTTCTGCTTTGGGGTATCGTGGCTGTCAGATTGATTTGCCCGCTCTCTTTTGAGAGCGCATTAAGCCTTATCCCAAGTTCAGAAACAATTCCGTTGGATATTGAAATGGCGGCCAAACCCACAATAGACAGCGGTGTTCCGGCGATCAATAGTGTGGTCAATCCTGTTCTATCCTCATTTGCCCCACCACAGCATGTATTGACGAGTGCAAACCCGCTTCAGATTTGGATTCCGATTTTGAATATTATCTGGTTGATTGGTGTCGGCGCCCTTCTCTTGTATACCGCAGTTAGTTATTGGCGCCTATGTCGTAAAGTGGATACCGCTGTTCGCTACAAGGGCAACATTTTCCAGAGTGAGAATGTAAGTTCTCCGTTTGTCCTGGGCATTATCAAACCGAGAATCTATCTCCCGTTCAACATGAATGGTCAGGATCTGGAGCACGTTGTTGCCCACGAACAGGCGCACATTCGCCGCAAAGACCATTGGTGGAAGCCTCTTGGTTTTCTCCTGCTGACGATTCATTGGTTCAATCCTTTGATGTGGTTGGCTTATGTACTTCTTTGCCGTGACATTGAGTTTGCCTGTGATGAAAAGGTCATCAAGGAACTTGGCAACGAACAGAGAGCCGACTATACACAGGCTCTTGTGGTCTGCAGCGTCAACCGTCGCATGATTGCGGCCTGCCCACTTGCCTTTGGTGAAGTTGGTGTTAAAGATCGTGTGAAGTCTGTGATGAATTATAAGAAACCTGCGTTCTGGATTATTATTCTGGCAGTCATTGCCTGTGTGATCGTTGCGGTCTGCTTTTTGACCAACCCGATGGGATTCCAATTCGATGAAGCAACACACACCATCGTTTCTGCAAATCATTTTGATATGCGAAATGCGGATGACGCGGTGGCTATTGAAATGAATCCCGCACAGATTAGTGAGTTGAGTTCTCGGCTGGTCGGGGTCAAGAACACGAAGAAGAGCGATGAATATGGTGGATTCACACCGGGATATCAAATCAGCGCACTCCTGGAGGATGGCACATATATCCGGATAAACGGTTATTCTCTCTCCGACAATGATATGGTAGATATCGAGTGGAACGGAGAACGGTATGTTGTATCCGACGGAGAGTTCCAAGATTATTTGAGTAGAATCTGTGTGGGAGGAGATGTCGCAGTTGCTGAACCTGTACCGTCTGTTACAAAATGGTTTGACTATCTTGAAACACCAGATGAGATGCAGCGAGGTGGTCGCCATGAGATTAATCTTCCAGAGTTCCCGGATGTGACTTTCCGTTGGACTTATGGAGAAATGATGGCTGTTACGGGTAACGAAATCACTTCGTTGTATACCGGGATGCCCATCTGGAACGCCTATTTCTGCGACCTCACCGGCGACGGCTTGCCTGAGTTGTGTTCTACAATCAGTTGGGGATCTGGCATGATTGATAACCGTGTCACCATCTATGACTATGCAAACGGAGCAAGCTATGAACTGTCTGATCGAGGATATTTCGATTTTACCCTCAGATTTAATGAAGCTGACGGATACCTCTATGTAGATAAAAAGAAATATAATACTGATGAACTGGTAGAAACTGGTCGATTGGTTTTCAAGAATAATTGTATTCAGATTGAAGGTTTTTCCAACGAAGCGCATCAGGTTTTCCAAGCTGAAATTCTGGAAGATCATAATGGTTATTATCTTGTGAAGCCTGTTGAAGGTAGCTGGGAACTGAATAGTGCAGACCGAATTGAAGTACCTATCAGAAATGCTCATCCATCACCAGAACCTGAAATCGGAGATGTGATTGAAATTGAATACTCCGGTGAAATCCTTGAAACTTATCCTGCACGAATTGCGGATGTTTATGGAATCAAGGTTATAAAGCAAACCGAAACATGGGACTTAATCCCTATGGTTATGGTGAACGGGACACTGTATCTTGATACTGGCCATGAAAGCAAAATAGAAGCAAGATGTGGTGTTATGGATGGAGAAATCACATCCCAGGTTGATGGAAATAAACAGCCCAGCGTTGACAATCAATCCAATTTTGGTACAGGATATGGTTATCAATACGGGGCAACTGAGGGAACCATTGAACTCTTTATGAATGGCAAGTGGTGGATCTTCGCTACCGAAGAAGCACGACAGAAAATCCAGTTCCCGTCCATAGAGGATGAACTTTCTAAGTTTTATCTGACCATTGGCTCTGAAGGCGTTAAGAGCATCAAGCTTTCAATGCCAAATTCCAGTGGCGGCTTTGAAAATGCAGATGGTTCTCTGCTCAAGAAAGGCGAACGCATCTGGCTCGAAAATCTCGATGGCTACACTGATCTGCGAGGATTAACAATAACTGCCCTGGGTGAAAACGGAGAAATCATCTGGACAGCATCAATTCCAGATGAAGAAGAAAACAAAGGATTTACCCATCTGGTAAATGATGATTGGGAAATCACAAATATCGAATAATTAGTTCCCAGCAAATAAACCGCTGCAATTCTCATTCCAAAGTGGGATGGATGTTGTAGCGGTTTTTCTTTTTATGGTTCAAATGCCACCATTGTTTCCTTTGGTAGTTTCTCATTTTCACAGTTCAGAAGATAGGCTACGGCCTTGTTCGCAAAGCGGTTGGTTTTTATCGTATCCCAATCGGCAAGGCGAATGATCTCTGCCGTACCATTCTCAAAATCAAATGAAATCTCGCCCCATTCGCCGTCGCGTCTGCCTGATATTCGTAGATTGCGGCGGCGATTTTCTTTTTTCGCTTGATCTTGGATTTCTGTTTTAGCCGGACTGCATGGATTGCGCCCTCGGCAACCAACAATTCCGTCAACTTGTCCACTGCTTTTCGGTAGGCTCGTTCTGCACCGCTGGCTGTACTGCCCTCAAACATAACCGCCAGTTCTTCAAAGGTGGGG
>OGYQ01000957.1_pt1 | contig 19909 bp, 16 predicted proteins | sample 1576641 | NCBI WGS metagenome assembly OGYQ01 (sample SAMEA3541476, study PRJEB24748) | human gut metagenome | biome: human gut; feature: human-associated habitat; material: faeces | place: China | collected 2012 | reverse complement strand
TCCCCAAAGCGCTGCCTTATACAGCAATAAATTAGTTGGCGCGAGAGAACCATATCCCTTTTTACTTCCAGAGAGATGATAATTCATATATCCATTTGCCGTTAATATTATTGCAGCAGCTATAACCTCTCCGTCTTTTTCAGCATAAAACACTTGTGCATTTTGAGAAAGGTCCTCTAAAATTGAGTGATAAAATTCTTTGTCAAAGTAATAGTAATCCTCCGCATTGTCTTTATCCATTGTTTCGTTATATATAAGACGGAATTTCTCATATATTTCTGGATAGCGACCGTTGTAAATTTCTACTCCATTTTTTATTGCTTTTCGTATTACATTTCTATTCTTGCTGGTTATATTATCCCATATATCTTCTTTGCCTGATAATTCCATGTGCACAACTTTGCCTAATCTATCTACGTTATAGAACATTCCACAATATCTATGATTTTTTACTAATGGATGAAATCTTACAAATTCTGATACTATTCCATTCTTTCTACACCAGTTTTCATATTCTTCATTAAGAGCGCCCATTTCATTTCCTTCTATAATCCATCCTCCGTAACCATAAGGAGTAGCAAAATCAAAATATTGATTTTCTGAAATTTTTCCACAAAAATGTTTGTCATAAGCAATATCTCGCTTCATGACAACATTTATTCCTCTCGTTTCATTTCCATTGTAGTAAAACAACAAAGGCACTCCGTCTCCATGTATCTGAAATGCTCTGACATATCCGCTTAGCCAATAAACATCATATTTTTCGAAAGAGACAACAGTCTTATCCCACTGTTCGGACTCTTCCAATGTATATACTGTAAGCATTAATCATTCTCCTCAAAAAATTTTTTTATGACCTTCACTATATTCAACATATCTTCCTCCGTATATCTCTGATCACATATCAGGCTCAACTCGCTTTCGTAAAGCATGCGGTCCTTTTCTGTTAGTCGATGGTATCTACTAACTGGCCAATGAAATGTACAATAAATATTTTTTTCTATTAAATAGAGACGTAGAGAATTTCTCTTTTCCTTTTCTAAAAAAATTGGTACGAATAGCGGACAATCTAAATCTTTAAGTTCGGGGAATATGAGATATTCCGATAAATTATCTATAAGAATCTTTGCATTTAACCTTCTCTGTTTCTTAATGAAATCAATATCCAATTTATGCGCAAACTCAATATCTCTTTTAGAAGCGCTCATAATTCCGATTTTATCTAACCGCTCTTCAGCCTCTTTAAATGTTTCCAAATATTTTTTTTCTTTAATTGGAATACTTTCCTTATCACTAAAACTTTCTATGCAATATTTCTTTTCCGACATTGCTCTCTGACGAAGCAGAATATATTTATCATCGACATCTCCCTCAATTAATCGGTGGCCATCTTTTGCCCACGCATATCCTCCTGTCCAAAAGCCGCACCATTTTCGAAGTGATCCAAAATAATAATCCGCATCTGTATAATCCTTAGTAAATATAGAATGAGTAGTATCCCTAATAATACATGGATGATTTAGAACTATGTCATCGTTTGAATATCCAAAATAATCCATAACAAATAAAACATCACTATTGTTCTGAATTTCCTGCATTAATCCATCTTGAGAATAGACAGAATAAAATTGAACCGATATTCCCGCATCCCAAAATGGCTTTATCATACTTTCACAACAATATGTGGGCATTGCTACGGTTTTTGCCCATTGCAAATCTTTTATTATAGCTTGTAAGGCACTTCTACCTGAAGCATACCATTGAATATTTTTATTAAAGTAATGGTTGTCTTGCCCACAAATAGGTACCTCCCAGAACTCACTACCTATTTCTTTCATCTTTTGTCCCTCGATTAATCTTCTAGGATTTTAAGTAGCATATTCTCTCCATATTCATCTTCAACTACGATATTATCCTGAATATAGTTCAAGACTTTAATTAGAGCATCTCGATTTTCAGCCTCGATTGAAACCTTCATAAAAATCTGAAACACTGTTCCTGATATTTCAACTTTATCTCCAATTTGATGCATTGACAGATAACTCTTCACTTCAGGAATTCTATTTAGTATCTCAATACCTTTTGTTCTTGTAATTACACCGTCTTTTAAAAGCATATTTAAAGAGCAATATATTTTCTTATAATAAGGTGTATTTAAGTCCGAAAGATTATATCCTTCAAAACGCCCTGTCAAGGCATAGCGAATATGCATCTCCAACGTATCAATTCCATTCTCTGCCTGCACAAAAGTGTAATGCCTCATACCACCAAGCCTAAATTGCATTTCAAACACATAAAAATCATCATTACGTACTACACATTCTACGCTCCAGTTTCCATTTTTCAGTCCCATCCCTTTAGCTAAGGCTTGAAAATCATTAAACCGTTTCTTATAAAACAAATCCAAATATTTAGAAGGCATGATATATGCTTTGGGTAAACGGATCATTCCATTCGAATACTGTTCATCAATTACAGGTTTATCTGCCATGCATGATAAGTAGAGATTTCCGTCTTGCAAAGTAAAGTTTAAAACGACATAATCACCTTCCATATATTCTTCAACCACTACTCGACCTTCTTTTGAGTTTTCTTTTGCATACAAATATCCTTTTTTAAGAGATTCTAAATCTTTACAAATTGTAATCCCTCGTTGCCCGCTGTTATCTGTCGGTTTGGTCAGAACAGGCCACTCAATCAAATCAATATCTTCCTTCAAAAATTGCTCTGTTACACGGTACCTTTTCGATACAGGAATACCATATTTCATACAAAGTTGTTTAGACTGCTCTTTGTTAGAAATATTGTATTCTTGTACTCCATCTATAAAGAAAGGTAAGCCAGCTTTCTCACAAATTTGCTGACAATATGGCAACGCTGAATCTGTAAATTGTGTATAAACACCATCAATATGTTTTTCTTTTACTAAATTCACCAGTGTATCTACATCAGCAGAACTAACCATCCAGTACTCATCTGCCTCCTTTTTTGCAACCGCTACATCTGGTTCATACCAATCTGTTACAATCGTATATACCCCCAATTCCCTTGCTTTTTGAACTACATCACACATAAGGGATGGACCTCCTAATAAAAGAAGTCTTTTTCCTTTAATACTTTCCATTTTTTGCCTCTCTCTCTTCTTCCAATTGATGTTGCCTATATAGGTGAAAGCTTTCAGGCGTTTCCTCCCCCTGACCGATTCCCTCACGCAATAATACCGCTTTTACTGTTGCCAAAAAAACTTTGCAATCCATTACAAAAGTCACATGATGCGCATATTCTACATCTAAAGCAAACTTTTCCTCCCACGATAGATTATTACGTCCGCTAGCTTGTGCAAGTCCTGTTAGACCAGGACGAACGGTATGCCTTTCTCTTTCTTTATTTGTATAATAAGGAAGATATTCCATCGCCAATGGACGTGGACCTATCAAACTCATATCTCCCTTAAGTATATTCAATATTTCAGGTAATTCATCTAAACTTGTAGCTCTTAACTTGGCACCAAAACTTGTCATCCTGTCTTTTCCCGGGAGTAGTTCACCTTTTTCATCTGTAGCATTATTCATTGAACGAAACTTATATAATCTGAAAATTTTTTCTTTTTTAGTCTTCGAATCAATTTTCCCTGGCCGATTTTGCGAAAAAATAACTGGAGTTCCTAATTTTATTGCAACCAATAATGCTAATAACAAGTAGAGCCACCAAAATACAACAATAATCCCCAACGAAACTATAATATCTAAGATCCTCTTTAAATATCGGGAATAAATTCCATTTTTATTTCGTACCATCAAAATATCCTTCTCTATCTTTTAATATCCATACATTCTTTCTTGCCTTGCTAATATCTATATTTTTAGTAAGATCTATATCAAATACTTTTTTAGTACTTGTGTTTAAAAATATACACAGCATCAGGTATATTACTAATACAACGATTAATCCTATAATCTAATGTCACGATAGAATTATGATTGCAAAGAGTAACCCCTCCATTCGTAATTTTGCTTGACCACTCCCTCGCATGTTTAAATTCTTCAGACTCTGACCAAAGTTGAGGAACTGGAAGCCAGCCTGCCACAAAGGCTATATATAGTCCTTCAGGGCTATACAGATTTGGAATATTTTCTTCCATAGCCTTGATTATTTTTCTGCATGACATTTCAAGTTCTATTTGTCTTTTTCTTATCTCATCCGTCATAGTATCCGGTGTTAAACCTTGATCTTTCAATCTTCTATACTCCTTCAATGCAGTTCTGGTAATTCTAATACTATCATTGAGAATATCCGGTGTTGCAAGGGATACTGCCTCAGAATAACTTACAACATGAATTATCTCCGGATTTTTGTTATTAAAAGGAACAATGTCATCCATCAGCGCTGTAACAGAAGCGAGCTGTGTCTTTGCCACTTCAAGATCCGGCTTAAAATAATCAAGTCCAGCACGACTTTGTACTATAACACGAAATTTTTCATCCTCTAACTCTTTAACTAATTTAAGTAAGGTCCTTCCTTTTGCCAAATCCTGGATACCCCATGTACTTCTAGGCGTATTTAACATGTTTTGAAGGATAAAGGTTTTTATACCGTATTTTTTAGTTACTTTTGCTGCAAGAAATCCAGATACAATATAGGTAATATCATCACAACCGCGAAAGGCAAAATGATGAGGCACATTGGTCTCGACTGGTTTTCCTGTTATAGCGATATATTTAATTGTCTCCAAATGTTCTTTCAAATTGTTATAAAGTGAATTCGGTCCCCTCCCATCTAATTCGTTAAACCACCACAAAGATAATGCATGCCATGCTATATTGATAGTATGTTCATAAATTTCTGCCATCTTCCGAATATTTTTAGTACCAGAATATGTACGAACCAACATAGGCCTAGCTGCTTCCCATATATCTACATATTCAGCTTCCGAATTTACCGGCACACCTCCTCCATTAGGTTTTCCGTTCCAGTTTTCTCCAAAGTTAGATTGTGATAGTTGAGATGATCCAATCGAAAGGATATCTAATAGACCAACATTAGCAAGTTCATGACACCACTCCTGATATAGTTTTAGGCATTCGGCACGCGAAATTCCTTCAGAATATGGGCCAGAATGAGCTCGTATAATTGGCAGGAAACCTCCTTTATAATTATTATCTATCCGTAACTCGAGAGTATCTTTTAAGGTGCCATATTCTGGATATCTGTTTCTCTCAGGTGCCTTCATATGCTTGTATTCACCAGCACGTACTATATTCTCTCCAAACTTACGTAGCTCCTTATCATATCGACATCCTTCTTTTATTTTTTGTGGTATTTGCTCTAAGGGAATACCCATAGTAATCAATGTTTCTTCTGGTGTCTCGCCGCCACGAAATGTACGAACTCGTCCACCATACTCCTGGTCTATTCTATCGCAAGCAGATTTCAAACCCGCAAAACAGATACTTTTTACTTGAGACTCAACGCTTTCATAATAGCCTTTCATTCTCAATATATATATTAATCGCCCTAATAATTCGACAGCACGCTCTGGATCTAATCGGTAAGAAAAACTCAAGCGGGTAATTTTATTTTCTTTTATCCAGTTTAAAATTTGTTTTTGTCCATTTTCCGTAGCTATTTTATCCATCGCATCATTAATCTCAGGAGGAGCAATCAACACACGATATCCGCAATCCTGAAGAAGGGCCGCTGCTGCATGCATCCCCATTGTATGAACATCTACTAATGTTTTAATTAATCCGAATGTTTCAAGCATTATTCTTTACCTCTTAAATATATTTCTCTAATTGTTCCAGCGTAAATCTTCTTCCTTGTTTGCGATAATCTGTATCAAATACTGAATTAACTAGATTAATTATCGTTGTTATATTAGGTGTTTCTATTCCACAATCTAACGCCAATGCTTCTATTGGCACTAGCCCATAAGGTACATCCTCGAAAATATACCTAGTATTTATTGTGGGAGGCGCATCAATTTCTTTATACGCATCATTGCTTCTTATACACTCATATAAGGTATTACCTCTGACATTATATGTTCTACATAACCATTCTTTTAAAGATTCCACCTTAAATCCATTTGCTCTTGCGACACCTATTCTTTCGCGATCAATTTTTTCAATAAAATGTGCTACAGATTTCGAAATACCATCATAATAATATTTAAATGGCGCTTTTTCTGTTTCAATCCATCCTATGTTCATCATCACTGGTGAACAATGTAACACCATACCAACATTAGACAACGATGTAATTGCTACTGAATTAACTACTTTAAAGAAAGGTTTTAGACATATTGGAAGTACATTCATGATATAGTCAATACTGCTTCCTTTTATTGCTGCAATCTCTACATCCTTTTTTAGTGCATAAATTTTAGTGCTATTTTGTCCACTTCTTCTACATGTATAAACAATTGTTTGCGTTTCTGCTATTTGTGGCATATCATCTACACCACACTTTTTAAGTTCCTCTGCAAAATCTATAGCTCCAAATGTCCGACCCGGATTCAAAATAATAACCATATCTTTATGCACATAAGGTGCCAATTTTCTTGCGATGTCTCTATGTGCATAACTTGGAGTAGTTACCATTACTAAGTCCGCCACAACATCTGCCATATTTGATGAAACCCGAGATATTTTTGCCTCTCCTTCAACAATACCTGAACAGTGTATAACTCCAGTTTCAACTACTTTTCTTATATTTTCCGGTGTTCGATTCCATAAGTTGATTTCCAAGCCATTTAGAGCAAGATGGGCGGCCATTGATAAGCCCTGATGGCCTGCCCCACATACAAAAACTGTTTTTTTTGAATCTAAACTCATTTCTGAGAGCACCTCTCAACACCATTAATAGTGCAAATATACGTTATAGCTAAAAGATTTATATTCTTCACTCAAAACATCCCTTCACAATCTCAATAACCTGCTCCTGCTCTTCCACCGTCATCTTATTATCACTCGGCAGACACAGCCCCCTCTGGAAGATATCCATCCCCACATCCAGCGGCTTTCCGTCTTTTCCAAGAGCTCCGCCTCTTATGTATGCATTGGTCTTGGCTCTTCCGTTACCTTCCCTTGTCACAAATCCATTCATCCGGTAGATGGGCTGCATATGCATGGGCTTCCAGATGGGCCGCCCCTCTGCGTTGTAGGATGCCAGCGTCTCCAAGATTTCTGTGGGACAGGATTTTCCAGGTTCTGTAATATACAAGGCTTCCTGTTCTCCCCTCTCCTGACGACACATAGCCTCAGGATCAATGAGCATACAAGACAGCCAGAAGTTCGGCTCGCTGTTCTTGGCGTCATACGGGTTCATGGTCACTGGCAGGTCTTTAAAGCCTTCCCTGTACCGCTCATAAATAGCCTTTTTCTGGGCAATGTGCTCTTCCAGATAGGGAAACTGTCCTCTGACAACCCCAGCGATCACGTTACTCATGCGGTAGTTGTATCCCAGCTCCTCGTGCTGATACCAGGGTGCGTTCTCCCTGGACTGGGTAGACCACTTCCGGACTTTATTGGCTGCCTCTTCATCATCTGTCAGCAGCATACCGCCGGAAGAACCGGTGATGATCTTATTCCCATTAAAGGAAATGCAATTGTATGCCCCAAAGGTACCTGTCTGCACGCCCTTATAGGTTGCTCCCAAAGATTCTGCAGCGTCCTCGATTATGATCGCTCCATGCCTGTCGCAGACCGCCTGCAGCTCTTCGATTTTTCCAGGAGTGCCATAGAGATGGGCCATGACCACCACTTTTACCTCGGGATACAGCTCAAAAGCTTTCTCAAGTGCTGTCGGATCCATGTTCCAGGTGTCATATTCTGTATCGATAAATACGGGAACTCCTCCCTCGTAAACCACCGGATTGACAGTGGCGTCAAAAGTCATATCTGAGCAGAATACTTTCTCCCCAGGTTTGACTCCCGCCAGCTTCACTGCCATATGCAGGGCAGCTGTTCCTGCCGAGAGGGCCACAGCATATCTGCAGCCCACTTTCTCACAGGCCAGCCTTTCTACCTCATTAATGTTCTTTCCCACGGTAGACATCCAGTTCGTCTCGTAGGCTTCTTTTACATATTCCAGCTCAGGGCCATGCATGGTCGGGCTGGAAAGCCACACTTTGTTTTGAAATGGAACTATTTTATTCATTGTCTCTTTCCCTTGTTTTCCTTTAATTTTCCCCACAAAAATAAGAGCCCCTCCGGACTCTCATTTCCATTCTCCATATTCCCTATCTCTTCACCACAACCTCCAGCCCCACCTGGGTCTCCAGCTTTCTGCCAAACATCTCCATTTCCAGGTAGGCCTTCCGCTTGTGACGGTCTATCTTTTTGATCAGCCCCTCATGGCCTTTGAGGGGGCCTCTTGTGATGATGACCTGGTCGTTCTCGATGATGCCCTCTGACATCTCCACGATCTGCTCATCTTTTCCAAACTCCAGGAGAAAGTGGATCTCCTCTTCTGTGAGGGGCACCACTTCGTCGCCGGTGCCGATCAGCTTGGTGAGCCCTATGACTTTCTTGAGCTGGAAGAACAGCTTTTCCTTATCCGGACTGACAAGAAAGATGTAGCCTGGGAAAAGGATCTTTGTCTCCTTGTGCCATTTCCCGTGATACCGTTTCATCTGCTCGCAGTAGGGGATGAAGCTTCGCTCCAGCGTCTCCTTTGAGATCAGTTTTTCGCATTGCTTCTGGATGTCCTCCTCGGTCCCTGTTCGGACCTGGACTACATACCACATGGGCAGTCCTTTCTGCTTTGCCTGTATAAGATTCTGTGTATGCTGCGCATCCCTGGGTCATCCCTCTTCGCGCTGTGTTAGGGAAAATCCCTCCGCGCAACGCAAAAAGGGTATGCTCCGCCATTTTGGCCGCGCATATCACCTCTGCCTTTTCCTTCTCTCAAGTATGGTATGAGGTGACTATGCATGCCCAAAAGCAAAGCATACCCTTATGACCCTTTTTGGCTCCAAACGCGGCAAAGCGACGATTTGAAGCCTTGAAGTTTTGTCTTTCTGTTTGGGACAAGTGTCTGTTCTGTCCCTATGACATTATATATAAATCTTAACTGTTTGTCAGCTGTTTTTCTGCTGTCTGTTGCTGGCCTTCCGGCTTTTTGTACTTGTAGGTGGGGACGATCTGGGCCACCAGCTCCTTGATCCGGTCAGACTCCATACGGCTGGCCTGATCCAAAAGATCCAGTTTTTTCTTGAAGTCCTCGTCGTCCATCTCGATGGGTTTTCCGATGAAGATCAGCTTGTTCTCTGTCTCTGTCATGCCCTCCTCGTCCATGAGCAGCTCCTCGTAGAGCTTCTCACCGGGACGAAGGCCTGTGTATTCGATCTTGATATCCTCATCCGGGACATAGCCGGAGAGACGGATCAGGTTCCTTGCCAGGTCGTCGATCTTGACCGGCTCACCCATATCCAGGATAAAGATCTCGCCGCCGTGTGCATAGTAGGCGGCCTGCAGTATCAGGGATACTGCCTCCGGTATGGTCATGAAGTAGCGGATGATGCGCTTGTCTGTCACAGTGACAGGGCCGCCCTCTGCGATCTGCTTTTTGAAGAGCGGGATCACGCTTCCGTTGCTTCCCAGTACATTTCCGAAGCGCACGGCCACAAAGTCTGTATCTGACTGGCGGTCCATCATCTGCACCACCATTTCGCAGAGACGCTTGGATGCGCCCATGATATTGGTGGGATTCACCGCCTTGTCTGTGGAGATCAGTACGAATTTATGTACGCCGTATTTCGCGGCAGCCTTGGCCACTTTATACGTTCCTTCCACATTGTTCTTGATCGCCTCGTTGGGGCTTTCCTCCATGAGGGGCACGTGCTTGTGCGCCGCTGCGTGGAAAATGATTTCCGGTCTGTACTTTTCAATGACCGAATTGACTCTCTTTGTATTTCTCACAGATCCGATCAGAGTGACCAGATGCAGGTCATGGTACTTCCGTCTCAGCTCCTGCTGGATCTCGTAAGCATTGTTTTCATAGATGTCAAAGATGATCAATGTCTTTGGCTGGGCTGAGGCGATCTGCCGGCACAGCTCGCTTCCGATGGAGCCGCCTCCGCCGGTCACCATGACCACTTTGTCTTTGAGCACCTTCATGATCTCACAGTTGTTGACCTTGACCTGGGCTCTTCCTAAGAGGTCCGTGATCTCCACATCCCTGAGCTTCGTCACGCTGACTTCCTCATTCAGCAGCTGGTAGACACCGGGTACGGTCTGCATCTTGCATCCTGTGTCCTTGCAGATGTTCAGGATGGCTTTCCGGTTGGCGCCTGTGGTGGCCGGAATGGCATACACGATCCGGGTGATCTTGTATTCTTTGACTTTCTCCACAATATCGTTGCGGTTTCCTACAATGGGAACGCCCTCCAGCACTCTTCCCTTTTTGTTGGGGTTGTCGTCGATAACGCAGCAGACCTTAGTATTCAGATGGTTGCTGCTTATCATCTCCTTGATGACAGCAAGGCCGGCCTGTCCGCCGCCGATGACCATGACTCTGTCCGCCGGTTCCTCGGCCTTCTCTTTGTTATTTTTCTTCGTCCATGAGGAAAGCAGCCTGTAGGCTATTCTGCTCCCCCCTGTCAGTACGATACTGAGGACATACCCCATAAAGAAGTAGGATCTGGGCATGTGCAGCCGCATGAAAAACATACCTGCCACATAGAGGATCAGAAGAACGATGTACGCCTGGATCAGGGCCTTCAGCTCTTCAAATCCGGCAAACCTCCATATACTGTGATACAGACGGAATGCATAAAATACAACAACGGTCACAATAACCCAGTAGGGCATAGACCAGATATAACCTTCTATATATTCTCTTGGCACAGCCGAGAAGATCAGGTCAAATCTCAAAAGCAGAGCAAGCAGATAAGAAACCAATATAGATAACACATCTATAAACGCCAGTACGATCGCCCTCTGCATCCATAAATGTTCCGAAAAATACTTTTTCATATTCTCATTTCCTTTGGTCTCTATATTTTATCTTTTTCTGCAAGCCTGCGCTTGACAAAAAGCCCGATTCCGGCTGCTGCCGCCAGGGCTGCGGCTATGATCGCCATCATAGGATCAACACTCATTATGTTTGCCCCCTCCCCCTATTTCTGCCGTCATTTATATATAATACGCTTTATCCCGTCAAAACTCAAGGGTTTCCCCTTGGTTTTGACGGTTTTAACCTCTATTTTACACTGCGTCCTGCTGCCGGTCTACTGTCCGCTTAAGATCTGCTGCATCTTGCTGCTCAGAGATGCAACGACTGCGTCGTCCGGCCACATGACGTAGAGTAGCTGGCTGCCGGATGAGAAGCAGGCCTGGTTGTCGCCGGTTCCTGTGGCTGCCTGGGACTCGATGCTCCAGCTTGCTCCGTCAGAGAGCTGCATGTTGATGAACTTCGCCATATCCTCCTGGGTCATGTTTGTCTCCACGCTGTCGCTGACACTGGCAATGATCTGGTTTGCATTTGTCAGGATGGCAGGCGACATGGCTTTCTGCAGGATCGCTGTCAGTACAGCCTCCTGATTCCTGCCTCGCTGATTGTCTCCCTCTGTGAAGCTGTAGCGCTCTCTTGAGAAAGCCAGAGCCTGGTCGCCGTTCAGCGTATTGATCCCCTGCTGGAACTGATAGCCGCCGGCCTCAAAGGCATATTCTGAATTGACATCCACACCGCCCAGGGCGTCCACAATGGTGACAAGGGATGTGAAGTTCACCCTTGCATAGTAGGTGATGTCAATACCGTAGAGATTTTCCAGCGTACTCATGGACACATCCACGCCGTAGATGCCCGCATGGGTCAGCTTGTCCCTGGACTCTCCGGACACACCCGGAAGCGTCACGTAGTAATCACGAGGCGTTGTAGTCAGAAGGATCTTCTTGGTGTTCGGATTCACGGTCATGATGATGTTCACATCACTCCGGCTGTTTGTGGTGATGGGGCCAGATACATCGATACCGCTGATGTATACGTTGAAGGGCTCCTCCACATTTGTCTCTTCCTGCTCAATAGGTGTGTCAATTCCGTACTGGTAAAGGATCCTTACCTGATCGGAATATCCCTCTATGGAATCTTCGATAATGCCTGCAAAGGCTTCATTGTAGATCGCCGCGTCAATGGTTCCATCGAGAAGAGCCTGGGCCTCCTCCTGGATGCTGGGGTACTCTACCACGAGCAGCTCCCTGCCCACCGCGCTCTCAATGTCTTCCTTCATAAGCCGGGTATTTTCCTGGTCCACAGCTGTCTGTGTGCCGAAGCGGTAATTGCCTGCATCCAGAAGATTCTGCGCAAGATCGTCTTTTTTTACCACCACGATCATGTTGTCGGTCTTGTAGGTCGCGCCTCCCACGTCTTCCAGAAGCCTGTTCGCCTTGGACAGATAGACCACGCCCACTGCCAGGCAGATACTGATCAATACACTCAGCACGATCCCCAGAATAAAGATCTTGTTTTTCACATACTGCAGACCAAAGGTCAGGGCAAACAGCAGGAAAAGAACTACGATGACTGCGATCAGATATTTCACAGGCACCATGCCGCTGTTCCACGCCACGATGATAAATGCGACGGATAAGATCAGCTGCACAAGTGCGATCAGCTTTCCTGCCAGGTGTTTTTGCTTTTTTCCTCCTCCATGGGAGTGGCTGTGCTGTACCATTTTATCTATCTCCTTTTACTGTACGGTGAGGGTAAACGCAATGGGATCTGATGTGTTGCCGTCACTGTCCATCACATAGAAACTCAGGCTGTAGTTACCCGGCACCGCTGTGTCATATGTACCGTCTACCATGATCTTCTGGGAGAGGACGTCCACGCTGTCCTTGTCGTCCACCATACCCTGGATCACGCTCATGGGGTCAAAACCAGTCCCCACCGCCACGGTAGCCGCTGTCGTGTTCAGAGCCAGTACAGGTCTTTCGCCGTTTGGTGTCAGTTCCGGGGTCTGGCTGGCCTGCTCTTCCCCTGTCTGCTCCTGAGCCTCAGCGTCCTGCTGCTCTTCCGTCTGCTGGACAGTTTCGGCTGTCTCCTCGGCAGACGTCTCATCTGCTGCCGGGATGTAATGGATCTTTCTTCCCTTTGTGGCTACATTTTTCGCGCTGTCGATGGCCCCGTAATAGACCATGGCAGTATCCTCCCCGGTGGGGATCACTTTGTCCACGAAAACCTGATCCGTCAGATCACCGTCCTGGTCGTCCTTGGCCGTGACTCCCTCCATCAGGGCGGTGTAGGCCTCCCCCTCCGTGTAGGTGATGTCAGCCTCTTCTATGGTGATCTCGGGGGCCGTGTGATCCTGCCCCATATATAAGACAACAGATATAATTCCAAGGACTATGCAGCCCAGTAAAAGGACCGCTCCCGCTGCGTGTAGTTTCTTCATCCTTTTATCCTCTATTTTTCCCCGTAGTTCCCGTAGTATTTTCCGTAATATTTTCCATAGTATTTGTTCTGCTTCATATTTACTTTGTTCAGAACAACGCCCAGGATCGGACATCCTGTCTTCTCCAGCTGCTCTTTCACAGTTCTGGCAAATTTATAGCTGACTGCATTGGCCGCTGTAACGAGAACAGACGCATCGCACACTCGTGCGATGACAGCGGCATCGATCACGCTTCCCAGCGGAGGCGCATCGATGATGATGTAGTCGTACACCTTCCTTGCGCTGGAGATCAGCGCCTCAAACCTTTTCTGTCCCAGGAGCTCAGAGGGATTGGGCGGCACCACGCCTGCAAACATGACGATCAGCCCTTCCTCCTGGGTCTTGTACATCACTTCATCCACCTCAGCCTGTCCGGAGAGGAAATGGCTCAGTCCCTTGACTTCCTCCGTCACTCTGTGGCGTCCTGTCAGGACGGACTTTCTCAGGTCCGCGTCAATAAAGAGAACTCTCTTCCCGCTCTCCGCGAGGGAGATAGACAGATTGAGGGATACGGTACTCTTTCCTTCATCCGGCGTGCAGCTGGTCAGCACGATCACCTTGTTGTCAGCGCCGGAGAACTCAATGTTGGTCCGGAGCGTTTTGTACGCCTCGTTGCTCCGGTAATCTTTTGTGATATTTTTTAATACGATTTCCTGCATCTTCTACATCCTCCTAGCGCTTCATCTGCTTCTGCAGCTTTTTAGAAGACAGACCTTTCACTTTTTTGGTTTTCTTTGCCCCTTCCTCAATAGGAATGGATGTCAGTACATTCAGTCCGAGATAATGCTCCACATCGTCCGGTGTCTTGATGGTATCGTCCAGGATAAAGATCAGGATAATGATGCCTGCGGCGATCAGAATACCCAGCAGAGCGCCGATGGCAATGTTGCGCATCACATTGGGAGAAGAGGGCGCTGTAGGAAGGTTGGCCTCCTCGATCGTATTCACCGCGTCCGCCTCCATGATCTCTGTGATCTTGATGCTGACGGACTCACGCAGCGCATCGGCGATCTCTTTTGCCATCTTCGGGTCCTCATTCTCCACACTCACTGTCAGGATACGGGTGTTGGCCGCATTCTCCGTTGCAATGGATTCGCTCAGCTCTGCCGTCGTCATGTCCAGATTCAGCACGGCGATCACCTGCTCCAGGACCGGTCGGCTCTTTACCAGCTCCATGTAATCCTGGGTCAGCTGTGTACCTGTCTGCAGGTCGTTATACGTTACGCCGCTGCTGTCCCCTGTCCTTGTGAGCACATACATGCTCGTCGTGGATGTGTACATGGGGGTGATCAGCAGCTTTGTCCCGGCAAAGGCCACGAAGGCCATCAGGATGCCCGCCAGGATGATCAGATGGATCTTGCTCCACAGAGCCATGAAAAGCTCTGTCAGGTCAATAGTAATTTCTTCATTTTCAAAATCACGACTTGTTACTTTCTCTTGATTCATTCCTCTTCTTTTTCCTCAGCATCTCTGCCGCGTTGCTGAAGAAAATCCTCCTCGCATAATCTTCACCATATTTTTTCTTCACGTACTCAGCCGCCTTTTTCATATGAGGCGCCCTCTTCTCATTGTCATGGGCGTCGGTCCCCACACAGAAGACCATCTCGCTCTCCAGAAGGGCTTTTACAAACTTCTTGAGTTTTCGTCCGCCGCTTCCTGTAATACTTCCTGCATTGACCTGGATCAGCACGCCCATCTCGTCCAGATATTCCACGTTGTCAAAATCTTCTCTCAGGCACTCATAGCGCTCCGCATGGGCAAGGATCACGATGTATCCCTTCATCTGGATACGCTGTATTCCCCGGTGTATATACTCAAAAGGATCGGACGGGGAAAACTCCACTAGCACATATCTCGTCCGATTCATTGTAAGTACACTATTCTCTTGCAGTTTTTCGGGAATGTCCTGCCCAAAATAGATCTCTGTCCCAAGAAAGACCTTCAGGCGATCGCTGATCTTCGCGGCTTCCTCACGCACTTTTTTCAGCTGCTCGCGCAGCTGCTGCGGCGTTGCCCTCCCCCTGCGGGGATGGTGGTGGGGAGTCGCGATGATATACCGCACTCCCTCCTGGTATGCCGTCATCAGCATCCGTCGTGTCTCCCCCATGCTCTGAGCGCCGTCATCGACTCCCGGAAGGATATGACAATGCATATCAATGTATCTGTCCATCCGCAGCCTCCTCTGCTCATGTGTGGATTTCATTATACGCTGAAATTGATCCACATTCAATAGATTATCATACCACTTTTTGTGGGAAAATTCTCTAATTTTGAAGAATTCACTTATTTTTAGCAAAAATAGCCAGTTTTACCGTGTTTACAGGCCCAGCACATCAGCAATAGCGCCCATTTCTTCCAGGGCAATGTCGATCAGATCATCAAGAGAGAGACCTGTGAATTCGATCATCTCCATGTAATCCCGGTTTGCCCCCTTGGCAAAGCGTGATTCGTTGAACCTCTTGATGACAGATTTATGCTTTACACTGGCAATCTTTTTGTCCGGATAAATCTGCGCTACAGCTTTGATGAAACCGCTCATGGGGTCTGCCGCAAGCACAGCGTACTGGAGGTTTGTCTTTGCCTTCATGCCGCACTTCGGGTTGTGTGCCTTTATGGCGTCGAACAGCACCGGATCTTCGATCCCCTCTTTCTTCAGGATCTCAACCGATGTGGGGCCGTGTACACTCATGTCGTGGGCCCAGTCGCACTGCTCCTCGTCAAGGTCATGGAGAAGTCCTACGATACCCCAGTACTCCACTTCATCCGGAGCCAGTCGTTTTGCCAGTCCCTTCATAATAGCCTCCACCGCATAGGAGTGGGTGATGTAGTTTTCGCCCTGCATGTATTTCATCAGTATTTCATGCGCCTGTTCTCTGTTCATATCCTGTTCCTCCTGTCTTTTTCATCCGCTCTATATCTTAACATATTTTCTCTGAAATGATAACCTGTTTCACGAAAAAAATGGCTGCAGCCGGTTGACCTGCTCCTTTTTGTACTGGAGGGTTGTGTGACAGTAAATATTCAGCGTAGTCCGGATGTCCGCGTGCCCCAGAAGTTCGCTGAGAGTCTTCGCGTCAATACCTGCCATGAGGCAGCGGCTGGCAAAGGTGTGCCGCAAGGTGTGGAACTTCCTGTATGGCACTTCCGCCTCCTCCAGGTACTTTTTATACCGGTACTGGAGCGTTCTGGGATCCAGAGGATCTACCTCGGAGCCGGAGAGAATGTACCCCTTCTCTTTTCCCGTCTGGCGGAATCCTTCCAGCTTCTCCCGCATAAAATCCGGAAAGGGAATGACCCGGTCCGAAGAGCTGCTCTTTGGCTTTCCCATGACAAGGACAGTCCTCTTGCCCTCCGGCTGCCGCCTCTTAAGCCTCTGCAGGGTCCGCTCCACACGGATATACCCCTCTTCCATATTAATGTCCTGCCAGGTAAGGCTGCACAGCTCCCCGATCCGAAGGCCCGTATACAGACACAGGTAGATGCAGGCCCTGCTGATGTCCGAGTGGCTGCTTAAATAAGCCTCCAGTCTTCTCTGTTCTGCCTCTGAGAAGACCTGGATCTCGGTCCGGCTTCTCTGACACTTCGCTGATATCCGCATCGCGCGGTCCAGGAACTGCTCTCTCTGCGCCTCGGACAGTCCCCGGTTCACCAGCATGAGGACGCATTTTACCGTACTTCCGGACAGTGCCCTTCCGCAGCGGCAGGCTTTTCTGCTCTCCAGCTCTCCCCTGAACTGCTCCAGAAGCTCTTCTGACAGGTCGGAAACTTTCACTCCCAGAAAAAAAGGACGGATGTGATTGGTGTAAAGCTGGTAGTACTTTGCATAGGAGGACGCAGCCAGCTGTGTCCCCTGCGCCTCAAACCATCTTTCCAGCAGCTCATTGTAGTAGATTTCTTTTTCCATTTTCTGACTCCTTTCATCCTCTGTTTCGTGTTGTACTACCAGTATAAAAAGGAATACAAAAAAACTGTGCACCGGCAGATCCTTTCTCTGTCGGTGCACAGCTGTTTTTGTCTGTTTTTTTGTCAGAAAGATGGATACCCTCTTACTCCAGGATGATCTCCTCAGAAGCGGCCTCTGTCTCCAGTTCCGGCTCCTGCTCTAAAAGATCTGTCTCCTGCGCCGGCTGGCTCTCCGGGATCTCTCCGGCGGAAGCCATGTCGTCTGTCAGGATCTCATCATCCTCTTCCTCGATGGCCAGCTCTGTGCTGAGCTTTACATCGCGGTACTTTCTCATACCTGTACCGGCCGGAATGTGTTTACCGATGATGACGTTTTCTTTCAGACCTACAAGCGGGTCGATCTTGCCCTTGATGGCAGCCTCTGTCAGCACCTTGGTTGTCTCCTGGAAGGAGGCAGCTGACAGGAAGGAGTTGGTTGCAAGAGATGCTTTGGTGATACCGAGCATGATCTGCTCGCCTGTTGCAGGCTCTTTTCCTTCTGCCATAAGTTCTTTGTTCTTGTCTTCGAACTCCAGCGCATCTACCATTGTGCCCGGCAGATAACCTGTGTCTCCGCTCTCTTCCACGCGGATCTTCTTCAGCATCTGGCGCACGATGACCTCGATGTGCTTGTCATTGATATCAACACCCTGCAGACGGTACACTCTCTGTACTTCCTGGATCATGTAATCCTGTACAGCGCGCAGTCCCTTGATCTTCAGGATATCATGCGGATTCACGCTACCTTCTGTAAGCTCGTCGCCGGCCTCCAGCATCTGTCCGTCCTGGATCTTGATCCTGGATCCGTAAGGAATAAGATATGCCTTGGACTCGCCTGTCTCGTCGTTGGTAACGATGACTTCTCTCTTCTTCTTTGTGTCGTTGATGACAGCTTTTCCTGCAAACTCGGTGATGATGGCAAGACCCTTCGGTTTTCTCGCCTCGAAAAGCTCCTCCACACGGGGAAGACCCTGTGTGATATCGTCACCGGCCACGCCTCCGGTATGGAAGGTACGCATGGTAAGCTGTGTACCCGGCTCACCGATGGACTGAGCAGCGATAATACCGACAGCCTCACCCACCTGTACAGGCTCGCCGGTGGCCATGTTGGCACCGTAGCATTTTGCACACACACCGTTGTGGCAGCGGCAGGTAAGGATGGTACGGATCTTGATCTTCTTAGGTGTCTCGCCGTTCTCATCCACACCTTTCTTCATGATCAGCTCTGCCCTCTTCGGTGTCACCATGTGGTTTGCCTTTACAAGGACATTGCCGTCTTTGTCTTTGATGCTCTCGCACAGGTAGCGTCCTGTGATACGCTCCTGCAGGCTCTCGATCTCCTCGTTGCCCTCCATGAACGCCTGCACGTACATGCCCGGGATCTCATCGCCTTCCCGGCGGCAGTCCACTTCACGGATGATGAGCTCCTGGGAAACATCTACCAGACGTCTTGTCAGGTAACCGGAGTCGGCTGTACGAAGAGCCGTATCGGACAGACCTTTACGCGCTCCATGGGCGGACATGAAGTACTCCAGTACGTCCAGACCTTCACGGAAGTTGGACTTGATAGGCAGCTCGATCGTACGTCCTGTCGTATCTGCCATCAGACCACGCATACCTGCAAGCTGTTTGATCTGCTTGTCAGAACCACGGGCTCCGGAGTCCGCCATCATATAGATGTTATTGTATTTATCCAGACCGGAAAGCAGTGCCTCTGTCAGTGCATCGTCGGTTGCCTTCCATGTCTCTACGACTTCTTTGTAACGCTCTTCCTCTGTGATAAGACCACGCTTGAAGTTCTTTGTGATCCTGTCCACTGTCTCCTGGGCCTGAGCGATCATTTCCGGTTTCTGCGGCGGCACGGTCATATCTGAGATGGATACGGTCATGGCCGCTCTTGTGGAATATTTGTAACCGATGGCTTTTACATTGTCCAGCACTTCCGCCGTAGCTGTAGCGCCATGGGTATTGATAACTTTCTCAAGGATCTGCTTTAACTGTTTCTTTCCTACGTGGAAGTCAATCTCCGGGAGAAGCTCATTTCCCTCGATCTCACGGTCTACAAATCCAAGGTCCTGGGGGATGATCTCATTGAAGAGCATTCTTCCAAGTGTGGAGGAGATGGTTCCTGTCTTCACACTTCCGTCCGGCATGGTCTTGGACACACGCACCTGGATCTTTGAGTGAAGTGTGATAGCCTGGTTCTCGTAGGCCAGGATCGCCTCGTTTACGCTCTTGAAGAATTTACCTTCTCCTAAGGCTCCCGGTCTCTCCTGTGTCAGATAGTAGATACCAAGGACCATATCCTGTGAAGGAACGGCCACCGGTCCGCCGTCTGACGGTTTCAGCAGGTTGTTCGGTGAGAGCAGAAGGAAGCGGCACTCTGCCTGAGCCTCCACGGACAGCGGCAGATGGACAGCCATCTGGTCTCCGTCAAAGTCCGCGTTGTAGGCGGTACATACAAGGGGATGAAGCTTGATGGCTTTACCCTCTACAAGGATAGGCTCAAATGCCTGGATACCCAGTCTCTGC
>OGYQ01000949.1_pt1 | contig 20045 bp, 19 predicted proteins | sample 1576641 | NCBI WGS metagenome assembly OGYQ01 (sample SAMEA3541476, study PRJEB24748) | human gut metagenome | biome: human gut; feature: human-associated habitat; material: faeces | place: China | collected 2012 | reverse complement strand
GGGTGGCGATGTACTCGGCGTAGTGACCGCCGCCGTTTCCCGGCTTGATGTAGCCGGACTTTTGAATGAGACCCTTCATTCCTCATCAATCCTCTTCTGAAACCGAAACGCATCCTGGAAATCAATTTCCCCGTTGGTCTCTTTTACATTTTTCACGCAGCGCACCCGAAGTTTTTGCAGCGTATCCAGGCTAACATTGATATCGCTGGCAAACAGATTTGCCATCAGATCCTGGTCCACTGCTTGCTTGAAGAGCAGATGCCCCATGCGTTTTCCAAAGGCACCCAGCTTTCCCTCCAGCACATCAGAGAGGATACGAGGCAGATATTCCTCCGCGTGTTCCGTGTCCAGGTAGCCGGAATAGAACTGGATCGCCTTTTCGATGTACTCGTTTTTGGTGGAGCAGTTGTCCGCCTGGTAGTGATGTTCCACATTGGCCCAGGCCGATTCACTCAACCACACCGAGTGTTTCTTCTTCAACTCTTTCATCGCCAAAATCGCCTCCTTTACTCATCAGCGCCGCCTGAAATCCCACAACGGCGGGGATTCAGGCGCTTTTTTACAAGAACAGCGCCAATCTCAAAGCCTACTGGTCGAAACAGCGCCAACTTCAAATCCCCGAAACCGCCCGCACTGCGGGTGGATGTGGCTGCCCGGGCGCACAAAAGCGCCAGGGCTTTCTCCTGCTCTTCGTCCCCCCGCGGCTGCTCTGCAGCGCACCTGTGTGCTCACGGGTCGCGGACTATACCGCCGGTTGGGACTTTCACCCGACCCCGAAGACTTTATTCCTTTTACAGAAAATACTATACCTCTTTCTCATACAGATTGCAAGCATCTAAAAAAGATTTACTGTTTTTTCTCTTATGCGGCGAATTCCGGATACAAAAAACCAGTGCATCTGCACTGGTCTCAAAGTCGGGGTAACAGGATTCGAACCTGCGACCTCGCGGCCCCCAGCCGCGCGCTCTAACCAAACTGAGCCATACCCCGGTCACAGATAGTATTATACTCGAAGTCTGTCGCAAATTGCAAGTGTTTTTTTAATAAATCGTGAAATTCATAACATTTTTCTATTTTGCCATCTACTTCACCCTGAAATCTGCCTGCATTCTATAAATACTATTCCCTGTTTTCAGACAAATATGCTAAAATATCTATAAAATCTTATGCGAAAGGAGCCCCGGATTATGAAATTAATTGTAACAGGACCCAGGGGAAAAATGGGCAGGCTTATTACACAGGCCGCCGCAGAGCACTCTGACATCGAGCTGATCGCCGGAGTAGGGCCTTCAGGAAGGGATTATATCGGAAAGGATCTGGGCGATGTGGCCATGACAGGCCGGCAGCTGGGAGTGTCCGTAGTGGATAACCTGGAGTCCGTCATAGACAGCTGTGATGTGATCATTGACTTCTCCACAAAAGAAATGGGGATGCAGGTGCTTGAAAGCGCTGTCCGCCACAAAAAGGCACTTGTGTGCGGCACTACCGGATTTTCACCGGAGGAAATGGCAAAATTCAGGGAAGCCGCGTCTTCCATCCCCATGCTCTACGCAGCCAACACTTCCAAATTAGTAAACATTATGAATAAGCTGCTGGAGATCGTGACCACCGCAGTGGGAGATGAGGCAGATATTGAGATCCTGGAAATGCATGATCAGTGGAAAAAAGATGCCCCCAGCGGTACCTCCAAAGAGATGGGAGAGATCATGGCACATGCCATGGGAAAAGAGCTGGATGACATTGCAGTCTACGGGCGCCACGGCGCATCTCCTCGGGAAAAAGGGACTATTGGCTACCATTCTCTCAGAGCCGGAAACATTCCAAGCAGCCACACGGTGTATTTTGGTTTCATGGGAGAGCGCCTTGAGATCACCCATCACTCCTACAACTGGGAATGCTTTGCCAGAGGAGCCGTGGACTGCGGACTGTACCTGACTGGCAAAGAACCCGGCTGGTATACGATCCAGGACGTACTGCATCTGTCCTGACTATGAATCTGCAAGGGCTAATCTAAACACCGCCAAAAAGACAGAAAAAAGAGCGGCCGTGACGATCCCCCCGGACAGTCATGGCCGTTCCTGTATTTCTCATTTCATATGATTAAAGTGTATCTGAATCAAGAATGATCGTGAAAGGTCCGTCATTCGTAAGACTTACCTTCATATCCGCCCCAAAACTTCCTTTCTGCACTACCGGCACCGTCTCTTTACACTTCGCGATAATATACTCATACATCTCCTCTGCCATGGCAGGTTCTCCCGCCTCAATAAAACTGGGGCGGTTGCCTTTTTTACAGTTGGCATACAAGGTAAACTGGGAAATAAGAAGCAGACTTCCTCCCACTGTATCCAGAGAAAGATTTGTCTTTCCATTCTCATCCTCAAAGATTCGAAGCCCCAGCATCTTCTTTACCATCTTATCTGCAATTTCCTTTGTGTCGCTGTCTGACACACCGATCAGCACCATAAAACCTTTTCCAATCTCACCGATCGTCTGACCATCCACCTTCACATCCGCATTTGTGACTCTCTGTATAACAAAACGCATAATATTTCCTCCTTTTCGTTATCTTCTATCATCCACGAACAGGAGGAAAATGTCAATACAATCTTTATTTCTGTTCTTCCCGCTTCTTCCGTATATAAGACTCCACCTCATTTTTTTCTATCCCCAGCGAAACAGCAAGCTCTCCAAAAAGATTTTCCTGGGCAGCGTGAAGACAGCGCTCATCACCTGCGGTCACTTTTTTCCCCTGGGCCAGCCTCTTCTCCTTGCGGACATTAATTGTTTTGATCACCCGCACCCACTGTCTCGTGTCACAGGTTTTCAGCGCTCTTTTCAAAGTTTCTTCCCTCTGCCGCTCATTATCGATCTGGATCATATCCATCCCGTCAATCTCACCGATCAGCTGTTCTGCTTCATGCCGGGAGATCACATACCGCATAATGATCTTTTCACTGTCTGCCGGCACATAGATCACGCCTCCCTTTGAATACAGGGGGGACAGTGTATAGTAATCCTTCCCGGCAGACGCTTCCTCCAGGCGGATAGGACCTATACTTTCCACTCTGCACACACCGTGCTGTCCGCAGACAATATACGCTCCTGTCTCAAACATTCCCATTCTCCTTTCTTCCATATTAGAGAGTATTCCCCAAAATACCATTACATAAAAATCCGCCTATCCACAGATGTGGTAGACGGATTTTTATCTCTGTCTTTCTTTTATTTTATCAGACAAATCCATTTTAGGTAAGTCTTTTCCAGAAAATATTTTATTTTCGGCATTTTTGCGAGTGTTACAGAGCTGCCGTTTGTCTATTTTTACTCTGTTTTTCAGGAATCTGTGCCAGTACGATAGCCGCAAACATCAAGATGCAGCCAACTCCTTCTCTCACCGACAGCTGTTCTCCAAGGATCGCCCACCCGGCCAGGACAGAAATGCAGGACTCCAGGCTCAGGATCAGCGAAGCCACCGTAGGATTCATATTTTTCTGCCCGATAATCTGCAGTGTGTAGGCCACACCGCTGGACAGAACGCCCGCATACAGAAGCGGCCCCCAGCTGCGCATAATCCCCTCCACCGTAGTGGTTTCAAAAGCCGCCATTGGAAACATGGACAGGATGCCAGCCACAAAGAACTGGATACAGGACATCTTCACCCCGTCTGTCCTGGGAGCAAAATAGTCAATGACCAGAATATGGACAGTAAACAGAAGCGCTCCTATGAATACGTAGATATCCCCTCTTCCCACACTGAAGGACTCTGTGATGCAGAGAAAGTACAGTCCCGCAAGCGCAAGCGCCACCGCAAGCCATATCTTCCACCCTGTCTTCTTTCCCAAAAATATGCCAAACACCGGCACAAGGACAATGTAGAACGCTGTGATGAATCCTGCTTTTCCCGCCGTAGTGTACTGAATGCCGATCTGCTGCATACTGCTGGCAGCAAACAGTGCCAGTCCGCAGCAGATTCCTCCAGCCGCCATTGTTTTCACGTCACCCTTCTCGTTGGAATTTTTATTAATCTTTCCCAGAATATAAATACAGGGGAGCAGGGCCACGCCGCCGATAAGAGAACGGATTCCGTTAAATCCGAAAGGTCCCAGATAGTCCATCCCCACGCTCTGGGCGACAAAGGCAGTTCCCCATATAAACGCTGTCAGAAACAGCATAAATGCATTTTTTCTCCTCATATATTCTCCTTTAGTTCTTCCTTTATCAAAAATTTCCTTAACTACAACAACTCGTTCAGTATAGCATATTCATGATTTTTTTCAAATGGTGTATACTAAAGAAAATATGCGGGTGTACATGACAGATAGAAAGCAGGAGGATTTTATGCTGAAGTTCAGACGTTTTTTCTTGGCAAGCGGTATATTGATGCTGGCATCAGAGCTGTGGAAGCAGTACACGCTGACTTTCCTCCTTGGCGGTGGGAATTACAACTGGTGGTATTTTCCCTTTCAACTCTGCAGCATCCCCATGTACGTGTGTCTCCTTCTGCCCTGGGTCCGCAGCAGGTGCGTGCAGCAGGTGCTCACAGCTTTTCTGGTGGATTTCGGCATGCTGGGCGGCATCTTTGCCTTCTTTGACACAAGCGGCATGCACTATGACTATCTCCCCCTCACCGTCCACTCCTTTGCATGGCACATCCTGCTCATCATACTGGGACTGGCCGCGGCCCGCTCTGACCGGGCCGCTTCCAGCTGGAGTGACTACGCCGGGGCCGCCGCTCTGTATCTTACCTGCTGCCTTGCAGCCACAGGCCTTAACCTGACCCTGGACCATCTGGGAACTATCAATATGTTCTATATCAACCCGGACTATCCCATGACCCAGAAAGTATTCTCAGGCATCGCCGCTGTCCTGGGGGATACTGCAGGCATCTTCATCTATATAGGCGCCACCCTGTCGGGAGCCGCTGTCTTTCACTTTCTCTGGCAGATTTCTGTTCGCAGGACCGAAGCAGATTCAAAGCCTTTTCTTTAATAGATTTCATCAATATCTTTATAGATTTCGTCAATTTGACTCGCAGACATCGCAGACGTACAATATACTTGTACAAAAGGATCCAGGAGGATGTTATGGGAACCGGAACCCCTCTCTTGATTATAAAAAATATCTATAAATCCTTTGGGCATGTGGAAGCTTTGAAAGGAGCCTCTTTTTCTGCTCCCAGAGGAAAGGTGACAGCCATTGTAGGAGACAATGGCTCCGGGAAAAGTACTCTGGCAAAAATCATATCCGGATGTCTGAAACCCGATGCAGGTGAAATCACCATCAGTGGAAAGACTTATACCTCCCTCACAAACCGCCAGGCCATTTACGAAGGAAACATTGCCACTGTCTATCAGGACCTGGCGCTGGATAATCTGAAAAACGCTTATGAAAATATTTTTCTTGGCCGGGAGGATATACGCTGCGGCATTTTTTTGAACAGGAAAAAAATGAAGGAAAAGGCGTCCGTTCTCTTTCGTTCTCTGGCAATTGATATTCCGGACATGGAACTTCCTGTGGGAAACATGTCCGGCGGACAGAGACAGGCCATCGCCATAGCGAGGGCCATTGACATGGACCGGCAGATCATGATTTTCGACGAGCCAACCTCCGCCATGGGCATGAAAGAGACGCAGCATACGATGGACCTTTTTCAGCGGCTTAAGGAAGAAGGGCGCACGATCCTTCTCATCAGCCATAATCTGTTCCAGGTTTTTGACATTGCAGATTACATCGCAGTTCTTGATAAAGGACGTTTTGTAGATACCTTTCCTACAGCCCAGAGCAGTCCTCAGAAACTGCATGACCGGATCGTAAAAAAAGAAATGGAGCTTGAGCAATGACAAGACGTATTGAAAAACACAGCCAGCAGCTATTTCTTCTGATTGTGATTATTGTGATAGGCAGCTTTCTGACTGCCAGAAGTGAGTTTTTCCTGACACCTTCAAATCTCATCAACATTGCCGACTCCTGCGGCTACCGGCTGATCATGGCTGTCGGCATGACATTTATTATGGCTTCCGGGGTGATGGATCTGTCAGCGGGCTCCACGGTCTCCCTGGCCGGAGTCATCACAGCCTGGATGCTCCATGCAGGTGCAGGTATTCCTCTTTCCATTGCAGCCGGACTTCTTACAGGCATCGCAGCAGGGACACTGAACGGTCTGCTGATCCACTACACGAAGATCAGTTTCTTCATCATAACACTGGCCATGAGCGGTATGCTCCGGGGACTGTCTCTGATTATTACAGATGGACGCCCCATCACACGGTTTGGCTCTGCATTCATGACCATCGGTACAGGCAGACTGGCCGGTGTACAGGTCTCTGTATGGATCGCAGTCATCCTGACAGTAGCAGCCGCCGTCATTTTGAACCATACAAAATGGGGAAGCTATATCAAAACACTTGGAAGCAATCCGGAGGCTCTCCGGAAATGCGGCATCAGCACAGCCGGATACCGGATTTCCGTGCAGGCCGTCATGGGGCTTATGGCTGCTATTACCGCTGTAATCATCACAGCCCGCCTCAATTCTGCCGAGCCTAACGCCGGTATGGATATGGAGCTGGATGCCATCACCGCTGTCGCCATGGGCGGCACTCCTATCACAGGGGGAAAGGCATGCATCAGCGGAACCGTACTGGCCGTCATCATTCTGGGGATGATCCGGAACGGCCTTACACTTATGAGTATTTCCTCGGATTATCAGCAGTGGATTACCGGATTTTTATTGCTGGTCTCTGTCCTCGTATCAGGGATCAGGATTAAAAATACAAAACACTTAAGAAAAGGAGAATGAAGTAATGAAAAAACTAGTAAGTATCTTGCTGGCAGCAACGCTGACAATGACCCTGCTTACCGGATGCTCGGGGGGAAGCAGTGACAGCGGCACCGAAGACACAGGCGAAACACAGACTACAGAGACAGAAGAGGATTCTTCCAGCGTAGTGGACCAGATGCTGGCGGACGTGGAGGCAGAAATGGACAGCCAGCTCGGGGACGTTCCCGACAAGAGCGCCGGTGAAAAAGTGGGAATCCTTATCAGTTCCACTTCCAACGAATTCTGGGCTACCATGAAGACACGCTACGAGGAAGCTGCCAAAGATGCAGATCTTGACGTTGAAGTATACGAGGCTTCTGCAGAAGACGACGCAGAGGGACAGCTCGACGCACTCAACACCATGGTTTCCATGGATTTTGATGTGATCATCCTCTCCCCCATCAACGGCACAAATCTGATCCCTGGTATTGTTGCAGCCAACGAGAAAGATATCAAGGTCATCAATCTTGGTCCCGGCGTGGATGAAGCCGCACTGGAAGAAGCCGGCGGACATCTGGATGCCAAAATTACTGTAAATTTTGAGGACCAGGGAAAAATGGTAGCGGAAGATATCGTGGAAAGACTTGACGGGGAAGGCCAGGTAGCCATCCTGGAGGGTCTGGCCGGAGCCGCTCAGAGCGAAGGACGTGTAAAAGGCGCTGAGGATGTCTTCGCACAGAATACAGGGATTGAAGTAGTGGCAAGCCAGGACTGCAACTGGGATACAGACACAGCCTACGAGGCAACCCGGGATATCATGACAGCCAACCCGGATGTGAAGGCCATCTTCGCCTGCAATGACAATCTGGCCCTGGCTGCTGTACAGGCTCTTACAGAACTTGGAAACAGCGATGTACTCGTATACGGCGTGGACTACACCTCCGATGCAAAGGCTGCTATCGAAGACGGAACCATGATGGGATCCATGACTTACTCAAGCGCTATCTATACAAAAGCTGCCATCTCCATGGCCATGAACCTGGCACAGGGCGGAAGCTACGATGCGCCTCTGTACCTGCCTCTGACTCTGGTAACCCAGGACAATGTAGCAGACATGGACGGATGGAAATAGCCAATGAAATACCTGATTGAAACCGCGCTTCTGACACACGGTCTGGCCTCTGTATCCAACGAGGATATCATTGCACAGTGGCCTTTCGCAGAGGCAAATCTGGCCTATCTTGAAAACGGCACCGTAAAAACAGGAACGATCCAGGATTATCTGAAACTCCGGGAACACCCGGAACAGATGGCACGTATCGACTGCACTTCTCTGGAAAGTGCAAAAACGCAGGGACTGTCCGGAGCTTTCACTGCATCGGCTACAATGGCTGTATGCCATGAGCTGGGCATACCGGTGGCAGTCACTGCCGGCATGGGCGGGATCGGCGATGTGGATGGGGAAGAGCTGTGTCCGGATCTTCCGGCTCTTGCACAGATCCCTGTCGTCCTAGTATCCACAGGTCCCAAGGATATGCTGGACAGGGCAGCTACCTTGTCCTGGCTTGCCAGTCACGGAGTCGCCGTCAGAGGATATAACACCGTCTCCTGTACCGGCTATGTATTCCAGGGGGAAGCCCTGTCTCTCAGACCATTTGAAAAAAGCGGCCACGCAGCTCCTCCCCTCCTTCTTATAAACGAGATCCCTGTCTCTGACAGGATCTCTGACAGCGGAATACTGTCGGAGGCCGTACAGGCAGGTCACCAGGCTGCTGCAGAAGGGAAGGCTTATCATCCTGCCGCCAATCGTCTGATTGATCAGCGGACAGACGGGTATTCTTCCAGAATCCAGTTGGCCTCCCTGATCCAGAACGCCCGGGCGGCTGGAAGCCTGTTATAACATTTCAAAAAAAGACATGCCGTTTCTCCTTGTAAAGCGGCATGTCTTTTACTTTATCTCTTTTTTACCGGAACCTTTATCTTCACCACATAATCCTCCTCCCCGGCTCCCGCAAGATAGCCGAGCATGTCGTACACATAGCAGTCGCCGACAATGGCAAGATGTTCTTTTCTGATAAATTCCATCAGCTTTTCCAGGCTGTCCTGCACAGAACCGTAGGGGCCTTTATGCATAATGACAACAAAATCCCCCTCCGGCTTCTCGTATAGATCTTCCTCCTTGAAGTGCCCTTTCTCATATATACTTTCCGGTATTTTTGTAAACAAATAGCTTTCCTTTTCTTCCTCCGCTTCCATCATTTCCTTTAAAATGATGGAGCCTACAGAAGCGTGGTTCCGGATGCCGTGGTTTTCACATTTTCGTATGTGCTCTCCCAGCAGCCTGGCAGAAGCGTTGATACTGTCCCCCTCCGCGCAGGCAAAATCCGTTACCAGCAGATATTCTTTTTCACCATGCTCAATTCTGGGGACATCGTACCTGGCATCCAGGGCTTCTTCCGTCATCTGTATCATTTCTTCCATAAATACAGAAAGCTCTTCCAGTTCCTTTTGTTTCTCCCGGATCTGGCACTGCTTTTCCCGGAAAATTTCCAGAAAATAGCCTGTATCAAAATTCTGAAAGCATTTCCGTATATCTTCCAGGGAACTGCCTGTATATTTCATGGTCTGGATCAGGTCAAAATCATAAAACTGAACAGCCATGTAATACCGGTAGCCATTTTCTCCCACATAAGCCGGTTTCAGAATGCCCGTCCTGTCATAGTGGAAGAGAGTCTCCTTTGTCGTACCGCACAATTTTGCAAACTGCCCTGTCGTAATATAAGGTTCTTTGTTCATCCTGCCTCTGTTCTCCTCATTTTCCCCTTGACTATTGTGTTACCCTATAGTTTACCATTCTCTACGAAGGAGAACAATACAAGTATGAATACAATCATTACAGACACTGACACAACACAAAATCATTCATCAGAACTCACGGAAACACCTGGCGGACACAACCGGATGTTTGAAGAAATGCCTCCCACCCGGCTCTTTTTCCGCTGTGCCATCCCCAATATGATCAGCATGGCCGTGGTTTCTCTCTATACCATAGCCGACGGGATCTTCGTGGGATATTACATCGGCGCCCAGGCCCTGGCCGCCATCAATCTGGTCATGCCCCTGATCATGATCAGCTTCGCCTTTTCAGATATGGTGGCGGTTGGCTCTTCTGTGCAGATTGCCATCTGGCTGGGCCGGAAGGATGAGAAAATGGCCAGCCGGATTTTTTCCACTGCCTGTCTTCTTATCCTGCTTTCCGCTCTTGTCATGGGGACGCTGGCCTACGCCTTCTCCTATCCCCTTGTGCAGCTTCTTGGTGCCACAGGGGAGGTAGCGGATCTGGCTGTTCGTTACATGCGGGTTTACGCTGTCTTCTCCGTACTGATCATGCACTTTTTTGCAGTGGATAATTACCTGCGCATCTGCGGACGGGTCCACTACAGCATGGCCATGAATGTAGGCATGTCCCTGGCAAACATCCTTCTGGACTGGCTCTTTATCGGCGCCTTTGGATGGGGCATCGAAGCCGCTGCCCTGGCCTCCTGCCTGAGCCTCATGTGCGGAAATATCATCTGCTTCCTTCCTTTTTTTGCAGGGAAAATGCCACTTGGATTTACAAGGAAGTGGATCAGGCCACGGCTCATTGGAAACATCATCGCCAACGGAAGTTCGGAGTTTTTCAACAACATTTCCGGCTCTGTATGTACGATCATTTTCAACGCCGCCCTTCTGTCTGTGGGCGGATATATGGCAGTGGCGTCCTTCAGTATCATTATGTATGTGGACAGCGTAGTAAAGGCTTTGCTTTTTGGTATGGGCGATGCCCTTCAACCCTCCATCAGCTACAACTACGGCGCAGGAAACCCGTCTCGGATCCGTGCCATCGAAGGGCGGGTTCTGGTGGCAGGACTGCTTCTTTCCCTGGCAGTGCTGCTCTTCATGCAAACCGGAGGGGAGGGACTTCTTTCTCTTTTTGCAAAAGGAGACAGTGAACTGATTGCCATGAGCGTACATGGGATGCGGCTGTTTTCCCTGTCTTACCTGTTTACCTGGTGCGCTATTTTATCCGGTTCCTTTTTTACTGCACTGAACCGCCCCGTCTTCTCCCTTGTAACGGCCGCCGGACAGACTCTGGTGTTTCCTGTTCTGTTCCTTTTCATCCTTCCCCGTTTTCTGGGACTGGACGGCATCTGGCTGTCCCCTGTGTGCGCGGGAGGGGTATCCTCCCTTGTCTGCCTTCTGTTCCAGGCCGACACAAATCGCCGTCTCCGGAAAAGCTTTCATAGCCGGAACGCCGCGTGACGACTTTTGTCATGCCGGATTTTTTGACCTTTTCCTCAAAAAGCGGTATAATACATTGCGTAACAGACAGGAATTCTATTCTGCCATATGCAATTATGTGATCCAAGGAGGTAAACAGTCATGAAAAAGAATAACAGAATATCACATACAGGTCAGGCACCCAGATCCATCGTTACGACAAAAGACACAACCAAGGCAATTGAAACAAGAGCCGGTGTCCTGCAGGATCCGCCAAAGAGCGCCGCAGAGCTGAAGACAGAAGTATACCTTCAGTATCTTGGAACAGAGTGCAGCACTGACGATATTATTGCAAAAGTAAAAAATATCTGGACAAAGGATATGGGCAAAAAGGCAGAGGATATGAAAAATATCCGCATTTACCTCAAACCGGAAGAGATGACAGCCTACTATGTGATCAACGAGGAAACCACTGGAAAGATCGCTCTGTAAAACTCCTGCACGAAGAAGACTCCCGACAAACATCTGAAAACGCAGACGTCTGCCGGGAGTTTTATACTTCCACCCCTGCCAGCCGGATCATCCGGTCATATGTAAAATGATTGAACACAGCAATCGTCCTCCCGACGCCAATCACAGCCAGCACCGTTCCCACGCCGATCCCCACCAGATGCCCGGCAAAGATAAGACTCACTGTGATTGTGACAGTGATGTTCACAAGGTCAAAGCAATTCTTTGTAAATCCCACACTTCTGTAGATACAATCCGCTATAGCTTGCACGATCCCGTCTCCCGGATTCGGGATAATACGCATATTCAGCGACATGGCAGCCCCGATCCCTGTCAGTATGACGGCAAGGACAAGAGCCATCACACGCAGCGCCATCTGGCCGACCGTCACCTTTCCCTCTCCGCAAAGGTCCGGGATCACTGCCGAAAACACATTCAGAAATCTTGTAAACACAAGGCTCAGCGGTATCTGTAGTACATCCATGAGAAGTACAAGCCTGCTGTCTGTTTTGTTTGCATGGGCGAGTGCCTCCCCTTCCTTTCTGGCCGCTCTCCTGCTGCGGACCAGATGAAGTATCATCTCGATCAGAACAAAAATGCAGTACAGACCAAGCGTCACGTTGCCGAAGTTATGATCGAAAATGGTGGATACACTGTAGGCCACAGAGATGATGGGGGATACGCCAAGTCCGGTCTTGGTGTTCAGCGTAAGTCCCAGTGCCAGAACGAGAAGTCCCAGAAGGTAAAAGAATACACGGAACAGAATACTTCTGTTGTCTTTTTTCAAATAAATCCCTCCTACTTTTTGTTCCGGTATATTATTTTACGGATTCTGACAGGATCTGTCAAATTCTCTGCCGACCTCCTGCACCTCCACCTCGTACAGATCCTCAAAATCGATCTTTGTATCCACGATCTTCAGTATCCTTGCCGTTCCGTCTATACGGGACACCATCCCCGTCAGCTTCACATACTCCCCCTCCTGGAAATACACGGCCGTCACCATATCATTCCTCCGGATCTGTCTGAGGATCCGATCCAGTTCCTCCTGCCGTTCCGGACAGAGCTGGGCCTTTGGCACTGTGACCTTTTCTTTTTTCCTCAGCGCGTCCTCATATCCTTTCAGAGCGGCAAAAGGCATAAACTGCTTTGCTCTTTCCTGGCGGCTCATACCGCCTCTTCCATCTGTACATTTCACCCCGGTTTCCCCCTTTTCTACACGCCGCTTTTATGTCCTCCGATCTGGCAGTTTCTCTCCATCGTAGTGGCGCCCTCCTGCAGATCCATACCTCTTACAACTGCATTTTTCCCGTACTTTTCCTTGATCGCAAGCAGCACTTTCTGCATCCTGTGCTCCCTGTCCAGCTCTGCCGGGTCCGTAAAGAGATCATACTGCCGCCAGGCTTCATCCACCACATGGTTAAAAGTGACGCTGATCCTGCGCACCGGCGTGTGGCGATCCACGATCCGGTCATAAAGACGCCCGGTACAGGCCATAAGTTGCCGGGAAGAGCTTGTCGTCAGTGTCATGTTCTCGGTCCCATGGGCGGATTTTTTCTCTATTCTCCTGCAGTATCCCACATGAAGGGTAACCGAGTCCGTGACCAGCCCCTTCTCCACCAGTTCCAGACTGAGAAGGTCTGCCATCTCTCTGGCCGCCAGCCTCCCTTCCTCAAAACTGTAGTCCCTGGGCAGCACCTGTCCGTTGGAAACGGAACTGGATTTCGGCCTGTAGGTTTTGATATCTTCCATGGTCGTACTCTCTCTGCCCCAGGCATGGTCAATGAGCAGCTCCGCATCAACACCGAACATACGGTAGAGCATCCCTTCATCTGCATGGGCCCCCTCCTCCATGGTGGTGAGACCACACTGGGACAGCCTCCTCTCAATCCCCTTTCCGATCCGCCAGAAATCTGTCAGAGGCCTGTGTCTCCAAAGCTGCATCCTGTAGCTTTCTTCATCCAGCTCCCCCACATGCCCTTCTGAATGCTTGGCTGTGATATCCATGGCAATCTTGGCCAGATAGAGATTGGTCCCCACCCACACCGAGGCAGTAATCCCCGTCGTTTCATACACATCTTCCATGATCTTTACACCCAGTTCCTTCCCGCTCATCTGATACATATCCAGATACCGTGTCACATCCATAAACACTTCGTCAATACTGTAGACATGGATATCCTCCTTTGAAATGTACTTCAGATAAATGCCATATACCCGGGCAGACCAGTCGATGTAAAGCTGCATCCTCGGCGGCGCCATGATATATCTGATCCCTTTTGGGATCTCAAACACCCGGCATCTTCCGGGCACTCCCAGCGCTTTCATGGCAGGGGAAACAGCCAGGCAGATGGTCTGGTCCGTCCTTTCCGGATCTTCCACCACAAGATTTGCAGTCATGGGATCCAGGCCTCTCTCCCGGCATTCCACGGAAGCATAAAAAGATTTCAGATCTATGCACACATATGTCTTTTGTCTTTCTGTCCGGACAGATCTTTCCATCATGGCTCTCCCTCCCTGGATTCCTATTCAACCGAACATTTGTTCTGTTTTGATTATAACAGGGATGCCCTGGGTTTTCAACTGGTGATTTCTGACAAATTTCCACCCGCCACAAAATCTGCGCGGACACGTAAAAAGGAGTGATGCTCCGTCTGTTGCCTCTGCATCACTCCCTTGATCTGATCACGTGATCACGCTACTTTTTCTGATTTTTTGCCCGGGTCCACTCTGCCCAGCTCTCCTCCTCGGTCTGCTCCATCTTCGTCTTAAGAAAATCATATATGTTCCCGACATGGTTCAGATCCTCTTCCAGGATATCTGCTATTTCCTCCGCCTCACAGCCTTTCAACATTTTCCTTCGGATCATCCGGAACAGCTGATACTCCTGGCCCTCCTCCCGGGCCCTCCTCTGCTCGATGACCTTCTCTTCCCACTCCTGCATATATTTCACTCCAATCTCTTCACTTGATTTGATCATGGCTATTCTGCGTTGCAGCTCCCGGATCTTTCCACTCCTGCAGGAACTGCTGACCTCCTCTGTGGTGTGCTCTATGTACCGGAGCAGTTCGATCAGCTTTTCCTTTTCTGCCTGGGGAGGATACTTAAGAAGAATATCCTTTCCAAGTATGATCTCCAGGATGGTCTGCATGATAACAGGATCTTCCATTGCCTCCGCAAACAGAAAGCGGTCCAGCAGATTCAGGTCTTTCAGTGCTTTGTGAAACGCCATTCGTATTCTCCTTTCATTATAAACGGCAATGTACAAGTTGACAATAAAAACATGAAAAAGCAAAATTTTCCTGCCAGACCTGTACGTCAGAAGGTGATGTGAGGGGTATTGACACGTCGGAAGACACTCCTCGAAATAAAAAGATTTTATAAGATAGTGTAAGAAAAAATCCCCGCCTGGATATTTTTACATAACGAAGTATATAAAGATTAACATATGAATATGCAAATGTCAACCAGAAACAGATCGGGCAGGGGAATATTCCTTCCCCTGCCCGGTACACAATTTACATTTTATTATTCCATTCTGAGTCTTTCCACCACACTGTGCTTCTCCAGGTTCCGGAAACACAGATAAGGGATCACCACTGCCAGGACAAGGATCAGCGGTGTACATATGCCAAGGGGCAGCAATGTAAACTGGAAGGTGGCAAAATCGTCCGCCGCCGTCACAGCCCGCACGCCGATGCCTACTGCCAGCGCACTGACCGCCCATGAGACAAGAAGGGTCAGCCCGGCGTAGTACAGTCCCTCGTACACCAGCATCCGGCAGAGCTGCCGTTTCGTCATGCCTACGCTCTGGATCATGGCGAACTCCCTCCTGCGGGATACGATGGCCGTGATCATGGAGTTGGCAAAGTTCAGGACGCCTACCAGGGCGATGATAATGCTGATGGCATTGCCCATGACAGCCGAGGATCTTGTCTCTTCCTGGTACTGCTGTGCCATGGACTGGCGGGAGGTCACAGGAAGAGTCCTGTCCACGGAAGCTGTATAGGTGTCCAGCATCTCCTGCATGGCGTCCACCTGGCCATCTTCCACATTGGCGTAGAGTTTCCGCAGGGTGTTGTCCGGATACAGCTCTCTGAACGTACCGGACGGGATCACATACTGCAGGTCAAGGCCTGCGTCCTCCCCGGCCTCCATAGCGCCGTCCACAATGGATGTGCCCGGCAGGACAACTGCCATCACCTGGTAGCTCTTTCCATCCAACTCCACTGTATCGCCCACTGGGGAGGCCGGCAGGACATCCAGACCTTCCGCCTCTTCCCTGGAGATGGCGGCGGACGTGACAGCCAGCACGTAATCTCCCGTGGCAAATGCCTCAGGATCAAATGTACCTGCCAGCACATTGTCCTCCTCCGTCATCTCATCAAGGGGAATACCGTCCAGGCCGAACATGGAAACTGTGGCTTTCTTCTCTGCCAGAGAGTTTCTGGCATCCTCTGCCCCCTGTTCATCGTAGCTCTCCCAGTCAGCCAGAACCTCCTCATTGTAGTAGGAAGCAAGGCCTGCGGCTGTCGGATCATCCATCTGCCAGACAAACTGGTGGGAGTAAGCATGTCCTGTGTCCTCCACGCCATCGGCGTTTTCTACCTGTCTCACCAGATCCTGCCCCAGCGTTGTACCCTGGGGATCGTAGTTTCCCGTATAGTTCTCACTGGAAGCGTCGGAGAGCTCAAAGTCCGCGATAGTCAGCCCGGAGAGGTATTTCTCCATGTCAAAAGACGCATTTTTCGCATAGAAACAGCTCAGAAGCACCAGTCCCAGAGACAGGGAGCAGATGACAAGAGCTGTCCGCTTTTTGTTCCTGCCAAGATTGGCCCAGGCCATCTCCCCGAGGGACGCGCTGCCCCGCCTTTTTGTCGTCTTCTTCGTCCTGTCCGGCGCATCGCTGGCCCGCAGGGCCTCAATGGGAGACACTTTTCCAGCAAGCCGGGCCGGGCGCAGGCAGGAGATGAGAACCGTGATCCAGGCAAACAGGGCCGAGCCCACAAAAATCACCGGACTGGCAGATACCACGCTCTCCCCTTCCATCATGCCAAGCAGAACCGGAACCAGAAGGAACCCAAGCCCCCAGCCAAGAACCAGCCCCAGAGGAATGCCGATAAGACAGAGGCGGTCTGCCTGTCCGTAGATCAGCTTCTTAAGCTGCTTTTTTGTCATACCCAGAGTCTTCAGCTTCCCGTAGAACTGCACATCGGCAGTGACACTGATCTGGAAAATATTGTAGATGATCAGATACCCGGCCACAAAGACAAGGATCATGCCCAGATACATGGGAAGGCTTTCTGAGAAAGCGGAGGCGTTCATCTCTGGCGAGTAGGCCAGGTTCACACCGTACTCCAGGCCGGTCAGATCTGTGTCAGCCAGGATGCCGTCCATGGTCTCTTCAATATTTCTGTCACTGTAAAGATTGACCTGAGCCATGTGCGTGCCAAGGATCTGCCCCTCCGCTGCCGTCCCGTCCACGCCACCGGTCATCTGATCGGCAAAAGACCGGGAGACCCAGGCCATGCTGGCGTAACTGGACTCATTTCCCTCCCAGAAACCGCAGAGGGTAAAGGTGGAGGAAACCGTCTCCTGGCTGGTGAGATCCGGCCGCCATTCCAGTGTCACCTGCTGCCCCAGCTTGTGGGGAATGCCTAGGTAATCAAGAACAGTGGTATCCACTGCCAGCTCGTCCGCCCCTTCCGGCATCCGCCCCGCAGAGGGCCAGGCAAAGGAGTGGGAGGCGTAAGCCTCATCCGCCCAGCGGATCTCTGTCTGGTGCCCTGCAAGATCACTGTTTTCCGCCACTCCCAGGACAATACTCTCGCCCGTCTCCTCCACATCCGGGTGGGCGTCGATAAGGGCCACTTCCTCGTCTGTAATGCTCTTAAAAGAGGCCTGGGCATCGTAGCCTGTCTGACGGAAGGTCATCTCGATCATGTTCCGGCTCATGCTCTGGGCCAGGGTAAAAAGGGTGGTAAACATGAGCGTTGTCATCAGAATGGCCAGCACAGCCACAATATTCCGGCCTTTATTTTTCTTAAACAGCCGGCTGTTCAGCGTTTTGATCGGTTTAAATACTTCTCTCACAGTAAAGCACCCCCTTTACTGTGACACGATGCGGCCGTCTTCTATACGGATCACACGGTCCGCCATGCTGGCAATCTCCGGGTTGTGGGTGATCATGACAATGGTCTGGTGGAACTTCTGGCTGGTCATCCGAAGAAGTCCGATCACATCGTCGCTTGTTCTTGTGTCCAGATTGCCGGTGGGCTCGTCCGCAAGAATAATCGAGGGCTTGCTGCCAAGAGCCCTGGCAATGGCCACCCTCTGCTGCTGTCCGCCGGACAGGTTGTTTGGCAGATTGTCCAGTTTCTTCTCAAGCCCCAAGAGCTTTACGATCTGCATGATGAATTTCTTATCCGGCTTCCGCCCGTCCAGGGAAATAGGAAGAATGATGTTCTCCCACACACTCAGCACCGGCACCAGATTGTAGTTCTGGAAGATGAAGCCGATCTGTTTTCTTCTGAAGACAGTGGCCTCCTCGCTGGTGAGCTTTGCAAGCTCTGTATTGCCAATGCGGATGCTGCCCTCCGTGGGGGTGTCCAGCCCGCCCAGCATATTTAAAAGGGTGGATTTTCCGGAACCGGACGTACCGATGATGGCGGTGAATTTTCCCCGCTCGATCTCCAGGTCCACGCCGTCCAGGGCTTTGACAAGAGCCTCCCCTTTCCCATAGTATTTTTTCAGTCCTGCTGCCTTTAAAACCGCATCCATTTTTCATACCTCCTGCTGTCTTACTTCCGAGGCTCCGGCATTTCCCGGAAATACCCTTCCCTCTTCTGTGTGACACCAGGATAACAGATGGATGTCAAAATAAAGGTACGCCAAAGGTACAGTTTTGTAACTTTACTCTCTGTACCGCATTCTCTCCACCACACTCTCCTGCTCGGCCATCCCCAGGAAAAGCTGAGGCAGGGCAAGAAAAAGAAGCAGGATCACAAAAGCAATGACAAACAGAGGCAGCGGAGAATACTCGTAGATAACCGCCCAGTCGTTGTTGCTGATGTAGGCAAAGTTGCTGTTGTAGTAAAACTCCATCCCGTACCACAGGCCCACGGCCGCAAGAGGCAAGGTCACAAGGAGGCTCACAGCCGCCTGGATAAGGCCCTCGTACAGCACCATTTTCCGGATCTGGCCTCTCTCCATGCCAAGACTCTGATACAGGGCAAATTCACGGCCCCTGGTCAGTACCTTTGTCATGATCACATTCACAAATCCAAGCATGCTGATGCCAAGGAGAAGGATCCCCGAGAACATGCCCACAGACACGGCCGAGGCGGCGGACTGCCGGAACTCTTCCACTGCATCGCTGCGTCTGTGCACAGACACGCCCTCATCTTCCCGGATCCCGGCGGTGGCCTCCTCGAACCGGGCCGCCCCGTCCTCCTTGATATTGACCATGATCTGCCGGATATTGGTGCCAGGATACAGCTCCCGCAGCGTGTCCGCCGGCATCACATAATTCAGCGAGAACTCCGCCGCCCGGCTGTTCCTGCCGACAGGGACAATGCCCCAGTCCTCGATGGCCGCCATGACTGTGAAAGCCCGGCCGCCGATCTCCACTTTCGAGCCTGCCGGCGCCGAGGATATGCCCTCATCCGATGTAGCTCCCACGGACAGCACATAGTTTCCTGTGGCAAATGCTTCCGGATCAAAAGTTCCGTCCAGAATACCGTAAAACAGCACGTAGTCCATCACCAGCCCCTCGGCGCCGATGAGAACGCTCCTGTAGTTTCCCGTCTCCTCCAGGGTGTCAAGGCCTTCCACCCAGCCGGGCTGGCCGGACATGGACTCCCTCCTTGTTATGTTTCCATAGTATGTGTCAATTTCGTTGTAGAAATCCACCACCGTCCGGCGCAGCGTCTCGTCCGCCGTAAGATCCACTTCCCGGGTGAGAAATTCCCCGTACTCTTCCACCTCCGGACAGGAGCGGATCTGATCCGCCATCTCCTCCGTGATGTTCCCTGCCTTTTCATTGTATCTCTGGTAATCCCCGTCGCAGGAGGCGTCGATAAAGGAGTAGTCGCTGATGTACATTTCCTCCGCATAGTAGTCCTCATCGTAGCTGATGTAGCGGATATAGGAACTGCCAAGCAAAAGGGAGGCGATCAGCAGGGTACACACAGCTGCCCCGAAGCTGCGTTTTCCTGTGGTCAGCGTTCTGCGGGCCATGCTCCAGGCTGTGATCTGCTCCCGTTTCCGCTTTTTCTTCCCGCGGTATTCCCGGTTCAGAAAGGCCTGGATCCTGGCCGGCATCCAGCCGTTCATCCGGCAGGTGGAGAAAAAGCAGCCTGCCCAGGCAGTCACCACCGCTCCCAGCACCGCCGCCACGGCCGGCCATACGTGAAGCATGCCAGGCTCCAGCCGTATACCTGTGTATCCTTCTATAATGCCCGGCGCCAGATAATAGAAAACGGCAAATCCAGGCAGCAGTCCCGCCGGCACCGAA
>OGYQ01000945.1_pt1 | contig 20163 bp, 20 predicted proteins | sample 1576641 | NCBI WGS metagenome assembly OGYQ01 (sample SAMEA3541476, study PRJEB24748) | human gut metagenome | biome: human gut; feature: human-associated habitat; material: faeces | place: China | collected 2012 | reverse complement strand
ACATTCATCAGATTTCCAAGAACCAGCGCAGTATTTCCCGGCAGAATCAGCGAGAAGATCAATGCAACCGGAATTGTAAGAATGATGGCAACCCAGATTTCAGAGTTACCTGCCAGAATTGGCCAGTCAAGCCCAATGATTAGCTCACGGCCCGGGAATTTCTTTTTCACCCATTCACTTGCCGCATCGGAAATCGGTGTCAGTGCGGTCATAAACAGCTTGGAAACCATCGGGAATAAGGTCAATGCAGTACCTGCCTGTACACCGAGCAGCAATGCACCGGAACCCTGTCCTGCCGCAAGACCGATAATGGTTCCCATCAGGAAGCCAAGTACGTGATTTTCACCGAAGATACCGATTTTATTACGTATTTCCTGCGCATTCAACGTCTTTGTATTTGGCAGAATCTTATCCAGTATATTTGCAATCGGATAGAAGAAGATATTACTTAAAAACATACAGTGCGGCATACCTACAGAAGGAACACCGGTAAGCTCCAGAATCTGATACTTCGTGTAATCCGCATTCTTTAATTCCGCGATAATCTGTACAATAGCAACGATAAAGCCAACAATCACATTATTGCATGCACTTGTGACAAGGAAGGCTGTAAACACCTTGTTTCCTACATTCCACATATCCACATTCAGACAGTTCGTCCATCCGAGCAGCAGCATGATAACATTGATGGCAATCTGTATCGGGAACATGAGGAACGCATACTGCCACTGCCATGCAAGTCCAAGGGCCGGTGCCCATCCCATATCGATATACTTTAATGTACTATCTGATCCCTCAACGATTGTTGTGAAAGCAGCCCCGACGGTATCCCCCATATACCCAATCAATAAATTGATACCAATAAATGCAACACCTAAGGTCAATGCGGATGAGAACGCCTTGCCAGGTTTCATGCCTACGATCAAGCCGATAATGAATAACACAATCGGAAGAAATACGGCAGCGCCCAGGTCCAGAAGACCCTGGAATACGGTAGCTAACATTTCCATAATTTTTTTCTCCTCTTCTTTTCTTTTACTTTAATGCTTTGACAATCTCGTCAATGCAGGCATCCTTGCCCATTCCTGTCAGCAGCGGGATCCCGCTGATTACCGGAATGTCATAGCTTTGTACCACACCGCGCATCGGGGTAATGGATACATAGACATCTGCAGTCTTGATGAAATTATCAAGTGACTTGATATCGACAGCCTCAGCCTTCGCCAGATTACTCAATCCGCGTTCTTCCAGCGCCATATTGATTTTTGTAGCGCATGTAGCCGAGGTTGCGATACCACCTCCGCAGGCAACGATAATTGTTTTCATCTCATTCTCCTTTCTAACCATCTTTCAGGTCGTTTACGCCTATTTAATAAAGCAAAAATTTTGCCAATTCCAGTGAACAGACACTTTTTCTTCTGTTTTTACACCGGAGAAAGCATAGGGAAGCTATATGCAAAAATGCTTTTTTGCCTCTTCTTATGTCTTACAGAACGGCTGTTTTTCCAATATGCTTCCTTATATATGTAACCCGAATTCCCCAACACTCTTTTTATAACGTATATCCCTTTCATGCATGCTTACAGATAACTGCATTTATTTATTATTTCTTTTATATTTTCTATGCTATAATTTTAAATGAGATTTCAATCACGAACGAATATGCTCTGTAAATTATAGCTTTTCCATGCCCCTATGGTATCACAAACAACCTCTGCATGTTATCTGCATAAGCATAGTGATAAATTTCAGCCTTGGTAAACAGGAGCTTAAGGGAAGCATTTTCTCATAAATTTTCAGATATATTTCATAATCAGCTTATAATTCCATAGTTTGGCAAGATTTTTGCTTTAATAAAAAGCGGGAGGTATTCAATTATGGAAAAATACAATATAAGGGATTTATTATTTGAAGAACTGATAGAATTAACACTGGAAGCAGAGGATTTTGAGGATGCTATCAAAAAAATCGGTGAGGATGCATACCGGAAGGGATATGTTAAGGAAGGGTTTGCGGATGCAGTTATCAAAAGAGAAAAGCTGTACCCGACAGCATTACCCACGGAGGTACTTAAGGTTGCAATCCCTCATCCCATGGAAAGGGATACGGTTAAGAAATCGGCAATCATCATTACAAAGCTGAAAACCCCTGTGGATTTCACGCTAATGGGATCAGATAATGAAACCGTACCGGTAAATATCATCTTTACGCTTGCTGTGAATGGTGCTGAGCATCAGCTGACAATTCTCCAAAAGCTTGTCGGAATGTTTTCAGAGAAGGAATCCATGGAGCGGATTAAAGCTTCCACAACGCCAAAGGAGATTATGAACTCATTGATTGAGCTTTTATCCTAAACGGGTGCTGTCTGTACTTTTCTGCAGCCTTTCATACAGCAGAAACAAAGCACAGATATCATGCAATACAATAGAGAAAGGCATTTGCAGTGCTCTTTTGCACAATGGCAAACTGCACATTCATTAATAAACGTACTGCTGCATCATGGTAAAACAAACGATGCATTCATAAAAGAAAAGAGGTGTAGATATGTCTGAGCAGGAAGTATTCGATTATATCTATTCTGTCATTACAAGGGAATATCTGGAAAACAGAATTCAGAAGAAAGAGAATTTCGGAATCACAGCAAAGGATATCGCTGATCACTTTAACACATACCGTTCGACGGTCAGTACCATGCTGAATACGGCTGTCAAGAACGGCTTGTTTATTAAAATTGAAACCCGACCTGTTTTATTTGTTCCTGTGGATATCATAAAGAAGGAGCTGCATGTTCACCTGGAAAAGAGTGTTTATACCCCGGAGGAAATCAGAGATCTGTTTTTCAAAAAAGAACAGGAGGCAGATTCCTTTTCCATCATGATTGGCTATGACGGCAGCCAGTCTTTACAGATTAAGCATCCGGTAGCCTATACCATCGCCATGATCCTGCCCAAAAAATGGCAGCAGGCCGGGATCATCCTGGTGATGATCCCTTTCTGGATCAATTTCCTGATCCGTTCCTATTCCTGGGTCATCATCCTGCGTGCCCAAGGGCTGGTCAACACCTTCCTGCTCCATTTCGGGTTCATCGAAAAGCCTCTGGGGCTCCTATACAACAATACGGCCGTCCTCCTGGGCATGGTCTACGGCCTGCTCCCCTTTATGGTCCTGCCCATCTATGTTTCTCTGGAACAGATGGACAAACGGCTGCTGGAAGCGGCCAGTGATCTGGGAGCTTCTCCCTTCACTGCCTTCCGGAAGATCACCCTGCCCCTGACTCTGCCGGGAGTAGCAGCCGGATCCATCCTGGTTTTCATCTCTTCTTTGGGGATGTTCGTAGTCCCCGACATCATGGGAGGTGCCAAAAGTTCCCTGATGGGCAATGTGATCCAGAACCAGTTCCTGGCGGCCCGGGACTGGCCTTTCGGTTCTGCACTTTCCATCATCCTGGCACTTCTGTCCTTGGTGATGATCATCCTGTACTACAAGGCCCTGGAAGCCCAGAAAGGAGGGAAGCAGCATGAAGAAAAACTGGCGTAGTGCCACGCTGGTGGCATATTCCCTAGCCATTTTGGCCTTTTTGTACCTGCCCCTCCTGATCCTTTCCCTGTATTCCTTCAACGATTCCCGGATCAATGCAGTGTGGACCGGATTTACTTTCAAATGGTACATTTCCCTGCTCCACAATGACCGGGTCCTGGAAGCCCTGGGCAACAGCCTGCTGATTGCTGCCATCACCACCGTAGTCACCACGGTCATGGGCACCCTGGCCGCCCTGGCCCTCCACCGCTACCAGTACCGCTGCAAACTGCTGATCAACAGCCTGCTGTACCTGCCCATCCTGATCCCGGAAATCGTCATGGGCCTTTCTCTGCTGGTGCTCTTTTCCCAAGTAGGGATCCCCTTGGGCCGTCCCACCTTGATCATCGCCCATATCACCTTTTGCATCTCCTTCGTGATCATTACCGTTGGTGCTCGGCTAGAAGGCTGCCGGCAGGACCTTGAAGAGGCGGCCAGCGATCTGTATGCTACGCCTTGGCAGGCTTTCCGGTATGTGACCTTTCCCATGATCCTGCCGGGGATCGTAGCCGGTGCCCTGATGGCCTTCACCCTTTCCATCGATGATTTCGTCATCAGCTTCTTTGTGGCCGGTCCTAATTCCACCACCCTGCCCCTCTACATCTACGCCATGGTCAAGAGAGGGATCTCTCCCCAGATCAACGCCCTCTCCACCTGCATGATGCTGGTCACCATCTCCCTGGTAGTGGTTTCCCAGCTGCTGCAGAAGCGGGGCTACCACTCTTCCCGAAAGGACTGATGCTGCGTGAAAAAGATCCAATGGCTGTGCTGCCTCGTTTTGACTCTCCTGCTGCTCATGACCGCCGGCTGCGGCGAAGAAAAGAAACAGCCGGAAGAAGGGAAGCAGGTCCTGAACCTGTTCAGCTGGGCCGATAATTTCGACCCGGAAGTCATCAAGGCTTTTGAAAAGAAATACAACTGCAAAGTCAACTACGACGTCTTTGCCAACAACGAAGAACTGCTGGCCAAGCTCCAGGCAGGGGGCGCCCAGTATGATCTGATCCAGCCTTCCGACTATATGGTCTCCACCATGATCAAGCTCCACCTGCTGGAAAAGCTGGACAAAAAGGCCATCCCCAATACCCGCAACCTCATGGACAATCTCCAGCATCCCCAGTTCGATCCAACGGGAGAATATTCCGTGGTATACACTTGGGGGATGACGGGTATCGTCTACAATAAGAAGTATGTGAAGACCCCACCCACTTCCTGGAACGATCTGTGGAATCCGGAATACAAGGGCCGGGTCATCCTCCTCAACGACAGTCGGGAAGTCATTGGCATGGCTCTGAAGAAAAACGGATGGTCCAACAATTCCACCGATCCGGAACAGCTAAAAAAAGCTTTCCAGGATCTGGAACAGCTGGTCCCCAATATCCTGGCCTACGATACCGATGGACTCAAGCAGAAATTCATCGCTGAAGAAGGCTGGATCGGGACTATGTGGTCCGGAGACGCCTCCTTCAGCTACAAGGAGAACCCCAACCTGGGCTTTGTGATTCCCAAGGAAGGGACCCTGGTCTGGGCAGATACCCTGGCCATTCCCAAAGGAGCCAAGCACAAGGAGCTGGCGGAGAAATTCATCAACTTCCTGTTCGATCCGGAAATCAGTGCCAAGAACTATGAAGCCATCGGCTATAACGATCCCAACAGCAATGCCCGGAAATACCATTCCAAGGAATACCTGGAAGACCCCATGCTGAATACGGCCATCGCCCATCTAAAAGAGGGAGAATGGCTCCACGACATCGGGGACGGGATCACCCTGTATGACAAGTACTGGACGGAATTAAAGACGATACGGTAATGGAAAAGGGGCCGTGAAGAAATGAGAGATTCATTTCTTCACGGCCCCTTTGGTCGCGGGTCAAGGCCCGTGACCGGTGCCGCTTAAGCGGCACCTCTTATTTTGCCTGTGCGTTTTGGTTGTTCTGTACCGGTTTCACTTCCACCGGAATCATGTTCAGGCCCTGGAGTTCTGCTTTCTTGCCTTTGACGCTGAACACAAAAGTCATCTGCACATTGGGAGCCTTCTTGGCATCGCCGATATAAATCAGACGATCCGCATCAGCGAATTTATCCAGACGGACCAGTTTCAGATTGCTGATACCGCCCAGCTGTTCCGTTACGCCTTTTTTCATATTGTCCAGTGCCGCCGCATTGAAGTTTTTCTGGAGAGCCGGAGAAAACCCGCTAGAAACTTCTGCCAGCTGACCTTTCCCCTGGATCAGCCCGATGACTTTCGTCGTAGTGGCTTCTTCCTGGGCCAGCAGATCGCTGGCCGGGCTGGCAAAGCCCAGGCTGGCCATACCCAGAGACAGTACTGCCGTCAGCATCATAATGATTTTTTTCATATTCGATCCATCCTTTCCTATCTATCAGATATTGTCTTTTGCAATCCGTTCCATGGCTTCTTTGGTGCCCTCGTGAGTCCCGAAAGCGCTGAGCCGCAGATAGCCTTCGCCCATAGTGCCGAAACCGGCGCCAGGAGTCCCCACAATGGCCAGGTCATTCAGCAGATGGTCAAAATATTCCCAGCTGCCCATGCCTTTGGGACATTGTACCCACACATAAGGAGAGTATACACCGCCATAGTATTTATACCCCTTCTTGTCAAAGGTTTCCATCATCATCCGGGCGTTTTCCCGATAGTAAGCCAGCATTTCGCCGCATTCCTTTTCGCCCACAGGAGACATAGCAGCTTCCGCGCCTCTTTGGACAATATAGTTCACGCCGTTGAACTTGGTAGTCTGGCGGCGGAGCCACATCTTATTCAGGCTCAATTCTTGTCCTTCCGGTGCCTTCCGGGTCAGCTGCAGCGGCACCACGGTATATCCGCACCGGGTACCGGTGAATCCAGCCGTCTTAGAGAAAGAACACAATTCAATGGCACAGTCCTTGGCTCCCGGAATCGCAAAAATGCTCCGAGGCACATCCGGATTGGTGATGAAGGATTCATAAGCTGCATCATAGAGGATGATGGCATCATTTTTCCGTGCATAATCCACCCATTCCTTCAGCTGTTCTTTGCTGTAGGCAGCCCCAGTGGGGTTGTTGGGAGAGCACAGATAAATGATATCCGCTTTGACAGCAGGATCCGGCATGGGCAGGAATCCATTTTCCGGAGTCCCCTTCATGAACAGGATCTTCCGGCCCCGCATCACATTGGTATCCACATAAACCGGATAGACTGGATCCGGAACCAGGACCACATTGCTGTCGTCAAACAGATCCGTGATGTTGCCGCAGTCACTCTTGGCCCCATCGCTGACAAAAATTTCTTTGATATCCAGTTCTACTCCATGGCGGGCATAATATTTCTGGATGGCTTCTTGGAGGAATCCATACCCCTGTTCCGGTCCATAGCCTCTGAAAGTTTCTTTATGGCCCATCTCTTCCACGGCTTTTGCCATGGCAGCAATGACGGACGGTGCCAGAGGAAGAGTGACATCTCCAATGCCCATCTTGATGATTTTCTTTTCCGGGTGTGCCTCACTGAAAGCTCTCACCCGTGCAGCAATATCTGCAAACAGATAGCTTTCCTTCAATTTCGCAAAATTTCCATTCACTAAAGCCATATCTGACTCTCCTTTGATGCAAAACGATGTATTCCAATGCGGAACCTTTATTTATTGTAAAGTAGCCCCGGAGGAATGTCAATTATTTCAAACTTTCTTCCAAAAGTTCTTCCGGGATTTCGATTTCCCCTTCATAAACCGTAGTGGCCGGTCCTTTCAGGGTCATGGCGTCATCCTCTCCCGTACGGACCTGGAGAAGCCCGCCTTTGGCTTCCACTTTCAGGAACTCTCCCCGCTGGCCGGCTTTGCCCAGTGCTGCACAGGTATAGCCAACAGCACAGGCGCCGGTGCCGCAGGCCCAGGTTTCTCCGCTGCCTCGTTCCCAGACCCGGAATTTTACATAGTTAGCGTCCACCACCTGGACGAATTCTACATTGGTCCGTTCTGGAAAGAGCGAAGAGGTTTCAATGACCCGCCCCACTGCTTCCACCGGTGCAGATTCCACATCTTCTACGAAGGTGACAAAATGAGGATTTCCCATAGAAACTGCTGTACCCCGCACGGTGATTTCCGTTCCATCGGGACGGGTAAAAGTCACCGGCTGATCCACACAAGTTTCTCCGGACCATTCCATGGGGATGGAAGCCACTTGGGTTTCTGCCCTTCCCATGTCCACTTCCGCCAGGACCACTTTCCCCTTTTCCACAGTCATGTGGATGGTCTTGATGCCCCCCAGGGTATCCAAGGTAATGGTATCCTTGTGTGTCAAGCCTTTATCATAGACGAATTTGGCGATGCATCGGGACCCGTTCCCGCACATCTTTCCTTCTGAAGCATCGGCATTGAACATCCGCATCCGGAAATCTGCCTTGTCCGAAGGACAGATGCAGATCAGCCCGTCAGACCCGATACCGAACCGCCGGCGGCTCACATATTCGGAAATCTTCCCCGGATTGGGCAGCATCCGGTCCATGCAGTCCACATAGACATAATCATTGCCACAGCCGTGCATTTTGGTGAATTTCATTTTCATGGAGTCTTCCCCCTCATTTTCGCTTGATTTCTTATTATATCATGAAAGTTTTTCTGCTGCACTTGTCCCAAAAAATTAAACAGTAAGGCCTGCGTCTTAGGGTGAAAAGTGAGGGTTACCTGAAAGTACCTTCTTTTTCTTTTATTTTAGTTATGTTAAACTAACTTGAGACAAAGGAGGTCGTTCTATTATGTTCAAAAAAAAATTACTGACCCTCTCTTTGGGTCTGCTGCTGTGCGGAATGGGTTCGGGAACAGCAGGAGCTGCTCCCCAGTTCAAAAACAACAAGGAGCTGGCTGCCTATTTCTGGAACCAGATCTTCAACGAGCATCACACAGCCGTCATTGACGAACTGACGGGCGATACCTATATCCAGCACAGTCCCGGGTTCAAAGATGGAAAACAGGCTTTCAAAGAAGGCATTGCCGGATTCCTGAAAGAATTCCCAGAAAGCACCGCGGAAATCAAGCATCTGGGGGCGGACGGGGACCTGGTGTTCATCCACAACCATATTAAATTGAACTCTCAGGACCGGGGCCAGGCTGCCGTGGACATCTTCCGGATCAAAAACGGAAAAATCGTGGAGCACTGGGACGTGATCCAGGATATCCCGGAAAAAGCGGAAAACAGCAATACTATGTTTTAAGAAAGAGCTGTTGCCAGGGGAAAGCCCCAGGCAACAGCTTTTTTATGCCAACCAACGCCCCACCCAATGATTGATCTGCTCCATGACCTGGATGAGCTGTTCTCCTTCTGGAGAAAGACGGTACTCCACCATTCCGGAAGGATCATCCTGTTCCCGCCGTTCCACCAAATTGTTCCGTTCCAGGATTCGCAGATTTTCCGTAAGGACTTTGGCACTGATGCCAGGCAGGATTCGCTGAAGTTCCCGGAAATGGCGGGGACGGGCGGCCAGCGCCAGCAGCAGGTCAGTACGCCATTTCCCCTTCAAGACCGCTATGAAACAGTCAAAAGGACAGTCATAAGTCTTTCCGTCAAATTGAGCCATAGTTGTCCCTCTCACCACGCTTTCTCTCCGCTTTTCCTCACCGTCACCGTATCCACCAGGGTCCCGTCGGGCAGAAAGCACTGGATCCGGAGCTGGTCTTCCTGTTTTTCCAGCACTAGATAGTTATCCGTTTCCGGCTGGGGGGCCACGGTCACATCCAGGGCATGGCGCTTCCAGAGGCTGGGATACCGCACGTCCCCGGCCACCCCGGTGATCACATAGGAGGGCCCCCGGTCCGCCCGCTGGAAATCATAAATCTTTCCCCGGTTCCGGTAGGTATGGAGATGGGCACTGAGCACCAAATCCACCCCGTACCGGTCAAATAGGGGCATCCATTCCCGGCCTTCCGGGGAAAACCCTTCCGTCCGTTCCCGTCCCGGCTGGGTTGCGGGATCAAAGGCATACTGAAGGGGGTCCTTATGCATCAGTACAATGTTCCATTTGCCCCGGTTCCGTGCCATGTCTTCCTGGAACCAAGCCTCCTGGTCCCGGGCCAGATCCGGTTCCCATTCCTTCAGTTCCTCGTTCTGGGTGTTCAGCACCACAAAATGCACATCCCCCACGGTAAAGGAATAAAACTGGTTCCGGTATTTTTCCCGACCGTTGCCCGGCAGGGCGAACCGGTGGAGATATCCTTCCGGCATCCGCACCTTCCAGTTCAGGTCGTAGGTTTCATGGTTCCCCATCAGAGGCGCCACCGGGATCTTTTCCGCCATGGGTTCCACCACCCCGAACCAGGCGTTCCACTGGCTGCTGTCTTCCCCGTTGTCCACCAGGTCTCCCATGTTCACAAAGAAGCTGGCATCCGGGTTCCGCTGCCAGGCAGGCTGGGCAGTGGCCTTCCACACGCTGTAATCCGCCGACTGGGAATCCGGGAAGATCAGGGCCTTGAAGGTATTGCCGGCAAAGGCTTGCAGGGGCATCCATGCCGTGGCCTTTTTCCCCGCCCGGATCCGGTACTCATAGGACTGTCCCGGTTCCAGTGGTTCCAGCTGGGCCGTGTAGATCCAGGTATCCTTGCCTCCGTCCGTGAATTTTTCTTCCGTCACCGAGGCAGCCGTCAGGGAACTTTCTCCGGCTTTCCGGTATTCCAGCACCGGTTCTTTCACCGGATAATCCGACTGCCACTGGATCACCCGGCTCCGGGAGGGATCCGCCGTCATCACCTGCCGAATGTTCCGGGCTTCCACCTGGTCCAGCAATTCATAATGGATGGCCGCTCCCCGGGCCTGGTCCACTTTCCCCAGGGCCCAGGTCCGGAACCAGGGAGAAAAATGCCAGGTCCCGGCCACCAGGGCCACCATCAGCGCCAGGAGCCCCATAAGGACCCGGCTCTTTTTTATGGAAACGTTCTTCTTCACCGTACTTTTCACTCCTTTAGTTCTGTACTTGCCTGTCTATAGCATAAAAGAATTGCCGCCACAATACAAATACTTTATGGTCATGGGATTTTATACGAAAACAGTATACTGACCACAAGAGAGAAAAGCAACGGAAAATTCAGGGTTCCCAAATATACGGCCCAGGGGTATAATATGATTATATGAATTCGTAGTATTTCAGGAGGATTTCCATGAAGAACCTGCAGAAACATCTCCGGGCCGCCATTGTCCAGGCTGCCCCTGTTCTCTTTGACAAAAAAGCCACCCTGGAAAAGGTGGTCCGACAGATCCAGGAGGCCGCCGCCAACGGGGCAGAGCTTATTGTATTCCCAGAATCCCTGGTCCCCTGCTATCCCTACGGGCTGACTTTCGGCTTTACCGTAGGCAGCCGGAAGGAGGAAGGCCGGAAGGACTGGAAAGTGTACTATGACAACGCCGTCCTGGTACCGGATGATACGGTGTCCCTGGCAGCCGCCGCCAAAAAGGCCCGGGCATGGGTGAGTATCGGAGTCACCGAACGGGATCCGGTGAACTGTTCCCTGTACTGCACCAATCTGGTCTTTTCCCCGGAAGGGAAACTGGCCTCCGTCCACCGGAAAATCAAACCCACCGGTTCCGAACGGTACATCTGGGCGGATTCCCATGTACCGGAAACCTATTTCCCGGTAGTAGATACTCCTTGGGGCAGAATGGGCAGCCTGATTTGCTGGGAAAACTACATGCCCTTGGCCCGGGTGGCCCTGTACCAGAAAGGGATTTCCCTGTACCTGGCACCCAACACCAATGACAATCCGGAATGGCAGGACACCATCCGGCACATTGCCATCGAAAGCCACTGCTATGTGTTCAATGTGGACCAGTACTTTACCCGGGACATGTATCCGGCTGACCTGTTGGAACAGGAAGAGATCGGCCGGCTGAATGACATTGTCTGCCGGGGTGGCAGCTGCATCATCGATCCTTACGGCCACTGTGTGACGGAACCAGTCTGGGACAAAGAAGCCATTGTGTATGCGGATCTGGACATGGACAAGGTCCCCATGAGCCGGATGGAATTCGACGCCACCGGCCACTATACCCGTCCGGATATCCTGGAACTGAAGGTCCATGATGAGGAAGGCCGTTGACAAAACTGGAAAAACAGCCTATACTGCAGATAACAGATTTAAATTTATCAATATGAAAGGAGGCTGGCAGATGGAAAACCTTGCTTTTAAAGCCCGTTTGTTCAAGGCCCTGGCCGATGAAAACCGGCTCCACATCCTGGAACTGCTCCAGGGCGGAGAGCGGTGCGCCTGCGTGCTGCTGGAAAATCTCCATCTGTCCCAGCCCACCCTTTCCCATCATATGAAGATCCTGTGCGACGCAGGGCTGGTCACTGGCCGGAAAGAAGGCAAATGGGTCTACTATACCCTGAACCGGGAAACAGCCCGGGAACTGGAAGCCCTGATCCGGGACCTGTTCCGGGAAACCCAGCCCCTCCAACCGGAGGACTGCGGCTGTCCCAGATGCCAGTAAAATTTTTTGCATTAATAAATCGATAAATTTCAATTTATAAATTTATTTTTTGGGAGGAATCTATCATGGAAAGAAAACTGGTACAGATTTTTGAACAGGCCATGTGCTGCCCTACAGGACTTTGCGGTCCTGCCATTGATCCAGAACTGCTGCGGATTTCCGCCGTACTGGACACGCTGGAAAAACACGGCATCCTGGTAGAACGGTACAATCTGAGCAATGCGCCCCTCAAATTCATCCAGACCCCGGCGGCAGCGGAATTCCTGCAACACCATGGGCCGGAGGAACTGCCCCTGATCCTGACAGACGGAAAAATCTGGATGGCCGGCCGTTACCCCACCAATGAGGAATTCGCCCGGATGCTGGATTTCGCTCCGGCTCTGCTGGACGAAGCCTCGGCCCGTCAGGACAGCGGAACGGAAGAAGCCGGTTCCTGCTGCTGCGGCGGCAGTGAAGAACCGGCTGCCGAAACCTCCTGCTGCTGCGGTAGCGGTGAAAAAGAAAGCAGCAGAGATTCCAGTTCCTGCTGCGGTTCCGGTTCTTCCAGCTGCTGTCAATGACGAAAGGAGACTGCCATGGAACGGTATGATCCTTTTGCCGCCATCCGGACCCAGTATGTATTCTTTACCGGCAAAGGTGGGGTAGGAAAGACTTCCACAGCCTGTGCCACGGCGGTGGCCCTGGCCGATGCCGGTCAGAAGGTGCTGCTGGTCAGCACGGACCCGGCTTCCAATCTCCAGGACATCTTTTCTCTGGAACTGAAAGAAACACCCACTCCCATTCCCGGTGTCCCCGGCCTGGAAGCGGCCAATCTGGACCCGGTGAAGGCAGCCGCCGCCTACCGGGAAAGTGTAGTGGGTCCTTACCGGGGGCTTTTGCCGGAAGCCGCTCTGCGGAACATGGAAGAACAGCTGTCCGGCTCCTGTACCATCGAAATCGCCGCCTTCAATGCCTTTACGGATTTCCTCACAGATCCGGAGACCGCAGCGGCCTACGACAAAATCCTTTTTGATACGGCCCCTACCGGCCATACCCTGCGGATGCTCCATCTGCCTTCTGCCTGGAGCCAATTCATCAGTACCAGTACCCACGGAGCCTCCTGTCTGGGACAGCTGTCCGGTCTGGAAAACCGGAAGGCCCTGTACCGGCAGGCCGTGGAAACCCTGTCGGATCCTGGCCGCACCACCCTGCTCCTGGTAGCCCGTCCTGACCGGCCCCCGCTGTTGGAAGCGGACCGGGCCTCCCGGGAACTGGCCAAACTGGGCATCGGCAGTCAGCAGCTGATCATCAACGGACTGTTGGAAAAGACCGATGACCCGGTCACCGGGGAACTTTTTGCCAAACAGCAGGCGGCTCTGGAAGAAATGCCCCAGGGTCTGAAAGAAATACCCTGCTGGCAGATTCCCTTCCGGAGCTACAACGTTACCGGCCTGGACCATGTCCGGGCTCTCCTGAAGGGAGAAGTTGCCCCTGCCACCAGCCGGGAACAACAGGCTCCCGTCCATACCCTCCAGGAGGTGGCAGAAGATCTGGAGCAGCACCATCGGAAGGTCATCTTCACCATGGGCAAAGGCGGCGTGGGGAAAACCACCGTGGCTGCATCCCTGGCTCTCCGGCTGGCTCAGAAGGGGCACCAGGTGCTGCTGACCACCACCGACCCGGCCGGCCATCTCCAGGAAATCCTGGAACAGACGGACCGGATCCAGCTGTGTCAGATCGACGAACAGGCCGAGCTCCGCCGGTATCAGCAGGAAGTCCTGGACCAGGCCCGGAAAAACGGACTGAAGGAAGGAGACCTGGCATACATCGAAGAAGACCTCCGTTCCCCCTGCACCCAGGAAATCGCCGTGTTCCGGGCCTTTGCAGAAATCGTGGCCCGGGCCGGGGACCGGATCGTCATCATCGACACCGCCCCCACCGGCCATACCCTGCTGCTCCTGGAATCCACGGAAAACTACGACCGGGAGATCCGCCGGACCCGGGGCAGTGTCCCTCCTGCCGTCCAGCAGCTGCTGCCTCGGCTGAAGGGGCCGGAGACGGAAGTAGTGATCGTCACCCTGCCGGAAGCCACTCCGGTGTATGAAGCCCTGCGTCTGGAAGAAGATCTGAAACGGACCCGGCTGTGCAGCCGCTGGTAGATCATCAACCGTTGCTTCAGCCAGACTGCCGCCCAAAGCCCTCTGCTGAAGGCCAAAGCGGACCGGGAGATTCCCTGGATCAACCAGGTGGCAGCCCACTCCGGCGGCCATGCAGCGGTGATTCCCTGGAAACAGTCGGAAATCAAAGGAAAGGTGCTGGAAACCTTATGAACCGAAAACCTGTTGTCGCTTTTCTCTGTATCCAAAACTCCTGCCGGAGCCAGATGGCCGAAGCCTTTGTCCGTCACCTGGCAGAAGATGTGTTTGTCAGCCGGTCTGCCGGCACCTGTCCGGCAGACCGGATCAATCCCTCTGCCCAGCGGCTGATGCAGGACCTGTACGGGATCGACATGGAAAAAGAAGGCCAGTTCCCCAAAAAACTGGAAGACCTGCCAGCTCTGGACATGGTGGTGACCATGGGCTGCGGAGTCCGCTGTCCGGTACTACCCGGGGTGAAGACCCTGTCCTGGGAAATCCCGGACCCGGCCGGGAAACCGGATCCGGAGTTCCGTGTCATTATGGAAGCCATCCGGGCTCAGGTGCTGGCCCTCCGGGACCAGCTGAAAGGAGCTGGCACAAAATGACGGACGCCAAAAATCCGGGCATCAGCCCGTTCCAGCGGTATCTTTCCCTGTGGGTTTTCCTTTGTATGGCGGCCGGTGTGCTGGTGGGCCGTTTCCTGCCGGCGGTGCCCCGGTTCCTGGACCGGCTCCAGATTGACGGGATCTCCATACCCATTGCCATCCTGATCTGGATCATGATCTATCCCATGATGATGAAGGTGGATTTCCAGAGCATCCGGGAAGTGGGCCGGCACCCTAAAGGACTGTTCGTCACCTGGATCACCAACTGGCTGATCAAACCCTTTACCATGTACGGCCTGGCCGCTTTTTTCTTTTATCAGGTATTCCAGGCCTTCATTCCCCGAGATCTGGCCACCCAGTATCTGGCCGGCGCCGTGCTCCTGGGGGCCGCCCCCTGCACCGCTATGGTTTTTGTGTGGAGTACCCTGACCCAGGGGGATCCGGCTTATACAGTGGTCCAGGTGGCCACCAACGACCTGATCATCCTGGTGGCCTTCGTGCCCATTGTAAAATTCCTTCTGGGCGTATCCCATGTGACGGTCCCCTACAGCGTGCTTTTCCTGAGCATCTTCCTGTTTGTGGTGATTCCTCTGGCAGGGGGCATCCTGACCCGGGTCACCGTAATCCGTCAGAAGGGAGAAGCCTATTTCAACCAGGTCTTTATCCACAAATTCGATCAGGCCACCACCTGGGGACTGCTGCTGACCCTGTGCATCATCTTCAGTTCCCAGGCCCAGGTGATCCTGTCCAATCCCTTCCATATCCTGCTGATTGCCATTCCCCTGGTGCTCCAGACCTATCTGATCTTTGCCATTGCCTACGGAGCCAGCACCCTGCTCCACCTGCCCCACAGCATCGCAGCTCCGGCAGGGATGATCGGAGCCTCCAACTTCTTCGAACTGGCCGTAGCCGTGGCCATCGCCCTGTTCGGAGTCACCAGCCCCGCCGCCCTGGCCACCACCGTAGGCGTCCTGACGGAAGTACCGGTGATGCTGAGTCTGGTGAAGATAGCCAATAAAAAGGGTGTGTGAAAATATTCGCACACCCGGTCGCGGACCGCGGCTAAAGCGGCTGTGAAGAAATGAATTTTTCGTTTCTTCACAGTCGCTTTTTATTTCGTCAATTCCGTCAGTGTCCCGGCGATGATCCGGGCCACCTGGGCGGTACTGTCCAGTTCCACCGATTCATCGGCACTGTGGATGGCGTGGGTATTGGGCCCCACGCTGACTAGATCCAGCTTGGGATTGGCCTTGTAGAAGAATCCGGTTTCCAGGCCTCCATGCATGGCCACGATCTTGGGTTTCCGTCCCATGACTTCTTCGTGGACCCGTTCCATGGCCGGACGCAGGACACTGTTCCGATTTTCCGTCCAGGCCGAGAAAATGGTCCCCATTTTTACGGCAAAACCGGTGACTTTGGCAAAGACCGGCATGGTCCGGACAAATTCCTCCAGTCTTTCATTAGAAGAAAAACGTGGGAAGTATTCCAGATCCAGGGATCCATCCTGGACTTTGACAGTCCCTATATTGGCTGAAAGATCCGGAAGTTCCGCCATCTGCTGGTTCATGGCAAACACCCCGGTATGGAGCAGCACCAGAAGCTCCGTCACCTGGGCCGTATCTTCTCCAGACCATACCTGACGGGGATTTTCCACGTTCTGGGCCGTAAGATCCAGCGTCTTTTCCACATCCCCATAAACAGCCTGCTGGCTGGCCTTTTCTTCAGCCACCAGTCTGCCGACCTGTTCCATTTTGTCCGCCGGCAGGGCAATCAGGGCCCGGGCCTGAGAAGGAATGGCATTGGCTGCCGCTCCCCCGGAAAAATCTCCCAGACGGTACGGAATCCCTGCCTGTTCCATCCGTTCCAGTGCCATAGCCAGTGCCTTGATGGCATTGCTCTTGCCTTTGTTGATGGTTTCCCCGGAATGGCCGCCTACAAACCCATTGGCGGCAATTTCCAGAGCCCCGTCATAGGGATTGTCTTCTTTCGTCAGCTTCCGGGTGAAATCCACATGGACACTGCCGGCCGAAGCCACCACGATCTGATCTGCGGCTTCACTGTCGCAGTTAATCACATACTGAGCATCCTGGAGCCAACGGGGATCCAGATTCATGGATCCGGTCATATGGACTTCTTCATCCACCGTAAAGATAAGACGCAGGGGCCCATGGGCAAAATCCTGCTGGAGCAGGAACAGGAAAGTGGCGGCGGCAATGCCGTCATCAGCTCCCAGGCTGGTGCCATCTGCCCGGAGAATATTCCCTTCCCGGATCATCCGGATGGGATCTTTCAACGGATCATACGCCACCCCCGGTTTTGCCACACAGACCATATCCATATGACCCTGGAGAATGGTACGGGGCACCGTTTCACAACCTTTGGAAGCCGGCACATCTGCAATGATGTTGTTGACTTTGTCCTGATGGACCTGGGCTCCCAGCCCACGAAGCCGGGAGGCCAGATAATCGCTGACGGCCTTTTCATGGCCGGATTTCCGGGGATGGGCAGCCAGGCCGGCGAACTCTTTCAGGATTCCCTCAATGATTTCCTCATCAGACAGATTGAGCATGGCCGAACCTCCTTATTTCCCTGCATTGAAGTCCATGGCCGTCTTGGCATACAGCATGGCCCCGCCCAACAGAGCACTTTCATCCACGGTGTAGTGGCAGGAATGCTGAGGATAGATGGCACCGCACTTGGGATTCCGGATACCCAGCAGTGCTACGGCACCAGGGACTTTGTCCATGAAGAAGGCGAAATCTTCGCCGCCCATGGTCCCTGGTTCGGAAACCGGCGCATCGGATCCGATGACTTCCCGGGCTGCTCCCTGGACCACCTGGGCCATATGCTGGTCATTGATTACCGGCGGGCACAGGACAATATTTTTGGTGGTTGCCTTGGCTCCGAAAGCAGCGGCCGTTTCACTGGCCACCCGGTCGATCAATTTGGGCAGCTGGGCATTGATTTCCTTGCTGAAGCAGCGGCTGGTACCGGCCAGATGGGCATTTTCCGCCACCACGTTCCACCGTTCCCCTGCGGTGACTTCACCCACTGTAACCACGACCGGATCCATGGGAGAGAAGTTCCGGCTGACCAGGGTCTGCAGGTTGTTGATCACTGCGGCCTGGACCACTGCCGCATCAATGCATTCCTGAGGCGTGGCTGCATGGCCGCCCCGGCCCTTGATGTCGATGGTGAATTTGTTGGCACCGCCCATCCGGGGACCGGCGTCACAGCAAACATGACCGGCATCCACATCGAACCACACATGGATGGCGAAGCAGCCGTCCACACCTTCCAGGGCACCCTGTTCAATCATGGAAGGAGCACCAGTAGCCACTTCTTCTGCCGGCTGGAAGGCCAGTTTCACCGTACCGCACAAGTCTTTTCTCATATCCTGGAGAATATGGGCAGCGATGAGCATCATGGAGATATGGCAGTCATGACCACAGGCATGCATTACACCGGTATTTTCGCTGGTAAAAGGAAGGCCTGTGTCTTCCGTAACGGACAGGGCATCGATATCACCCCGGAGCAGGATGGTCTTCCCGGGTTTTTCCCCTTTGATGGTGGCCAGGACACCGGTCTGGAGTCCGCAGGGAACCCAGGATACACCGATTTTATCCAGTTCTTCCTTGATTACCTTGCTGGTATTGAATTCCTTTTCACTGAGTTCAGGATGCTGATGAAAATACCGTCTCATCTGAACCTGATAATCACTGTATTTCTGTGCAACCGTTTTCATATCCATCTTTATCGTCTCCTTGTTTTTCATGCATCAGAACATTCATCGATCAATCAGAACAGCGTTGCAAAATATCCGGCGATCAATACGGAAGTAATGGTCACGGAAGTAAATCCCCCTACGATCATGCTGGGGAAGATATTGGCCATCAGATACCCTCTTTCTTCGCTGTTGGCAGCCAGGGTACTGCAGGTCATTTCCGTCAGCAGGGCATCAGCCGGGAAGCCGTACAAAGCGGTAAGGCCGTTGGCAAAAGCCAGGGCAAAAGAAACCTTCATGAAGCGGGAAATGGCATAAGCAAAAATCGCCATCCCCAAAACAGAAACCACAACCAGGATAATCATAGGTGCAATCAACGAAGAAAGCATATCCGGCGTGCAGTTTTTCAGTCCGTCAAACACGAACATCATCAGAGCAAAGGTGGTGATCCAGAAAGAACCGGCCCGGGTCAATGCATTCTGATCCAGGAAACCGATGTAAGTAAAGGCCACGCTGAGGACCAGTGCCCAGATGGCGCCGTTCACCGGAGTGACTTTCCCCATGATGATGGCCAGCCAGGCCACCAGGCCCATCTTGGTCATGATCATCACAGGGGTGTTCATCATCTTGGGCAGCGGAGGCAGCAGGGTTTTCCGCTGTTCCTTTTCACTGGCCATAGCGGACATACCCACATGGGAGTTGGCTTCGATCTGTTCCGGGGTCAGGACCACCTCACCGGAACGCAGCTGTTTCAGCAGCCGTTTCCCTTCTGCATGGAGGCAAAAAGCCGTCAGCGGATATCCGGCAAACCCCTGGATGCAGTAAGTTGCCACAGCAAATACGGAAGCTTCCGTAAGTCCGGCTTTCAAGGCCGCCTTCTGCATGATAGTTGTAGAAACGATGCCTCCGGTAAGAGGAGGGATCCCTGCAATCACCAGCGTCCGATCCATCATCAGGGATCCTGCATAGTACCCGATGACACACATGCCCAGCAGGCCAAACAGACAAATGATCACCGTACGCCACTGCCGGATCAGCTGTTTCAGACTGATGATGGTACCGATATGGACCAGCAGCAGGAAAATGCCAATGGTGTTCCCGAAGGGCATCAGTCCGGAATTGGTGACCAGTTCTTTGGGAAATATGGTCCAATACCCCAGGAGCATCACACAGGCCGTAACAAATACCGATGGGACCCATGCCTTGGACCACTGGGAAACCAGTTCGCCGATAATGTAAGAAACGCCGCAGGCCACAAAAGCCAGGGCGAAATTGTAATACCACATAGAATACCAACCCCACTTCAATCAACAGATTTCTCTTCCCTGCATTCCTACTCTTCTACCCTGCTATGGGAAGTAACGTGTATTGTTATACTACTTTCTGTGCTGTTTTTCAAGAGTTTTGTAAAGTTTTTATTTCGTTGTTTTCTTGAAGTGGTATATTGTTTAAATTTGTCTATTGTGTTTGCATTTAATAAGTTATGATTATAAAATGAAAAATAAAATATAATGGTTAACAGTCAGCGGCCGGAGGAAAGCATTGACCTTAACTTCTTTCCTCCATCGCCCGCTGACCGTTGACCGCTGACATAAAAAAATTCCGCATCCATCAGATGCGGAATTTTCTTAACCGGCAGCTCCCTATCCTCCCGGACCGTTTCCAGTCGAGTACTTTCGGC
>OGYQ01000944.1_pt1 | contig 20168 bp, 14 predicted proteins | sample 1576641 | NCBI WGS metagenome assembly OGYQ01 (sample SAMEA3541476, study PRJEB24748) | human gut metagenome | biome: human gut; feature: human-associated habitat; material: faeces | place: China | collected 2012 | reverse complement strand
TAACCATATCAATCTGCTGGGTTTCTTTAACGCTCTCCACACCGCACATGGAAGCCGTGGTGGCGCAGACCCTGGCGTCCCCGGTAACCGGGTCCTCGTTGTACAATTCGCCCCGGCTTACGCTTCCTTCTGTCTTTCCCTGGAAATAGTCATTCAGATATTTCTTGTGAGACACTTCCTCCATGCCCCACTCACGCAGGGAGGCATAGTCCAGCCCCCAGCCGATGTCGTCGTGACACCGCAGGTAGTTGAGAAATGTGTACTCTCTCGGGAGAGAGCAGACCACGTCCATCTGCCTGCGAAGAAGGCGGATATCCCTTGTAGCCACCGTATGCCAGGTAGTGGCCATGGTGGTCACATTGTAGAGCATGTGGCACTCCGGCTTCTCCACTGTGCCGAAATAGGGAGCCACCTCTTTTGGCTCCATGACCACTTCTCCCAGGAGCACGATCCCCGGACACACGATCTCGCCGATCATGCGCATCATGCGGACAATGGTGTGGACCTGGGGCAGGTTCCGGCAATTGGTCCCAAGCTGCTTCCAGATATAGGGCACTGCATCGATGCGGATGATGTCCATGCCCTGGTTGGCCAGATAGAGGAAATTGTACATCATCTCGTTGAATACCCTGGGGTTGCTGTAGTTCAGATCCCACTGGTAGGGGTAAAACGTCGTCATCACATAGTGTCCCATCTCCGGCAGATAGGTAAAATTACCCGGCGCTGTGGTGGGAAATACCTGGGGCACCGTCTTCTCATACTCCCGCGGGATAGCCGGGTCGGCGTAGAAGAAATACCGGCTCATGTACTCCCCGTCTCCCTGGCGGGCTTTCCTGGCCCACTCGTGATCCTCGGAGGTGTGGTTCATGACAAAATCCATGCACAGGCTGATCCCTTTTTCATGGCATTTTTCCGCCAGGCGGGCCAGATCTTCCATGGTCCCAAGCTCCGGCTTCACTTTCCGGAAGTCCGCCACGGCGTAGCCTCCGTCTGATCTCCCTTTCGGGGAGTCCAGGAAGGGCATCAGATGCACGTAATTCACATGGCACTTCTCCAGGTAGGAGAGTTTCTCCTCCACCCCTTTTATAGTTCCGGCAAAGTTGTCAATGTACATCATCATGCCCAGCATGTCTCTCTTCCGGTACCATGCGCCTTCCGCCTCCCGCCGGGCATCCAGCTTCTTCAGTTTGCCGTTTCTCTGGTCATAGTACCATTTCATCTGGTCGCAGAGCTCGGCAAACATGTCATCGTTGCCGTACAGCTCCATGTACAGCCACCGCAGCTCATCGTGATGCCGGCCAAGCCTCTCCGCAAAAATCCGGTCGGTGGCCGCCTTTCCTGCGGGCTTTCTTTTCTTCGCTGTTTTTCCTGCCATCTGTCTTATCCCCCGATTGTAATCAATTTAGTCTTCACATACAAAATGCCACTGGTACGCCTGGTACTCTCCTTCCAGCACCGGCTTTGGCACACCCACTTCCCGAAGGACCGTGCTGTTGTACAGCATGCCGGTCTCTGTATCACGGTACATGGTGTTCTCTTTCAGCCCTCTGACTTTGATGTAGTCCACAGTCATGTTGGCATGTTTCCGGATGCCCACTACCTGCACGAGAGCTTCCTTCCGGTCTTCGGACACAAACTCCCAGGCCCCCTGGTTGTCAGTCTGGGGATTGGTGAGTCGGTAGTAGTCTCCTCTCTGCACAAGAGCCGCATACTTTTTATACTCCGCGATCTGGCGGCGGATCTCCTCTTTGTCCTCCGCACTCAGTTCATTTAGGTTCAGCTCATAGCCGAAGGTGCCTGCCATGGCCACCATGCCCCTTGTCTTCATGGATGTGAGACGCCCTGTCTGATGGTTGGGCGAGGCGGACACATGGGCTCCCACAGAGGAAGCCGGGTAAATGAAGGAGGTTCCGTACTGGATCTCCAGGCGGTCAATGGGATCTGTATTGTCGCTGCACCAGATCTGAGGCGTATAGTACAGCATGCCCGCGTCAAAGCGTCCCCCGCCGCCGCTGCATCCCTCGATGAGAATATCCGGATACCGGTCCACCAGCCTCTCCAGGAAATCATAGAGTCCCAGCACATAGTCGTGGAGCACCCGCCCCTGGCTGTCCGCCGTGGCGGAATAGATGTCCGCAAGGCTCCGGTTCATATCCCATTTCACATATTCCACATTGCCCTGGTCCAGGACAGCGCAGATCTTCTCGTAGATGTAATCCACCACTTCTTTTCTGGAGAAATCCAGGACAAGCTGGTATCTGGAGCGGTTGGGGCGGCGTCCCGGTATGACGAATGCCCAGTCCGGATGCTCCCGGTAGAGATCGCTGTCCTCGTTGACCATCTCCGGCTCGATCCAGATACCGAATTTCAGTCCCATGCCGTTGATCTTTTCGATGAGTTCCCCAAGCGTGCAGCCCAGTTTTTCCTCGTTGACAACCCAGTCTCCCAGGCCCCGCATGTCGCTGTCTCTCTTTCCAAACCAGCCGTCGTCCAGGACGAACATCTCGATCCCTAAGTCCGCTGCCTGCTGCGCCAGCGCAAGAAGGCTGTCCCCTGTAAAGTCAAAGTAGGAGGCCTCCCAGCTGTTGAGAAGAATAGGACGCACAGTCTCTTTATATTTTCCTCTGCACAGATGGGAACGGATGCAGCGGTGCATATTCTGGGACAGCTTTGAAAGCCCTTCGGAGGAGTAGCTTAAGATCACCTCCGGAGACTGGAACTGCTCTCCCGGGTTCAGCGGGTAGGCAAACTGCTCCTCGCTCATTCCCATGAGCAGACGGGTCTGGTAATACTGGTCCTGTCCTGCCTCGCTCTGAAATCCCCCGCTGTAGACGAACGTCATGGCGTAGCAGCTTCCTGCGTCTTCCGTGGCATCATGCTCCGCCAGGATCACCGCCGGGTTGTACTGGTGGCTGGAAGTTCCCCGAAGGCTTCCGATCTTTGCCACGCCGTGTCCAACAGGCATCCGCTGGCAGTTTCTCTCCATGGCATGGCGGCCGTAAAATGTAATAAAATCATACGCTCCGCCCACAAGGTCCAGGCAGGCCGGCGCCAGCTTCTTGACAGAGATATGCCCTTTGCTGGCATTGACAATCTTCACACTTCTTGTGATCACATCATACTGGGGCAGCACGCCGTAGAGAAGCACCGCCTGCACCCCTGTCACCGGATCTGCCAGCACCACCTCCAGGGTCTGGGCCTCGTCCGTGTCCGCGTACACAGCCGGAAGGCCGGGAAGGGAGTACTTTCCTTCTTTGATGGTATGGCTCACATACCGGAAATCACTGGCATAAGTACGGTCCGTGTTTTTGATGATGCAGGCCGGCGTGCGGTAGTCCCCGGTTCCCAGGGACGGGAACTCCTGGGGCAGCGCGTCCATAGAGTAGGTCCTGTCCGTTTCCGCCTCATAGGGGTTTCCTGAAAATCCCCGGTCATAATAGGTCAGCAGATAATCCATGCACCCTTCCGCTGTCTTTCCGTAGTACAGGTGCAGAAGGAAGCCGTACCGGTCTATCTGCATCTGATACGTGGTATTTCTTGTGTGTAATGTGATGGTCTTATACTTTTCATCATAATTAATGCTCATTTTGTCTCTCCTGCTCTGTAAGTTATCAAGTGCCGCAAGAGCGGGTACATATACCTTCCGGTACACAGGCCCGCTCTGCGGCAGATACATCCATCTGTATGGTGTATCTGAATGTATTTATTTTACAGCACCATTTACAACACCGTTGATGATCTGTTTCTGGCAGATCACGTAGAAGATAAGGATCGGGATCAGCGCCAGCAGATAAGATGCAAATGCCAGGTTGTAGTTTGTACCAAACTGCGTCTGGAAATTCAGCTGTGCCAGAGGCAGTGTGTTCTGCCCTGTACCGGACATGATGACAAGTGGTGTCATCACATCGTTCCATACAGCCAGTGCTGTGATGATGGCCACTGTAGCGTGCATAGGCTTCATGATGGGGAAGATGACTTTCCAGTAGGTGCGCCATGTGCTGGCACCGTCCACCCTGGCCGCCTCCTCCAGGGCAATGGGAATGTTCACCAGGTACCCTGAGTACAGGAGCACGTTCATAGGCATATAGAATACCACATACAGGATGATAACACCAGCCCAGTTTGCAAGTCCCAGCTCCGCTGTCTGTTTTGCCAGAGGCATCATCAGGATAGCGAAAGGTACGAACATACCGCTTACAATGAAGAGGTACACGAATTTATAAAATTTGCTGTGGGCGCGGTTCCGGCCGATGGCGTATCCCATCATGGAGTGGAGAAGGATGGAAAGCACCACGGTCACAACTGTGATGAGGACACTGTTTCCAAGGGATCTCCAGAAGTCTGTCACCTCCATGGCCTGGGCAAAGTTGGAAAGACTCCAGCTCTCCGGGAGGGAGAGGATGCCGGAGATGCTGTTGGTCATCTCAGAGGGCTGCTTAAATGCGATCACGACAGCCATGTACAGCGGGAACACGATGGTGCTCAGTCCCAGGATGAGAAGGACCACGACCGGCCAGTTTGTCTTGACTTTATCTACTTTTTTATTCATTATAACTGCTCCTCCTTCCTGCTGGAGATGCTCATCTGTGCCGCGGAGATAGCCACGATCACGATGAAGAAGATGACGGCGTTAGCGCTCTGGTAACCGAAGCTTCCGCCCTTCATACCATTGTTGTAGATCAAGAATGAAATGGACTCTGTGCTCTGTGCAGGTCCTCCCTGTGTCATGGCCATGATCTGGTCAAATACCATGAGGAAGTTCTTCACGCACAGCACCATGTTGATGGTGAAGAAAGGGATGATCAGCGGGAAGGTCAGATGTCTGAACTGCTTCCATCCCGTAGCTCCGTCCAGGGAGCCTGCCTCGTACACATCCTCCGGCACGGTCTGCAGACCGGAGATGTAGATGATGGTGTTCATGGCTATATTCTGCCAGCAGCACACGATGACGATGGCAAACCAGGCCGTGCTCTCGTTGGAGAGAAGGCTGGAGCTCAAGGTCTCGCTTCCGATCATCTCGCCGAGAGCCGGAAGGATGTAGGTGAACAGATACTGGAACACATAACCTACTACCAGGGCGCCAAGTACGTTTGGCAGGAAATAGGCTGCCCGGAAAAATCCTTTTGCCCGGATCTTGCTGTTCAGCCCCAGGGCCAGGATCAGACTGATCACATTGGTGATGATGGTGGCACAGATGGCCAGCTTAAATGTAAACAGGTAGGAGTCGCCCACACGTGAGTCCGTGAACAGGTCCATGTAATTCCGAAGGCCTACCCAGTCGTAGGTCCCAAAGCCTTTAAAGTTCGTGAAGCTGTAGATAACGCCCCGGATCAGAGGGATGGTGTTAAAGCACACAAATAATGCCAGGATCGGTATCGTTATCAACAGGAAGGTGCGTTTTCTCTCATTTTTCATTGTATCCCCACTCCTTTCCTACTACTCATTGCCGCCGTTTTCTTCGTACTCCTGTACTTCGCGGATGATGTCGCGGTTGTACCGCTGCCAGTCCTTATCGAATCGTGCCAGGAAGGCGTCTGTATCCTTGTCGATCACATAGGTCTGAAGGATCGCGTCCGCAGCCATCTCCGACGGATAGTAGTGGTCCTGGTAGTCGGTCATGTTGCCGGACTCTATGTACTCGGTCATGCCGCCCACGTAGGGGGCCAGCTCAAAGTCTCCCTCGCGGCAGGGAATGGCATTCTGGTCATCCACATAGGCCTGGATGTTCTCATCCTCCAGCAGGAAGTCAAGGACTTCATAGGCAGCCTCCTTGTTGGGGCAGTCCGCTGTCACGCAGAAGCCAAGGTCGATACCGGAGTTCAGCGTGTTGCCGTCTGAAGAGTCGCTGGCAGGCATAACGAAGGAGTCAATGTTCATATCCGGATTGACAGAAAGGATCTGGGGAACCGCGTAGCTTCCGATGGGGTACATGGCGGACTCGCCTCTTGCAAAGGCTGTACATGCGTCGTTGTAGCCGTATGCCACCGGGTCCTCCGGGCCGTACTCCATAAGCTGGATATATTTCTCAGCAGCCTCTGCGTAGCCTTCTGTAAAGTTCGCCTCTCCTCTGTTCACCTGCTTGCACAGGTCAGCGGGAGCTAAGTCCACCGCGATACCGTTCCAGGGCGCCAGACATGTCCAGGTGTCACGGAAGCCAAAATAGAAGGGAAGGATGCCCTCCGCCTCTATCTCCTCGCACAGATCCATCAGTTCGCCCCAGTTGGTGGGGATCTCCCATCCGTGCTCCTCAAACATATCCTTGTTGTAGAGGATACCTGCCGCATTTGCCATATATGGCACGATGTAAGTTCCGTCCGTCGGAACGATCTCCAGGGCCTCCGCAATGTCTATGTAGGACTCCTTGATATTCTGCATGCCTTCGTAGTCCGATACATCAGCCAGGATTTCCGCATCCACATAGTATGAATAGTTGATATCACCGCCGATACCGATGATATCCGGGTAGTCTTCCCGGATAAACCTTGTCCTCATGATGGTAGACGCATCGTTAGGGGAGTCGATGGTCAGATGGATATCGTCGTGGGTGGCATTGAACTGTTCTTCCACCTGGTCAAAGTAGGTAGCCGCCTCCGGCTTGTACTGCAGGATCTCGATCTCGGTCTTCCCGCTGGACTCGCCGCTTCCCGAGCAGCCCGACAGCATCAGCCCGCCGGTCATGACCAGGACCAGCGCCGCACTGAGATATCTTGCACTTTTTCCTCTCATTTTCATATCTCCTTTCTTCCTTTATGCTTTCTTTTTTACGGTAGCTTCATTTTAACATATCAATATGCGTCTATAAATACCGCTGTTTTTTTTGTTTTATGCCTTTATACTTGTTTTCGCCCTATATATTGATGTCATCTAGCATTTTGGTATATAATGATGTCAGATACGAAAGATACCGAAAAAATGCTGCAGGAGGTGAATGTATGAGCAATGTACTGTACTCCATCTTTCCAAGCGAGAACTTTATAGACCTGGGGCTTTACCAGTATGGGTGGGAACAGTGTGACCCGGCCCACTCCTTCGGGCCTGCTGCCAGGAACCACTATCTGTTCCACTATGTCATATCCGGGACCGGCACTCTGACCGCGGAAAACTCCCGACGGGAATCCGTCACGTACAACGTCAAGAGCGGCCAGGGATTTATGCTCTTCCCGCACCAGATCTGCACTTACATCGCTGACAGCGAACTCCCCTGGGAGTACACCTGGCTTGAATTTGACGGGCTGAAAGTAAAGGAGTTCATCGAGACTGCCGGGCTCACCATGAACACACCCATCTACCGGCCCCGGCACAAAGACATTGCACAACAGATGACGGATGAGATGCTCTACATCGCCAACCATTCCCAGGAGTCCCCCTTACATCTGATCGGCCATCTGTACCTCTTTCTGGACTATCTGGCAAAGTCCAACTCCTCCCCCATCCAGACCCAGGGAAACAGGATGCGGGACTTCTATATTAAGGAAGCCCTCTCTTTCATTGAGCAGAATTTCCAGAATGATATCTCAGTGGAGGACATTGCCGCTTTCTGTAATCTGAACCGGAGCTACTTTGGAAAGATCTTCCGGGACACCGTAGGGATATCTCCCCAGGAGTTTTTGATCTCCTATCGCATGTCCAAGGCGGGAGAACTTCTGAAGATGACGTCCCTGTCTATTGCGGACATCGGAAACGCGGTGGGCTATCCGAACCAGCTGCATTTCTCAAGGGCATTTAAAAACGTGTATGGCGTATCCCCCAGAGCGTGGCGGTACGAACAGCAGGAGAAAATGGAGTAGTTGATCCTTAAACATCCTCCCTATATCGAACATTTTATATCGCACGATATTATATTGATATTTTCGTCTGATTTGTGTATAATAACAATATATAAACCACACCTCGAAGGGAGGAATTTGTATGATCATTACTGCAACCGAATTTAAAACCAACCTTGGAAAATATCTGGAAATAGCGGCGTCCCAGGATATTTTTATTACCAAGAACGGCAAAAATATTGCCCGCCTTACAAGCCCCGCTGTCAATAAACTGGCTCTTCTTGATGATCTTGTGGGAATTATTCCAGAAAATCAGACAATGGATGAAGATACTATACGAGAGGAGCGGTTGGCCAGACAATGAGAATACTGATTGATACCAATGTCATTATGGATATTATCCAAAGACGAGAACCGTTTTTCGCAGACTCCTACCTGGCGTTCCGCAAGGCCATAGAAAATGATGTAGAATGTCTCATCTCCGCATCTGCTGCCACAGATATTTTCTATATACTCCGCAAAGCGTTTCAGTCCGCTCAAAAGGCAAAGGATCGGATTGAACAGCTTTCTCAAATTGTCACATTTGCTGATGTACAGAGTGTAGATATTCACACCGCACTCATGCGCTCTATGCCCGACTTTGAAGATGCCGTTGTAGACGCTGTGGCGGAGCGGAACGGTGCAAGCTATATTCTCACAAGGAATATCAAAGATTTTGCCGGTTCCTCTGTTCCGGCGATCACACCGACTGAATTTTTGAAAAAGTAACATCAAAAAACGGAAGTAATCCACTGAAAACAATAGGGATACTTCCGTTTTCAAATTTTGTCTTATTCTTCCGCCTTCAGCAGGAACAGCCTGGAGTCAAAGTCCTGGGGCGCCTGCTCCCGGTCTGTCACCTCCCCGGCAGTTCCGTCTGTCGTGATAAGGCCGATGTTCATCAGCTCATCGCCGTAAAAGCTTCCGTACGGCTTCTCTGTCTCTTTTCTCACCTGGACCTCATATCTCGTCTCCGGGTCCAGCCCTTTGAGCGGAAGCCTTGTGTAAGCCAGGTTGGCGCCGGAGAGCGTCCTGTACCAGCCTGCCACAGCCTCCTTTTTGTCCGGGCTTACCGCCATCCAGGCGGTGACATTTCCCTCAAAAGGACTTTCCAGCCTGTAGAAGGTGCCGAACTGGAGAAGCCGTCTGTATTTTTTCATAAAGCGGATCTGCTCCTTCACCGCCTTCTGCTCCTCATCCGTCAGCGTATTCAGATCCAGCTCGTAGCCAAATGTTCCGAAAAAGGCCACATTGGCTCTTGTGTGAAGGGGCGCCGTCCTGCCTGTCTGATGGTTGGGGATGGTGGACACATGACTGCCCATGCTGCTCACCGGATAGCAGTAGGAGCTGCCGTACTGGATCTTCAGCCTCTCCACTGCATCTGTGTCATCGCTTGTCCATGCCTGGGGCGCGTAGTACAGCATCCCCGGGTCGAACCTGGCCCCGCCGCTTGCGCAGGACTCGAAAAGAACATGGGGGAACTCCCTTGTCAGCCTCTCGTACAGGCTGTACACGCTGAGAATATACCGGTGGAACACTTCCCCCTGCCGGTCCGCCGGAAGCGCCACAGAGAAGCACTCTGTAATGCTCCGGTTCATGTCCCATTTAATATAGGAAATCTTTGCCTCTGACAGGATCTTTCTCATCATATTGTAAATGCAGTCCACCACTTCTTCCCGGGAGAAATCCAGCACATACTGGTATCTGCCGTGAGAAGTGGCTCTTCCCGGCACATGAAGGATCCAGTCCGGGTGGGCCCGGTAGAGATCTGAGTCCTTGTTCACCATCTCCGGCTCAAACCAGAGACCGAACTTCATTCCCATATCCTCGATCTTCTGCGCCAGGCCCGTGATTCCCTCCGGCAGCCTTTCTGTGTTGGGTGTCCAGTCACCAAGACCTGCCCGGTCGCTGCACCGCGCGCCGAACCAGCCGTCGTCCAGGACGAACATCTCCACGCCGCACGCCTTTGCCTTTCCGGCAATCTCCAGGATCTTCTCCTCTGTAAAGTCAAAGTAGGTGGCTTCCCAGTTGTTGATAAGGATGGGGCGCTCCCGGTCCCTCCAGTATCCCCTGGCCAGCCTTTTCTGATACAGACGGTGGAAGGTCTGGCTCAGATCGTTAAGCCCCCGGTCCGTGTAGACCATCACCGCCTCCGGTGTCTGGAAAGTTTCCCCGGGCTCCAGCTTCCAGTCAAAACCGTCCGGGTGGATCCCCAGGAGCACTCTTGTGGTGTCGTGGGCCCCCACTTCCGCCTGGGCCAGGAAATTGCCGCTGTACACAAGGCTGAAACCTATGGCCTCCCCCTGGAATTCATCCGCATGGGGACGCTTCAGTATGACAAATGGATTATGCTCGTGGGAGGAATGTCCTCTTCTGCTGCCCACAGACTGCACACCGTATTCCAGCTTTCTCACCCGGGTATGTCTCTCTCTTGCCCAGGCGCCGGAGAACTGCATCCACTCGTAGTCGTGGTCCGGCAGATCCATGCAAAGGCTCATGGCTGTCGTCAGATGCAGATCCTTCTCCCCTCTGTTCACAAATCTGGCACTCCGGGCCAGGATGCCTCCTTTTGCAAAGATGGTGTAGGACAGCTCCAGGCCAAGCCCTGTCATCCCATCCTCCAGCGCCACAGTCAGTGTCTCCGCCTCATCGTCAGCCTCCGTGTAGGTGGCCGGAAGTCCTTCCAGAGACGGCTTTCCTTTCCTTACCCTGTGTTCTTTATAAATAAAATCCGAGATCCTGCTTCCACTCTCCTGCAGAACCTCCACAGCCGGGGCGCGGTAATCCCCTGTTCCGTAAGAAGGATACTCCTGCTTGATATGTTCAAGTGAAAACGCCTTGTTGCCTTCAAACACGCAGGACGCCATGGGCCTTGGCAGGCTCTCCAGCAGATAGGAAAAATCCTCCCTGTCATGTACCCTTTTCCCAAAATAGAGCTGTCCCAGATGTCCGCTGGGAAGCACCTGCATAATGTAACTGATCTCTTCATTATAAAGATGAATTGTCCTGTTCTCTTCTCTCCATACCATACTCATCTCTCTTCTGCCTCCTGTCTGAAAAGTCTTTTGTCTCTTCGCTTTACTGCTCCCACCATTATATATAAAAGGGAGCTCCCGCAACAGGTTATTACGTGATAAAAAACAGTCAGAATGTTAACTGACGCTCTTCGTTTTTCTTTCTGTAGGCAGAGGGCGTCACCCCCATCCTAGCCTTGAAGATCTTGGAAAATCCCAGCGTATCCTGGTAGCCGCAGGACATGGCCACGCTCTCTATGGACAGTTCCGTGATCTCCAGAAGCTGGGCGGCCCTTGTGATGCGGAAGCTGGTCAGATACTCTTTGGGCGACAAGTGAAGATGTTCTTTAAAGAGGGTGCAGAGATAGCTCCTGTTAATGCCCACATAGTCGGCGATCTCCCCCACCTGCACCGGGTAGGAATAGTGGTTCTGGATATACTCCACCGCCTTGCGGATATAGAGGTTGTCATCTTTTTCCTTCCGTCCCTCCCCGATCTCTATATTTTCTGCCAGCACAGAGAAAAACTGGTAGAGCAGCCCTTCCAGCAGATACTCGTTTGCCACTGTGTAATTCTTGTTCTCCAGCATGGTCTGGACAATCTTCTCCAGCTTCTCTCCGCTGGAACACTGGTAGACAGGATGTTCGCTGCCAAGGCCCAGATCCCGCAGGTACTCTCCTGCCCGATCCCCGGAAAATCCGATCCACACATATGTCCAGGGATCTTCTTTATCCGCCTCGTAAAATGTCAGTACTTCCGGCTCAATGAGAAAGCCCTGTCCCCCGCGGAGCCGGTACTCCTCATTTCCCACCGTGAACCGGCCCTTCCCTTTTATGATATAGTGAAGAATATAATTGGGTCTGACCGCAGGGCCGAAGCTGTGCAGGGGCAGGCACTGGGCGTAGCCGCAGAAGCAAAGATACAGATCCGAAAATTTTCTGTTTTTTAACTGTAATACATGTGCGTCTTCCATACAAAACTCCTCCGGCTTTTTACTCTCTCAAAGGCAATAAGATGGTGATCTTCGTTCCCTCGTTCTCCTGGCTGACAATATTGATACCGTAGTCCATCCCGTAGATCATCTTGATCCGGTTGTCCACATTGTTGACCCCGATGCCTGTGAAATGCTCTGTCTTCTGTCCGTTTTTCCCCGGATATCCATGAGCTTCTCCGTGGTCATGCCGACGCCGTCGTCTTCAATGTCAAACCGCAGATACTGCCCCTGGATCTTTGCCGATATCTCGATCCTCCCTCTGCGCCCTTCGGGAAATCCGTGGAAAAAGCTGTTCTCCACAAAAGGCTGCAGGATCAGCTTTGGCACTTTGCAGGCCAGGCACCTGGCTGTCACATAATATTCTACAGACACATGTTCACCGTACCGTGTCTGTGTGATGAGGACATAGTTTTTCAGATTTTCTATCTCTTCTTCTACGGTGATAAATTCCTTTGTGTTGCTGATGGTGTTCCGAAGAAGAGAGATAAAGGCGTCGATGACTTCTGTCGTCCTGCGCACGTTGCCCTGCAGGGCCAGCCATTTAATGCTGGCCAGGGTATTGTACATGTAGTGGGGATTGATCTGCATCTGCAAAGCGTGGATCTCCGCTGTGCGCTTTTCCTTCTCAATATTGCGGACCTGCTCTATGTACTGCTTCAGCTCCTCCATCATCTGGTTGTAGGTGGCAGAAAGAAGCCGCACCTCCCCTGTGCCGCTGATTTCCGCATGAGCATCCAGGTCACCCTCCCCCGCCTTTTTCATAGTCTGCGCAAGGGCGTAGAGCGGCCTTGTCTGCCGCCGTATAAAGAAAAGGATGCCAAGGGCCACCGCCAGCGTGATAAGGACCGTGGCTATGATGATCGTTCCCACATTGTACCTCTCGGTAAAGGCATCCTCCGGGCGGATGATCCCCAGGATCTCGTAGTCCGTGTTCCGGAATTTATGGCGCTGGTACTGCACCATCCTTCCGTCTCTCCTTCCCTCCATTCTGGACAGTCCCTCTTCCTCCATCTGCGCCGCAATGCGCTGGATCCCTTCCTGGCTCTCCCCCTGGAACCAGTCCTGATTATTGGAGGAGAGGAGCTCGCCGTCCCGGTTAAAGATCAGCATGTCGCTTGTCCTGGATGTAAAGTGACTGTACATATCCCGGAAATCCGACTCCATGATGGTCACTATGATCACCCCGGCAGGATTTTCATCATCTTCCAGATTTAACGCCTTTGCAAACAGCACCACCGGCGCCTGGCTGGTAATCTCCGTAAAGCCCTCCTCCTGGTAAGCGGACACAAGGCGGGTGGGATTTCCCACGGCCTTCCGGTAGATATCTGAGTCCAGTATCTCCTGCCTGTCACGGAAAATCTTGTCCGAGCTGTTGTAGATAAAGGTCTTTTTGTTCCCCCCGATGACAAAGAGGTTCAGCCCGGTGTACTCGTCAAACTCCGTGCCCTTCACCAGGCTCTGCATGGCAAGGATGTCCTCCCTCTCCTCAATCTGGTCTTCAAAGCTGTCTGTCATATAATCCCAAAACGCCTGGTTCTGGGAGATCGCACCCATGATCTGGGCAATATCCCCATAGAAATTGTAAAACTCCTGATCGATCTGATCGAAGATCTTCTCCTGGGACTCGGAGAAGCTCTGCACAAAGACCTCCTCCGAGTGGTTGATATTAACTGTACTCAGTATGATCACCAGACTGACTGTGCCAAGGATGACAGTACAGATGATCTGAAAAAACAGACTGCCTACAGGCCTCTTTTTTTCCATGCCTCTACCTCGCTAAATATTTTCTCCGATAGGCCGAGGGCGTGTCCCCGGTCAGTTTTTTAAAGACCCGGCTGAAATAGCTCTGGTCTGTGTAGCCCACCTTCATACCGATCTGGGCGATGCTGCTTGCCGTATCTTCCCTCAGCATGGCGCAGGCCCTCTCAATGCGGATCTTGTTCAGATACTCGCTGAACCCTTCCTTGGACTGCCTGCCGAACCAGGCGGACAGATAGTGGTAATTAAAGCCGAATGTATCCGCAATATCTTTAAGATCCAGCTCTTCGTCATAGTGGGCGTTGATGTAGGACTTGATCTCCATCATCCGCAGATCTTCGCTGTCCAGCTTGTCCTCCTGCATCTTCCGGAGCTCCCGGATGATCTTTTCCATGACAGCCCTGTACTGCGGCTCGTAGCTGGCGCCCTCGATCTCCTTGAAGTACGTTTTCTTTTTATCTTCCACCGGAACATCGTACTGCTCGATCTCCATGAGATAGTTATACAGAAGATTTTTCGTCAGATTTTTCAGCCTGTCTTCCTCCATCCGCACGCTGCACATATGGGATACATACTGTTCCAGCATGTCGATGGCCGCCCCGAACTGCCTGCGAAGAAGGGCCGCGGAGTACTCCTCAAAGGGAAATCTTTTTTCCTCCTCTCCCATCTCCTCCTGCTGCAGGAAAAGCAGGTGCTGGCCCGGATAATAAAACTGCCTGGTAACGCCTGGAAGGATCTCTTCCTTATAACACTTCTGTATCTTCTGCATGGAGGTAAAGCTGCCGCTGACCACGCAGAATGCCTTTTTCTGGCGGCCCGCCACCTTCTCCGCACAATTTCTGACCGCCTCGGCCACTGTCTGCTCGTCCTTGATGCGGTAGTTGAGCACAAAGCACAGGTACTCCTCCTCCATAAGGACGGGAACCGCCACAAAGTCGCCCTGCTCTTCAAAAAATTCTGTCTGCAGCCTGGCAAGCTGCGCCATCTGCGCCTTGTCTCCCCCGCACACGGCCCCCAGGTCCATCCCGGTCACCCGGTAGAGGGTGTGGGGAAAGATCTCCGCAAACAAAGCCTCGTCCAGCCGGGGCACAAAACCCAGCAGGAACTTCTCGATCTGGGCCGAGCTGGATGTGTGCTGGGTCTTGCGGATCTGCATGCCCGGTATCCGCTCCGCCACTTTGTTCAGCGTCTTCAGAAGGATATCCGGGTTCAGCGCCGGCTTCAGTATATAGTCCGCCGCCCCGTTAAGAAGCGTCTCCTTCACATACTCAAACTTGTCATAGCTGCTCAGGATGACAAGCTGCACCTGGGGAAACCTGGCTTTCAGTATTTTGGAAAACTCAATGCCGTCCAGAACAGGCATGACAATGTCCGCAAGCACAATATCCGGGCAGACTGCCTCGATGAGCTCCAGGCCCTCTTTCCCGTTGCTGGCCTCCCCCACGATCTGATAGCCTTCCTTCTCCCAGTCCAGCATATGCTTCATACCCTGGCGCATAATAAATTCATCGTCTACAATTACTACTTTGCAATACTCACTCATATTTCACATAAAAGAAACAGGGCGCATGCCTTATGAAAGCACGCGCCCCGGCTCACTCCTCTAAGATTTTCTGATGGCAAAACGCAGCTCCAGATTACTGTCAGAGGAAATAAGGAACTGATCGTGTACGGGAGCTCCCCAACTGTCGTCTCCTCCCACGCCCATCTGGGCTGCCAGGATCCGCACCCATGTGTAGTGCACAGGCGGCAGCTCCTCCTGGTGGGTGGCAGCCTCCAGCTCATAAGCACTCCAGGGCAGCACACTGTTTTCAAAGGATCCGTCCTCCGCCTGGAAGCAAAGGCCGGCCCCTTCATCGTCTGTCACTTCCACCCATCTTACCCCTGTGTGATTGCCGCATTCCTGGGGTACAAGATAAGGTGATACACTTCCCGCCGCAGGACTTTCAAAAACGCCCAGCTTTGCGCCCTCTCTGCGGTCAATGTAGTTTTCCTCCGGTCCATATCCATAATATCTTACATTATGATACCTCTCTTTAAGGCGGAAGTCCATACCAAAAGCCGGAAGATGAGGCAGATCCTTTTCCCCTCTGTAAAGAAGGTGGACGTGGATCACGCCGTCCCCTGTCACGGTGTAGGTGACAAAGCTCTTTGTCACAGGCACTACAGGCAGGGTGTACTCAAAAGTAATACTTACTTTGTCCTTCTCCTCCTGCATATCTCCGCCGGTAAGTTTCGGGAACAGCCCTGCTGTCATCCACGGGGCGCAGGCAGATCCAAGCTTCGCGCCCCTGTCATTGTCTGTAAGGGCCCGCCAGTATGTCAGTTTCGGTGTTCTTGTAATGTATTCCTTCCCGTCATAGCAAAGGGAGGCGATCCCTCCTTCCGCTTTGGAAAACATGACTGTAAACCCTTCGCCTCTTACGCCGATATTCACATCGCCATGTATAATTTCCATGGAAACTTTTTTCTCTTCCTTTTTTTCTTCCACTTTTTTCACATGCTGTCCAAAGCAGATCTCATAGCCTGCCTCAGCCCACAGTGTCTCTTCAGAAAGCAGCATCTGTACTTCAAAGATATACTCCCCTGGCTCTTTTGTTTCCGGGTAATCCAGCTCCACAAAAGCTTGGCTCTGGGCAGGGATAACAATATCCCTGCGGGTCTTTTCAAACAGGCAGACGCCGTCTCTTAGCAGCCGGTATCTGAATGTATATCCGCCTGTGGTGATAAACAGGTTCTCGTTTCGCACGGTGACGCCTTCTTCAGTGGGCGTCAGTTTTACATTGGAATAAAGTGCCTTTACTTCCTGAGCTTTGGGCGACTCTCTCCTGTCCGCAAACACAAGGCCGTTTCCGCAGAACTCATAGTCTGTAGCCCGGTCGTCGTGATCGCCGCCGTAGGTCAGCACTTCCTCCCCTTGCTCGTTGATTTTGTACAGGGACTGATCGATATAATCCCAAATAAATCCTCCCTGGTACAGATCAAACTCCCTCTCCAGGTCTGTGTACAGCTTCATGCCACCACAGGAATTGCCCATGGCGTGCATGTACTCGCAGCTTATGTAGGGCTTCTTCGGATCCTTTTCCAGATACTCCCGGATCTCCTGGGGTTTTGCGTACATGCGGCTTTCCATATCGCTGATATGGTCAAAGGCCCTGTTCCAGAACACGCCCTCATAGTGCACCAGCCTGCCCGGGTCCTCCCTGTGGAAGAAATCCGACATAGCCTCGATACAGGTGCCTGCGTAAGACTCATTTCCGCAGGACCAGATCAGCACGCTGGGATGGTTCTTATCTCTCTGGAACATGGAGTTTGCCCGGTCCAGGACGCAGGCTTTCCACTCTTCCTTATCTCCCGGCACGTTCCAGGACGGTTCGCACTGGCCCAGTTTCTGCCAGGAGCCATGGCTCTCCAGATTAGTCTCGTCGATGAGATAGATGCCGTACCTGTCGCACAGGCGGTACCACAGCGTCTGGTTTGGATAATGGGAGGTGCGCACTGCGTTCAGATTGTGCCGCTTCATAAAGCGGATATCCCACAGCATATCTTCTTCTGTCACGGCGCGTCCTCTTCTGGCATTGAATTCGTGGCGGTTCACACCCCGGAAAAGGATCCGCTTTCCGTTGAGACACATGACTTTGTCAATCATCTCAAATCTCCGGAAGCCCACCTCTTCGGGAACCACCTCGGCTACATTTCCTTCCTGGTCTTCCAGGTAAATGTACAGTGTATACAGATAAGGGTCCTCGGCGCTCCAGCATCTCACCTTTCCTGCGCCGCACGCAAGAGAGATCTGGCTGTCTGCCTGGCAGGAGGCTTCGGCCACCTTATTTCCCTCTCTGTCACACAGCTTAAGAGACACTCTGCCCCCCGGCTCCCCTGCCAGCTTCATATCCACTCGCAGGCAGCCTTCTGTGTACGTGTCGTCCAGCTCTGCCTTCACAAAGAGATCCCTCACATGCATCTTTGGCACAGCGTAGAGATACACGTCCCGAAAGATGCCGGAAAAGCGGAAGAAATCCTGGTCCTCCAGCCAGCTTGCGCTGCTTCTTTTGTACACCTCCACAGCCAGCTTGTTCTCTCCCTCTTTCAGATAGCCGGTAATGTCAAATTCCGCCGGTGTGAAGCTGTCCTCGCTGTACCCGGCAAAGGCGCCGTTTACCCACACATAGAAGGCCGTCTCCACACCCTGGAAGGAAAGAAACGTCTGCTTTCCTTTTAAATGTTCGTCCACATGGAAGTATTTCACATAGCTTCCCACCGGATTGTACCGCTGTGACACCTGGGGCGGGCGCATCTCCTCCTGCCCGTCCCAGGGATACATGGTGTTGATGTACTGGTTCCTGTCATAGCCCTGGGTCTGGATATGCCCCGGCACCTGGATATGATCAAAGCTGCGGCAGTCAAAATCCTCCCTGTAAAAATCCTTGATCCTCATATCGGGACAGATGGCATAGGAAAAATACCATGTCCCGTTCAAGCTCTGTCTGAGGGGCATATCCCCCGCCAGAGCGATCTCTTCTTCCTTTTCATAGTACAGATGATCCGAGTGCGCTTCCACCCGGTTTACTGCGAACACTTCCGGATCTGCAAGCCAGGAAGTCTTTGCCTCTTTTGCTGTCATAACTTTATTGCTCCTCTCCTAAGTTAGCCCTTCACAGATCCTGTCATTCCGGCCACAAACTGCTTCTGCATGAAGAAGAAGATCAGTGCCGTGGGGATGGTCATGATCAGAACGGCCACCATCATCATACCATAATCCGGCGTATAAGATGAACCCATTGCTGAAATGACAAGGGGCAGCGTTCTCTTTTCCGGTGACTGCAGCGCGATAGTCCTGCTGCGCCTTTTGATTTATCTGTACGAAGGAAATATTTCAGAGTATAATGAAAAAAAGACCCCCGGAAAAGAGGAGAAATCAGATGAAAAATATCCGGAACCGCTATCTTGTGCTGACTGCGGCCACTATCGTCAATTTTGTCCATGGAAATCCATATATCTGGACTGTCTTCCAGCCTTACGTGAAGGAGGAGTACGGTCTTACCACGGCTGCCTCCAGCCAGCCCTTCACCATTATCATCGGCATTTTCGCCGTGGGCAACATGCTGGGCGGCTGCCTCCAGCACAAAGTGGGAGCCAGGAAGACCATCTTCCTTGGCAGCTTTGTCATGTGCGCTGGCTTTTTCCTGGCCGCCATGGCTCCCCGCTCCATGCCCTGGCTCATCGATCTTGGCTACGGAGCTCTGGGGGGACTGGGTTCCGGCTGCGCCTTCAGTATGCTGACGGCTGTTCCCCAGGCCTGGTTCCCGGACCGCCGGGGCATGGTCTCCGGCATCACCATCGGCATGGTGGGGCTCTCCGGCATTCTTATGAACCCCTTGTGCGACTGGTTCCTCTCCTCCTTCGGCTACCGGACGGCCATGCTTCTTGTGACTTTGATCTACGCCGTCTTAAGCCTGGGCGGCTTCTTTGTCACAGAACCTGCCTCTGACGCTGCCGGGGACGGCTCTCCTTCTGTCCCGGAACAGGAGTCTTCTGCGAACATGCCTGGCAGACAGTACACACCCGGCCAGATGATGCGCACAAAGACCTTCTATATCATCAGCCTTGCCATGGCTCTGGCTGTCCCGGCCTACGTGCTGGTCAATCCTGTCATGAAATCCCTGGGCATGGAGAGGGGGCTTACTTCCGGGCAGGCCCTGGCCGCCGTCATGGCCGCCTCTGTGGCCAACATCATCGGCCGCTTTGCCCTGCCCTGGCTGTCAGACCGGACCGGACGCCGGAAAGTGCTCTTCGCCCTCTATCTTCTGGCTGCCGTCTCCGTCCTTGGGCTTACCCGGGCCACCGACCTCCTTTTCGTCCTGCTGTCCTCGGCTGTCTGCCTTGTGTACGGCGGCGTGGTCAGCATCTTTCCGGTGGTGGTGTCGGACCACTTCGGCACCCGGCACCAGGGCACCAACTACGGCGCGGTCATGATCGGCTACGGGCTGGCCTCCATCCTGTGCCCGCTTCTGCTGACCCTGGCAGGCCAGAACCTCTCTCTTGTCATAGCGGGAGCTGCCAGCGCTGCCGGCCTTCTCCTGCTGAAATACTTCTGATCACTTCCGGCCCCGGCATCCCGGCGTCCCTAATAGATGCGCCAGGACGGGAAGGGCAGATCCACCACCCGGGTGCACACCTGCTCCAGCAGGCTGTCGTCATGGCTCACCACCAGCAGTCCCAGGGAGCGTCTCTTCGCCTCCGCAAGGAGGAACTGCCAGATCTGGGCCTGGGTCACCAGATCCAGCATGGCAGAGATCTCGTCGCAGAGGAGGAACTTTACTCCCGGATGAAGGGCTCTTGCCAGGCAGAACCGCTGCAGTTCCCCGCCGGACAGCTCTGACGGAAACCGCTCCAGCCAGCCCTCTTCTATGTGGAGTTCCCTTTTCAGTCTCTCCTCCACCTGCCCTGCCTCATCAAGGGTTGTCCCCAGCCGCAAAAGGGGATCCACCACAGTCTCCGGATGCTGCCAGACCATCTGCACCGGACAGGCCCCCCTGCAGGATCCCAGGGGCTTCCCATCCAGAAGGATCTCCCCTTTCACCGGCTTCTCATACC
>OGYQ01000941.1_pt1 | contig 20275 bp, 9 predicted proteins | sample 1576641 | NCBI WGS metagenome assembly OGYQ01 (sample SAMEA3541476, study PRJEB24748) | human gut metagenome | biome: human gut; feature: human-associated habitat; material: faeces | place: China | collected 2012 | reverse complement strand
GCTGTGGGGTGTAGCGCTGATCGTACGGCGGATGCCGGGGCGCTTCTCGGCGCTAATGTTGATTGTGCTGTCGCTGACCGTTTCTTGCCGTTATATCTGGTGGCGTTACACCTCTACGCTGAACTGGGACGATCCGGTCAGCCTGGTGTGCGGGCTTATTCTGCTGTTCGCCGAAACGTACGCGTGGATTGTGCTGGTGCTCGGCTACTTCCAGGTCGTATGGCCGCTGAATCGTCAGCCGGTGCCATTGCCGAAAGATATGTCGCTGTGGCCGTCGGTGGATATCTTTGTCCCGACTTACAACGAAGATCTCAACGTGGTGAAAAATACTATTTACGCCTCGCTGGGTATCGACTGGCCGAAAGACAAGCTGAACATCTGGATCCTCGATGACGGCGGTAGGGAAGAGTTTCGCCAGTTTGCGCAAAACGTGGGGGTGAAATATATCGCCCGTACCACTCATGAACATGCGAAAGCGGGCAACATCAACAATGCGCTGAAATATGCCAAAGGCGAGTTCGTGTCGATTTTCGACTGCGACCACGTACCAACGCGATCGTTCCTGCAAATGACCATGGGCTGGTTCCTGAAAGAAAAACAACTGGCGATGATGCAGACGCCGCACCACTTCTTCTCACCGGACCCGTTTGAACGCAACCTGGGGCGTTTTCGTAAAACGCCGAACGAAGGCACGCTGTTCTATGGTCTGGTGCAGGATGGCAACGATATGTGGGACGCCACCTTCTTCTGCGGTTCATGTGCGGTGATTCGCCGTAAGCCGCTGGATGAGATTGGCGGCATTGCTGTCGAAACGGTAACCGAAGATGCGCATACTTCTCTGCGTTTGCACCGTCGTGGCTACACCTCTGCATATATGCGTATTCCGCAGGCGGCGGGGCTGGCGACCGAAAGTCTGTCGGCGCATATCGGTCAGCGTATTCGCTGGGCGCGCGGGATGGTGCAAATCTTCCGTCTCGATAACCCGCTCACCGGTAAAGGGCTGAAGTTTGCTCAGCGGCTGTGCTATGTCAACGCCATGTTCCACTTCTTGTCGGGCATTCCACGACTGATCTTCCTGACTGCGCCGCTGGCGTTCCTGCTGCTGCATGCCTACATCATCTATGCGCCAGCGTTGATGATCGCCCTGTTCGTGCTGCCGCATATGATTCATGCCAGCCTGACCAACTCGAAGATCCAGGGCAAATATCGCCACTCTTTCTGGAGTGAAATCTACGAAACGGTGCTGGCGTGGTATATCGCACCACCGACGCTGGTGGCGCTGATTAACCCGCACAAAGGCAAATTTAACGTCACCGCCAAAGGTGGACTGGTGGAAGAAGAGTACGTCGACTGGGTGATCTCGCGGCCCTACATCTTCCTTGTTCTGCTCAACCTGGTGGGCGTTGCGGTAGGCATCTGGCGCTACTTCTATGGCCCGCCAACCGAGATGCTCACCGTGGTCGTCAGTATGGTGTGGGTGTTCTACAACCTGATTGTTCTTGGCGGCGCAGTTGCGGTATCGGTAGAAAGCAAACAGGTACGCCGATCGCACCGCGTGGAGATGACGATGCCCGCGGCAATTGCCCGCGAAGATGGTCACCTCTTCTCGTGTACCGTTCAGGATTTCTCCGACGGTGGTTTGGGGATCAAGATCAACGGTCAGGCGCAGATTCTGGAAGGGCAGAAAGTGAATCTGTTGCTTAAACGCGGTCAGCAGGAATACGTCTTCCCGACCCAGGTGGCGCGCGTGATGGGTAATGAAGTTGGGCTGAAATTAATGCCGCTCACCACCCAGCAACATATCGATTTTGTGCAGTGTACGTTTGCCCGTGCGGATACATGGGCGCTCTGGCAGGACAGCTACCCGGAAGATAAGCCGCTGGAAAGTCTGCTGGATATTCTGAAGCTCGGCTTCCGTGGCTACCGCCATCTGGCGGAGTTTGCGCCTTCTTCGGTGAAGGGCATATTCCGTGTGCTGACTTCTCTGGTTTCCTGGGTTGTATCGTTTATTCCGCGCCGCCCGGAGCGGAGCGAAACGGCACAACCATCGGATCAGGCTTTGGCTCAACAATGATGATAACGCGATGAAAAGAAAACTATTCTGGATTTGTGCAGTGGCTATGGGGATGAGTGCGTTCCCCTCTTTCATGACGCAGGCGACGCCAGCAACGCAACCACTGATCAATGCTGAGCCAGCTGTAGCCGCCCAGACGGAACAAAATCCGCAGGTGGGGCAAGTGATGCCAGGCGTGCAGGGCGCTGATGCCCCCATCGTGGCGCAGAACGGTCCTTCGCGTGATGTGAAGCTGACCTTTGCGCAAATCGCGCCGCCGCCGGGCAGCATGGTGCTACGTGGCATTAACCCGAACGGCAGCATTGAGTTTGGTATGCGCAGCGATGAAGTGGTGACGAAGGCGATGCTCAACCTCGAATACACGCCATCGCCATCGTTACTGCCTGTCCAGTCGCAGTTAAAGGTTTATCTCAATGATGAGCTGATGGGCGTGCTGCCAGTGACCAAAGAACAGTTGGGTAAAAAAACGCTGGCGCAAATGCCCATTAACCCACTGTTTATTACCGACTTCAACCGTGTGCGGCTGGAGTTTGTCGGCCATTATCAGGACGTGTGCGAAAACCCGGCCAGCACCACGCTTTGGCTGGATGTTGGGCGGAGCAGTGGACTGGATCTGACCTATCAGACCCTGAATGTGAAGAATGACCTGTCACACTTCCCGGTACCATTCTTTGACCCGCGTGATAACCGCACCAACACCTTGCCGATGGTCTTTGCGGGTGCGCCGGATGTTGGGCTGCAACAAGCCTCTGCCATTGTCGCCTCGTGGTTTGGTTCGCGTTCTGGCTGGCGTGGGCAGAACTTCCCGGTGCTCTATAACCAACTGCCGAATCGCAATGCCATTGTTTTTGCCACTAATGACAAACGCCCGGACTTCCTGCACGATCATCCGGCGGTAAAAGCCCCGGTGATTGAGATGATCAACCATCCGCAGAATCCTTACGTCAAACTGCTGGTGGTGTTTGGTCGTGACGACAAAGACCTGTTGCAGGCAGCGAAAGGTATCGCTCAGGGTAACATTCTGTTCCGTGGTGAAAGCGTGGTAGTGAATGAAGTGAAACCGCTGCTACCGCGTAAGCCGTACGATGCGCCGAACTGGGTGCGTACCGATCGTCCGGTCACCTTTGGTGAACTGAAAACCTATGAAGAACAGTTACAATCCAGCGGTCTTGAGCCAGCAGCGATTAACGTTTCGCTAAATCTGCCGCCGGATCTCTACCTGATGCGCAGTACCGGCATTGATATGGATATCAACTATCGCTACACCATGCCGCCGGTGAAAGACAGTTCGCGGATGGATATCAGCCTGAATAACCAGTTCCTGCAATCCTTCAACCTGAGCAGTAAACAGGAGGCGAACCGCCTGCTGCTGCGGATTCCGGTATTACAAGGTTTGCTGGATGGCAAAACGGATGTCTCTATTCCGGCGCTGAAACTGGGCGCGACCAACCAGCTGCGCTTCGACTTTGAGTATATGAACCCGATGCCGGGCGGTTCGGTGGATAACTGTATTACCTTCCAGCCGGTGCAGAATCATGTGGTGATTGGTGATGATTCCACCATCGACTTCTCGAAGTATTACCACTTCATCCCGATGCCGGATCTACGCGCCTTTGCTAACGCGGGCTTCCCGTTCAGCCGGATGGCGGATCTGTCACAAACCATCACCGTGATGCCGAAAGCGCCTAACGAAGCACAGATGGAAACGTTGCTGAATACTGTTGGTTTTATCGGCGCACAGACGGGCTTCCCGGCGATTAACCTGACGGTGACCGATGATGGCAGCACCATTCAGGGCAAAGATGCCGACATCATGATCGTCGGTGGTATCCCGGACAAACTGAAAGACGATAAGCAGATCGATCTGTTGGTGCAGGCGACCGAAAGCTGGGTGAAAACGCCGATGCGCCAGACCCCGTTCCCCGGCATTGTGCCGGACGAGAGCGATCGCGCGGCAGAAACTCAGTCAACGCTGACCTCTTCCGGTGCGATGGCAGCGGTGATTGGCTTCCAGTCGCCGTATAACGACCAGCGCAGCGTGATTGCGCTGCTGGCAGATAGCCCACGCGGTTATGAAATGCTTAACGATGCGGTGAACGATAGCGGCAAACGCGCCACCATGTTCGGTTCGGTCGCGGTGATCCGCGAGTCCGGTATCAATAGCCTACGCGTTGGCGACGTCTATTACGTTGGCCATCTGCCGTGGTTCGAACGCTTATGGTATGCCCTGGCAAACCATCCGATTCTGCTGGCGGTGCTGGCGGATATCAGTGTGATATTGCTGGCATGGGTACTGTGGCGTCTGCTGCGAATTATTAGTCGTCGTCGTCTTAACCCGGATAACGAGTAATTGAAGATGAATGTGTTGCGTAGTGGACTCGTGACGATGCTGCTGCTGGCTGCCTTTAGTGTTCAGGCAGCCTGCAACTGGCCTGCCTGGGAGCAGTTCAAAAAGGATTACATCAGTCAGGAAGGGCGCGTCATCGACCCCAGCGACGCGCGTAAAATCACCACTTCCGAAGGGCAAAGTTACGGCATGTTCTTTGCCCTGGCGGCTAACGACCGTGCAGCTTTCGATAATATTCTCGACTGGACGCAGAACAATCTCGCTCAGGGTTCTTTAAAAGAACGTTTGCCCGCATGGCTGTGGGGCAAGAAAGAGAACAGTAAGTGGGAAGTGCTGGACAGCAATTCGGCCTCCGATGGTGATGTCTGGATGGCCTGGTCGTTGCTGGAGGCGGGGCGTTTGTGGAAAGAGCAGCGTTATACCGACATTGGCAGCGCGTTGTTAAAACGTATTGCGCGGGAGGAAGTGGTGACGGTGCCTGGGCTGGGTTCCATGTTGTTGCCGGGCAAAGTGGGATTTGCAGAGGATAACAGCTGGCGTTTTAACCCCAGCTACCTGCCGCCGACGCTGGCGCAGTATTTCACCCGCTTTGGCGCGCCGTGGACTACGCTGCGCGAAACCAATCAACGTTTATTGCTGGAAACCGCCCCGAAAGGCTTTTCGCCAGACTGGGTGCGCTATGAGAAAGACAAAGGCTGGCAGCTAAAAGCCGAAAAAACATTGATCAGCAGCTACGACGCGATCCGCGTTTACATGTGGGTAGGCATGATGCCTGACAGCGATCCGCAAAAAGCGCGGATGCTCAACCGGTTTAAACCGATGGCGACATTCACCGAGAAAAACGGCTATCCGCCAGAAAAAGTGGATGTGGCTACGGGGAAAGCGCAGGGTAAAGGACCGGTCGGTTTTTCTGCCGCCATGCTGCCCTTTTTACAAAACCGCGATGCACAGGCCGTTCAGCGCCAGCGCGTGGCCGATAACTTTCCCGGCAGCGATGCCTATTACAACTATGTGCTGACCCTGTTTGGACAAGGCTGGGATCAACACCGTTTCCGCTTCTCGACAAAAGGTGAGTTATTACCTGACTGGGGCCAGGAATGCGCAAATTCACACTAAACATATTCACGCTTTCCCTCGGTCTGGCCGTCATGCCGATGGTCGAGGCAGCACCAACCGCTCAGCAACAGTTGCTGGAGCAAGTTCGGTTAGGCGAAGCGACCCATCGTGAAGACCTGGTGCAACAGTCGTTGTATCGTCTGGAACTTATTGATCCGAATAACCCGGACGTCGTTGCCGCCCGTTTTCGTTCTCTGTTACGTCAGGGCGATATTGATGGCGCACAAAAACAGCTCGATCGGCTGTCGCAGTTAGCGCCGAGTTCAAATGCGTATAAATCGTCGCGGACTACGATGCTGCTTTCCACGCCGGATGGTCGTCAGGCACTGCAACAGGCAAGATTGCAGGCAACTACCGGTCATGCGGAAGAAGCTGTGGCGAGTTACAACAAACTGTTCAACGGTGCGCCGCCGGAAGGTGACATTGCTGTCGAGTACTGGAGTACGGTGGCGAAAATTCCGGCCCGCCGTGGCGAAGCGATTAATCAGCTAAAACGCATTAATGCGGATACGCCGGGCAACACGGGCCTGCAAAACAATCTGGCGCTATTACTGTTTAGTAGCGATCGCCGTGACGAAGGTTTTGCCGTTCTGGAACAAATGGCGAAATCGAACGCCGGACGCGAGGGGGCCTCTAAAATCTGGTACGGGCAGATTAAAGACATGCCCGTCAGCGATGCCAGCGTTCAGGCACTGAAAAAATATCTCTCGATCTTTAGTGATGGCGATAGCGTGGCGGCTGCGCAATCGCAACTGGCAGAACAGCAAAAACAGCTGGCCGACCCTGCTTTCCGCGCTCGTGCGCAAGGTTTAGCGGCGGTGGACTCTGGCATGGCGGGTAAAGCCATTCCCGAACTACAACAGGCGGTGCGGGCGAACCCGAAAGACAGTGAGGCTCTGGGGGCGCTGGGCCAGGCGTATTCTCAGAAAGGCGATCGCGCCAATGCGGTGGCGAATCTGGAAAAAGCCCTCGCACTGGACCCGCACAGCAGCAACAACGACAAATGGAACAGTCTGCTGAAAGTAAACCGCTACTGGCTGGCGATCCAGCAGGGCGATGCTGCGCTGAAAGCCAATAATCCTGACCGGGCAGAACGCCTGTTCCAGCAGGCGCGTAATGTCGATAACACCGACAGCTATGCAGTGCTGGGGCTGGGCGATGTGGCGATGGCGCGAAAAGATTATCCCGCCGCCGAACGTTATTATCAGCAGACCTTGCGTATGGACAGCGGCAACACTAACGCCGTGCGCGGGCTGGCAAATATTTACCGCCAGCAATCGCCAGAAAAAGCTGAAGCGTTTATCGCCTCGCTCTCTGCCAGTCAGCGGCGTAGCATTGATGATATCGAACGCAGCCTACAAAACGACCGTCTGGCACAGCAGGCAGAGGCACTGGAAAACCAGGGCAAATGGGCGCAGGCGGCAGCACTTCAGCGGCAACGACTGGCGCTGGATCCCGGCAGCGTATGGATTACTTACCGACTTTCGCAGGATCTCTGGCAGGCCGGACAACGCAGCCAGGCTGATACATTAATGCGCAATCTGGCACAGCAGAAGCCGAACGACCCGGAGCAGGTTTACGCTTACGGGCTGTATCTCTCTGGTCATGACCAGGACAGAGCGGCGCTGGCGCATATCAACAGCCTGCCGCGCGCGCAATGGAACAGCAATATTCAGGAGCTGGTTAATCGACTGCAAAGCGATCAGATTCTGGAAACGGCTAATCGCCTGCGTGACAGTGGCAAAGAACAGGATGCGGAGGCGATGCTACGCCAGCAACCGCCTTCCACGCGCATTGATCTTACGCTGGCTGACTGGGCACAACAGCGACGCGATTACACCGCCGCCCGCACGGCGTATCAGAATGTGCTGGCGCGGGAGTCGAATAACGCCGATGCCATTCTTGGCCTGACGGAAGTGGATATTGCCGCAGGCGACAAAGCCGCGGCGCGCAGTCAACTGGCGAAACTTCCCGCCACCGATAACGCCTCGCTGAACACTCAGCGGCGCGTGGCGCTGGTGCAGGCACAGCTTGTCGATACCGCAGCGGCGCAGCAGACGTTTAATAAGTTGATCCCGCAGGCAAAATCTCAGCCACCGTCGATGGAAAGCGCGATGGTGCTGCGCGACGGTGCGAAGTTTGAAGCGCAGGCGGGCGATCCAAAGCAGGCGCTGGAAACCTACAAAGACGCCATGGTCGCATCCGGTGTGACCACGACGCGTCCGCAGGATAACGACACCTTTACCCGACTGACCCGTAACGACGAGAAAGATGACTGGCTGAAACGCGGCGTGCGCAGCGATGCGGCGGACCTCTATCGCCAGCAGGATCTTAACGTCACCCTTGAGCATGATTACTGGGGTTCGAGCGGCACCGGTGGTTATTCCGATCTGAAAGCGCACACCACTATGTTGCAGGTGGACGCGCCGTATTCTGACGGGCGGATGTTCTTTCGCAGTGATTTCGTCAATATGAACGTCGGCAGTTTCTCCACTAATGCCGATGGTAAATGGGATGACAACTGGGGCACCTGTACATTACAGGACTGTAGCGGCAACCGCAGCCAGTCGGATTCCGGTGCCAGCGTGGCGGTCGGCTGGCGAAATGACGTCTGGAGCTGGGATATCGGTACCACGCCGATGGGCTTCAACGTGGTGGATGTGGTCGGCGGCATCAGTTACAGCGATGATATCGGGCCGCTGGGTTACACCGTTAACGCCCACCGTCGGCCCATCTCCAGTTCTTTGCTGGCCTTTGGTGGGCAAAAAGACTCTCCGAGCAATACCGGGAAAAAATGGGGCGGCGTGCGTGCCGACGGCGTGGGGCTAAGCCTGAGCTACGATAAAGGTGAAGCAAACGGCGTCTGGGCATCGCTTAGCGGTGACCAGTTAACCGGTAAAAATGTCGAAGATAACTGGCGCGTGCGCTGGATGACGGGCTATTACTATAAGGTCATTAACCAGAACAATCGCCGCGTCACAATCGGCCTGAACAACATGATCTGGCATTACGACAAAGATCTGAGTGGCTACTCACTCGGTCAGGGCGGTTACTACAGCCCGCAGGAATACCTGTCGTTTGCCATACCGGTGATGTGGCGGGAGCGGACGGAAAACTGGTCGTGGGAGCTGGGGGCGTCTGGCTCGTGGTCGCATTCACGCACCAAAACCATGCCGCGTTATCCGCTGATGAATCTGATCCCGACCGACTGGCAGGAAGAAGCTGCGCGGCAATCCAACGATGGCGGCAGCAGTCAGGGCTTCGGCTATACGGCGCGGGCATTACTTGAACGACGTGTTACTTCAAACTGGTTTGTTGGCACGGCAATTGATATCCAGCAGGCGAAAGATTACGCACCCAGCCATTTCCTGCTCTACGTACGTTATTCCGCCGCCGGATGGCAGGGTGACATGGATTTACCGCCGCAGCCGCTGATACCTTACGCCGACTGGTAAGTTTTCAGATAGCGCCTCTCTTAATGCCGCTGCGATCGGGTATACTCGGGCGGCAATCTGGGATTTCCGGGGGGAGACAATTTGCGCGTAAGTCGCTCGTTAACAATCAAGCAGATGGCAATGGTGGCAGCCGTTGTCCTGGTGTTCGTTTTTATTTTTTGCACCGTTTTGCTGTTCCATCTGGTCCAGCAGAATCGCTATAACACGGCTACGCAACTGGAAAGCATTGCTCGCTCTGTCCGCGAACCCTTATCTTCAGCTATTTTGAAAGGCGATATTCCCGAAGCGGAAGCTATTCTTGCCAGCATTAAACCGGCAGGCGTGGTCAGCCGTGCCGATGTAGTGCTGCCTAACCAGTTCCAGGCGCTGCGTAAAAGTTTTATTCCAGAGCGCCCGGTGCCGGTAATGGTTACTCGCCTGTTTGAGCTACCGGTTCAAATCTCGCTGGGTGTCTACTCGCTCGAACGTCCGGCAAACCCGCAGCCAATTGCCTATCTGGTACTACAGGCGGATTCCTTCCGTATGTATAAGTTCGTGATGAGCACCCTCTCAACGTTAGTGACCATTTACTTACTTTTGTCGCTTATCCTGACCGTCGCCATCAGCTGGTGCATTAACCGCCTGATTTTGCATCCGTTACGCAATATTGCTCGCGAACTTAACGCCATCCCAGCCCAGGAGCTTGTTGGTTACCAACTGGCATTACCACGTCTGCATCAGGACGATGAAATCGGTATGTTGGTGCGCAGTTACAACCTCAACCAGCAATTGCTGCAGCGCCATTATGAAGAACAGAACGAAAATGCGATGCGCTTCCCGGTGTCGGATTTGCCGAACAAAGCCTTGCTGATGGAGATGCTGGAGCAGGTTGTCGCGCGTAAACAAACCACCGCGCTGATGATCATCACCTGTGAAACCCTGCGTGATACTGCGGGCGTGCTGAAAGAGGCGCAACGAGAAATTCTGCTGCTGACGCTGGTGGAAAAACTCAAATCGGTACTGTCGCCACGTATGATCCTCGCGCAGATTAGTGGTTATGACTTTGCTGTCATTGCCAATGGTGTACAGGAACCGTGGCACGCAATCACTTTAGGTCAGCAAGTGCTCACTATCATGAGCGAGCGCCTGCCGATTGAACGTATTCAACTCCGTCCGCACTGTAGCATTGGCGTGGCGATGTTCTACGGCGATCTCACCGCCGAACAGCTTTACAGTCGCGCTATTTCTGCGGCATTTACCGCTCGCCATAAAGGTAAGAATCAGATTCAGTTCTTTGATCCGCAGCAGATGGAAGCCGCCCAGCAGCGGTTGACGGAAGAGAGCGATATCCTTAATGCACTGGAAAATCATCAGTTTGCGATTTGGTTACAGCCACAGGTCGAGATGACCAGCGGAAAACTGGTCAGTGCGGAAGTGTTACTGCGTATCCAGCAACCGGATGGCAGTTGGGATCTGCCGGATGGCTTAATCGATCGCATTGAGTGCTGTGGGCTGATGGTTACCGTCGGTCACTGGGTGCTGGAAGAGTCCTGTCGACTGCTGGCTGCCTGGCAAGAGCGCGGCATTATGTTGCCCTTGTCGGTAAACCTCTCAGCGCTGCAACTGATGCACCCGAATATGGTAGCGGATATGCTGGAACTGTTAACCCGCTATCGCATTCAGCCGGGAACACTGATTCTGGAAGTGACAGAAAGCCGACGTATTGACGACCCTCATGCAGCGGTGGCAATCCTCCGCCCGTTGCGTAATGCCGGCGTTCGGGTGGCGCTGGATGATTTCGGCATGGGCTACGCAGGGCTGCGTCAGCTGCAGCATATGAAATCGTTGCCAATCGACGTGTTAAAAATCGACAAAATGTTTGTTGAAGGCTTGCCGGAAGATAGCAGCATGATTGCTGCAATTATCATGTTGGCGCAAAGCCTGAACTTACAAATGATTGCCGAAGGCGTGGAGACTGAAGCACAACGCGACTGGCTGGCAAAAGCGGGCGTTGGTATTGCCCAGGGCTTCCTTTTTGCTCGCCCACTCCCTATTGAAATCTTCGAAGAGAGTTACCTGGAAGAAAAGTAGCTACCCCAAACTGATTACAAAACTTTAAAAAGTGCTGGTTTGTGCGAGCCAGCTCAAACTTTTTAACCTTTTTGTTTCAATTATGATCCAGGTACATTTCTGTGATGTTGTCTGGGTGTTATTTTAAGGCCGCAGGTACCCCATAACCTTACAAGACCTGTGGTTTTACTAAAGGACACCCTATGAAAACCTCTCTGTTTAAAAGCCTTTACTTTCAGGTCCTGACAGCGATAGCCATTGGTATTCTCCTTGGCCATTTCTACCCTGAAATAGGCGAGCAAATGAAACCGCTTGGCGACGGGTTCGTTAAGCTCATTAAGATGATCATCGCTCCTGTCATCTTTTGTACCGTCGTAACGGGCATTGCGGGCATGGAAAGCATGAAGGCGGTCGGTCGTACCGGCGCAGTCGCACTGCTTTACTTTGAAATTGTCAGTACCATCGCGCTGATTATTGGTCTTATCATCGTTAACGTCGTGCAGCCTGGTGCCGGAATGAACGTCGATCCGGCAACGCTTGATGCGAAAGCGGTAGCGGTTTACGCCGATCAGGCGAAAGACCAGGGCATTGTCGCCTTCATTATGGATGTCATCCCGGCGAGCGTCATTGGCGCATTTGCCAGCGGTAACATTCTGCAGGTACTGCTGTTTGCCGTACTGTTTGGTTTTGCGCTCCACCGTCTGGGCAGCAAAGGCCAACTGATTTTTAACGTCATCGAAAGTTTCTCGCAGGTCATTTTCGGCATCATCAATATGATCATGCGTCTGGCACCTATTGGTGCGTTCGGGGCAATGGCGTTTACCATCGGTAAATACGGCGTCGGCACACTGGTGCAACTGGGGCAGCTGATTATCTGCTTCTACATCACCTGTATCCTGTTTGTGGTGCTGGTACTGGGTTCAATCGCTAAAGCGACTGGTTTCAGTATCTTCAAATTTATCCGCTACATCCGTGAAGAACTGCTGATTGTACTGGGGACTTCATCTTCCGAGTCGGCGCTGCCGCGTATGCTCGACAAGATGGAGAAACTCGGCTGCCGCAAATCGGTGGTGGGGCTGGTCATCCCGACAGGCTACTCGTTTAACCTTGATGGCACATCGATATACCTGACAATGGCGGCGGTGTTTATCGCCCAGGCCACTAACAGTCAGATGGATATCGTCCACCAAATTACGCTATTAATTGTGTTGTTGCTCTCTTCCAAAGGGGCTGCCGGGGTAACGGGCAGTGGCTTTATCGTGCTGGCGGCGACGCTCTCTGCGGTGGGCCATTTGCCGGTAGCGGGTCTGGCGCTGATCCTCGGTATCGACCGCTTTATGTCAGAAGCTCGTGCGCTGACTAACCTGGTCGGTAACGGCGTAGCGACCATTGTCGTTGCTAAGTGGGTGAAAGAACTGGACCACAAAAAACTGGACGATGTGCTGAATAATCGTGCGCCGGATGGCAAAACGCACGAATTATCCTCTTAATCTCACCACTTATGCCCGCACTCCCTTCCCCGAGTGCGGGTGTTTGCGCATAATTGACCCCTGTGCCTGAACTTACCACCTGGGTGAGTTCAGGTTTATTTCACTTCTTCCGTGACATTTTCATGTTCTTGCGGTCTAACACGAAGTGTTTTTAACGTCATTTAGACTGACCGACAACGGGCAGTTTTTTTATTACCAGGATAGTTGATCAGGGGTTCACATGCAGGGCACAAAAATTCGACTTTTAGCGGGCGGTTTGCTGATGATGGCCACTGCTGGCTATGTGCAGGCAGATGCGCTCCAGCCTGATCCAGCATGGCAACAGGGGACGCTTTCCAACGGTTTACAGTGGCAAGTGCTGACCACGCCCCAGCGTCCCAGCGATCGTGTTGAAATTCGCCTGCTGGTTAATACCGGTTCGCTCACCGAAAGTACACAACAGAGCGGTTACAGCCACGCCATCCCTCGTATTGCGTTAACGCAAAGCGGTGGCCTTGAAGCAGCACAGGCGCGTTCATTGTGGCAACAGGGGATCGACCCTAAACGCCCGATGCCGCCGGTAATTGTCTCTTATGACACCACGCTGTTTAATCTGAGTTTGCCCAATAACCGTAACGACTTGCTGAAAGAAGCGCTCTCTTATCTGGCAAATGCCACTGGCAAATTGACCATCACACCAGAAACCATCAACCACGCGCTGCAAAGTCAGGACATGGTGGCAACCTGGCCTGCCGATACTAAAGAGGGTTGGTGGCGTTATCGTCTGAAAGGATCAACCTTGTTAGGTCACGATCCTGCCGATCCGCTGAAACAACCCGTTGAAGCGGAAAAGATTAAAGATTTCTATCAGAAATGGTACACCCCGGATGCAATGACGCTACTGGTGGTGGGAAACGTGGATGCGCGCTCGGTCGTCGACCAAATCAATAAAACGTTTGGCGAACTGAAAGGCAAACGTGAAACACCGGCTCCGGTGCCGACGCTTTCTCCGCTGCGTGCGGAAGCGGTGAGTATTATGACCGACGCGGTGCGTCAGGACCGGCTATCTATCATGTGGGATACGCCGTGGCAGCCGATTCGTGAATCAGCCGCACTGCTGCGCTACTGGCGTGCGGACCTGGCCCGTGAGGCGCTGTTCTGGCATGTTCAGCAAGCGTTAAGCGCCAGTAACAGTAAAGACATCGGTCTTGGATTTGACTGTCGTGTGCTGTATCTGCGTGCGCAGTGTGCCATCAACATCGAATCACCAAACGACAAGCTGAACAGCAACCTTAATCTGGTGGCGCGTGAACTGGCGAAGGTTCGCGATAAAGGTCTGCCGGAAGAAGAGTTCAATGCGTTAGTGGCGCAAAAGAAACTGGAGCTGCAGAAACTGTTTGCCGCCTATGCGCGAGCTGATACCGATATTCTGATGGGGCAGCGGATGCGTTCGTTGCAAAATCAGGTCGTCGATATCGCGCCGGAGCAATATCAGAAACTGCGGCAGGATTTCCTTAATAGCCTGACGGTAGAGATGTTAAATCAGGATCTGCGTCAGCAGTTGTCGAATGATATGGCGTTAATACTGCTGCAGCCGAAAGGCGAGCCGGAATTTAACATGAAAGCGTTGCAGGCGGCCTGGGATCAAATCATGGCCCCATCGACTGCGGCTGCCGCCACATCTGTCGCCACGGATGACGTACATCCTGAAGTGACGGATATTCCACCTGTACAGTAATGCCTGATGGTGATGAGTTAGCACAACCATCAGGTATTTATGGATGAGCTGGATAGAGGGGTAACACTTTATCCAGCCTTTTGCATATGCTGCGTTTACGCTGGCATCGCCTCACGCGGGATAATCGCGCCGCGATACTGAATAACGGTACTTGCGGTCAGGTGCCCGCGTTTCGCTGCGTCTTCCGCACTGCCGCCCGTCAAACGTACCGCCAGATAACCGGCACTGAAAGAGTCGCCAGCTGCGGTGGTATCGATCACTTTTTCTTTCGGCAGTTTCACCGCCGGAACATCCACTAACCCTTCGCCAGCAATGGACACCAGGCAAGAATCCGCCCCGCGTTTCACCACCACTTCTTTCACGCCCGCGTTATGGGTGCGCGCAATGACGTCTTCCACCGGCTGTTGACCCCACAGCGCGTCTTCATCGTCCAGCGTCAGGAAGGCGATATCCGTGCATTCCAGCATTTGTTGGTACACCTGCTGTGTCTCTTCTTTGCTGGCCCACAGGCGCGGACGATAGTTATTGTCGAAAATCACTTTTCCGCCGTTGGCGCGGCATTCGCGCAGCAGGGAAAGCAGCTTTTCGCGGCTGGTCGGGCTTAAGATCGCCAGGCTAATCCCGCTCAGGTAGAGATAATCGAAATTCGCCAGCTCTTCGCAAATCGCCGCGGATTGCTCACTCTCCAGCCAGAATTTGGCGGCGGCTTCGTTACGCCAGTAGTAGAACGTACGTTCGCCGGTGCTGTCGGTTTCAATGTAGTAAAGGCCCGGCAGACGGTTTTCCATCCGTTGGGTCAGGGAAGTATCAACGTTCTCGCCGTGCCAGGCGTCCAGCATCTGCTGGCTAAAACTGTCCGTTCCCAGCGCCGTTACGTAATGAACGGTTAATGCCGCAGGATCGACCTGACGGGCGATATAGACGGAAGTGTTCAGGGTATCGCCGCCGAAACCGCGCTTAACGTCCGCGCCTTTCTCGGAAAGCTCAATCATGCATTCGCCAATCACGGCAATCTTTTTGGACATAGTCGTGAACCTGATCTGTAAAAAATTAGCGTTAGTTTGCGCTGTGGTGGTTTGCTGGTCAACCATATTAAAACAGTGTTCCATTATTTTTTTGAGCCAGAACGTATTCCTGAAAGATTCCGTTGTGGAGTAGGGAAATTTACCCCGGCCAGGCGGTAAAGTTCTGCCCTTACGCGCCGATAATCTTTGTCGAGTCCGGGCAGCATCACTTTTAAACACAGGACATCTTTGATGATAAGGCAGGTTATCCAGCGAATAAGCAACCCTGAAGCAAGCATCGAGAGCTTGCAGGAACGGCGTTTTTGGTTGCAGTGTGAGCGTGCTTACACCTGGCAGCCGATCTATCAAACCTGCGGACGGTTAATGGCCGTGGAGCTATTAACGGTGGTCACGCATCCCTTGAACCCTTCGCAACGCCTGCCGCCGGATCGCTATTTTACTGAAATCACCGTTAGCCATCGGATGGAGGTTGTGAAAGAGCAGATTGATTTGCTGGCGCAAAAAGCCGACTTCTTTATAGAGCACGGCCTGCTGGCATCGGTCAATATTGATGGCCCTACGCTCATCGCCCTGCGTCAGCAACCAAAAATCCTGCGCCAGATTGAGCGTCTTCCCTGGCTGCGTTTCGAACTGGTGGAGCATATCCGTCTGCCGAAAGATTCAACCTTTGCCTCGATGTGTGAATTTGGCCCGCTGTGGCTGGATGATTTTGGTACCGGGATGGCAAATTTCTCTGCACTAAGTGAAGTGCGTTATGACTACATCAAAATCGCGCGAGAACTGTTTGTGATGCTGCGTCAGTCGCCGGAAGGACGCACACTCTTTTCTCAGCTTTTACATCTCATGAATCGCTATTGTCGTGGGGTGATCGTCGAGGGCGTAGAAACGCCGGAAGAGTGGCGCGATGTACAGAACTCGCCCGCATTCGCCGCACAAGGCTGGTTTCTTTCACGCCCGGCACCGATAGAAACGCTGAATACGGCGGTTCTGGCGCTATAAGCTGCCTCATTTTCCGCCTGGCTGGACTATCTTTAGGACTGGCACAGGAAGAATATGAGGAAGCGAACGATGAGCAAGGCAGGCAAAATAACCGCTGCGATTTCAGGGGCTTTCTTGTTGTTGATTGTCGTGGCGATCATTTTGATTGCAACTTTTGACTGGAATCGACTCAAACCGACCATCAACCAGAAAGTCTCTGCGGAGTTGAATCGTCCGTTCGCTATCCGTGGCGATCTGGGCGTGGTGTGGGAGCGGCAAAAACAAGAAACTGGCTGGCGCAGCTGGGTGCCGTGGCCCCATGTACACGCGGAAGACATCATTCTTGGCAATCCACCGGATATTCCCGAAGTCACAATGGTGCATTTGCCGCGAGTAGAAGCGACGCTGGCCCCGCTGGCGCTGCTGACCAAAACGGTCTGGTTGCCGTGGATCAAGCTCGAAAAGCCCGACGCGCGCCTGATTCGCCTCTCCGAAAAGAACAATAACTGGACGTTTAATCTCGCCAACGATGATAACAAAGACGCGAATGCAAAGCCGTCGGCATGGTCGTTTCGGCTGGATAATATTCTTTTCGATCAAGGGCGGATCGCTATTGATGACAAAGTAAGCAAAGCGGATCTGGAGATTTTTGTTGATCCGTTAGGCAAGCCGCTGCCGTTCAGCGAAGTTACTGGATCGAAAGGTAAAGCGGATAAAGAAAAGGTGGGCGATTACGTTTTTGGCCTGAAGGCGCAGGGACGTTATAACGGTGAACCGCTCACGGGTACGGGAAAAATAGGCGGTATGCTGGCGCTGCGTGGCGAAGGGACGCCGTTTCCGGTACAGGCTGATTTCCGCTCTGGTAACACCCGTGTTGCTTTTGATGGCGTTGTGAATGACCCAATGAAGATGGGGGGTGTCGATTTACGGCTTAAATTTTCTGGCGATTCGCTGGGTGCTCTCTATGAACTGACGGGCGTTCTGCTGCCCGATACCCCGCCGTTTGAAACGGATGGTCGGCTGGTAGCGAAAATCGACACTGAAAAATCGTCGGTCTTTGATTATCGCGGCTTTAATGGGCGCATTGGCGATAGCGATATCCACGGTTCTCTGGTCTACACCACCGGCAAGCCACGACCAAAACTGGAAGGTGATGTCGAGTCGCGGCAATTGCGGCTGGCGGACCTGGGACCGTTGATTGGCGTTGATTCCGGGAAAGGAGCTGAAAAGTCGACACGGTCTGAACAGAAGAAGGGTGAAAAAAGCGTTCAGCCTGCGGGCAAAGTGCTGCCTTATGACCGCTTCGAAACCGATAAATGGGACGTTATGGATGCCGATGTTCGCTTCAAAGGGCGGCGCATTGAGCATGGCAGTAGCCTGCCGATTAGCGATCTTTCTACTCATATCATCCTCAAAAATGCTGACCTGCGCCTGCAACCGCTGAAATTTGGCATGGCGGGCGGCAGCATTGCGGCGAATATTCATCTGGAAGGTGATAAAAAACCGATGCAAGGGCGGGCAGATATTCAGGCTCGTCGACTGAAACTGAAAGAACTGATGCCCGATGTGGAACTGATGCAGAAGACGCTGGGGGAAATGAACGGTGACGCGGAACTACGCGGTAGCGGTAACTCGGTGGCGGCGCTTTTAGGCAACAGTAACGGCAACCTGAAACTGTTGATGAATGACGGGCTGGTGAGCCGCAACCTGATGGAGATTGTCGGGCTGAATGTCGGTAACTACATTGTCGGTGCGATATTTGGTGATGATGAGGTGCGGGTGAACTGTGCGGCGGCGAATCTGGATATTGCCAACGGCGTGGCGCGCCCGCAGATTTTTGCTTTCGATACTGAGAACGCGTTGATTAACGTTACCGGTACGGCAAGTTTTGCTTCGGAACAGCTGGATTTGACTATTGATCCGGAGAGTAAAGGGATTCGGATTATCACACTGCGTTCGCCGCTGTATGTGCGTGGGACGTTTAAAAATCCGCAGGCTGGGGTGAAAGCCGGGCCGTTGATTGCTCGCGGAGCCGTTGCGGCGGCACTGGCAACGCTGGTAACACCGGCGGCGGCGTTACTGGCGCTGATCTCACCTTCCGAAGGGGAGGCTAATCAGTGCAGGACAATTTTGTCGCAGATGAAGAAGTGATGATAATTGCCGGATGTCTGACATCCGGCAATTAAACAGATTTAGATTGTTGGCAAAGTGTGCTTTGTTCATGCCGGATGCGGCGTGAACGCCTCCGGCTTACAAATCCTTGCTAATTCAATATATTGTATGGAAATTCTGGCCTGATAAGCGTAGCGCATCAGGCTTTTCACTCTTATTACAACGACTGATGTCGCGTCTCATGGGTCAGCAGCAGGGCGATTAACGTCAAGCCAGCCATCGCCGCCAGATATAACCCCACCGCACCTAACCCGTAGTTAGTCTGCAACCAGGCTGCGATATACGGCGCAACGGAAGCCCCGAGAATCGACGCTACGTTGTAAGAGAACGATGCTCCGGTGTAACGCACTTCTGTCGGGAACAGCTCTGGTAACAGCGCGCCCATCGGACCGAAGGTCAGCCCCATCAGACTTAACCCCAGCAGCAGGAAGGCAAAAACCAGAATCGGGTTGCCAGAACCGAGCAGCGGGTTAAAGGCGAACAGCGCGAACAGGATGATCAGCGTGGTGATAATTACCATGCTTTTACGGCGACCAAAGGCATCAGCCAGTAATCCGGCGACTGGCACCATCACGCCAAAACCAATCACTGCCATCATCAGCATCCACAACACTTCGTTACGCGGCAGGCCAAGCCCAACTGGCGCGGCGGCGGTACTAAAGGTCATAGAGTAGACCGTCATGATGTAAAACAGCGTATAGGTTGCCAGCATAATGAACGTACCCAGTACGGTTACGCGAACATGTTTGGTCAGCAGCGTACCCAGCGGGATCTTCACCTGTTTTTTCGCTTTAGCGACTTTCTCAAACACCGGCGACTCATGCAGCGACACGCGAACATACAGACCGATAATGACCAGCACCGCCGAGAAGATAAATGGCACACGCCAGCCCCAGCTCATAAACTGCTCATCGGTCAGTAGCCAGGAAAGCAGCAAGAAAGTGCCGTTGGCAAAGAAGAAGCCAATCGGTGCGCCCAGCTGTGGGAAGGAGCCATACAGTGCACGTTTGCGCGGTGGGGCGTTTTCAGTCGCCAGCAGCGCCGCTCCGCCCCATTCGCCGCCTAAGCCCAGACCCTGACCAAATCGAGCCAGTGCCAGCAGCAGCGGGGCGAAAATACCAATCGTGGCATAGCCCGGCAGCAGACCAATCACCACGGTCGAAATCCCCATCGTTAGCAACGAGGCGACCAGCGTCGCTTTACGCCCAACGCGATCGCCAAAATGACCAAAAACGGCAGAGCCAATGGGGCGCGCGACGAAGGCGATGGCGAAGGTGGCGAGCGACTGTAGCGTTGCTGCCGTTGGATCGCCCTGCGGGAAGAAGATATGCGGAAACACAATAACGGCCGCAGTGGCGTAAATGTAAAAGTCGAAGAACTCAATGGCCGTGCCAATGAGAGAGGCGACAAGGACTTTATTACGCGAGTTGATCGGCGTGTATTCTTGCTCGTGGTCGAGTGTTGTGGCTGTTGCTTGCATAATCTTTTCTTATTTTTTGGCTAACGAATAGCCATATTACGCACAGCAAAAGTGATATTTCAATGTGTAACAAATCGCGGAAATGGTCAAAAACCAGGCAAAAAGGGGATAATGTTTAGGCCAGTGATTTTTCTTCTATGAAATTCTTCACATAATTTTATAAATAGTGGATAAAACTGGTTTCAGGTTAAATAAAAGTTACCAACTGGATTTATATGCTGGGGTTATGAGTTGGTATGAAATTGTTTGCTCCTGAAGAGATGTAGTTTCAGGTGGTTATGTGCATGTCGTTGCCTGGTCTCTGGCTGGCTTGTACCCCCTCACCCTAATCCTCTCCCCGAAGGGGCGAGGGGATCGACCGTGCGTTTATCA
>OGYQ01000932.1_pt1 | contig 20454 bp, 17 predicted proteins | sample 1576641 | NCBI WGS metagenome assembly OGYQ01 (sample SAMEA3541476, study PRJEB24748) | human gut metagenome | biome: human gut; feature: human-associated habitat; material: faeces | place: China | collected 2012 | reverse complement strand
CTGCAGAAATCATATAAAAATTCCTCCAATAATAGAATGGTACTACATAGCTGTATCTATTTTACAGGATACTGCGTGTTTTTGCAAGACCCGTACTGCTTTTTTTGGGGCCTTTTCTCGATTTTTTTGCGTTGCTGCCCTCACAGCGCCGCATAAACCCGGGACAAGGTCTGTGCGTCCTCGGCCTGGGTGCCTGCCGATTCGCAGATGATGGTGGGCGCCAGCCCCCGGGCCTTCAGCAGCGTCAGCAAAGGTGCATGGGGCGGGCCGAACTCAGTATCGGCAAAGGTCAGGTGGCACTTCTCGCCGCCCTTGGTGTAAGCAATGCGGGAAAAATGGGCATGGAAATGTGCTGCCCGCTCAGGGCCCAGGATCTGCAGTTTGTCCAGCAGCGCGGCATAATCCTCTTGCGCTGTGGTTTCGGCAAACTGGATGCCCTGGCTGCGCGCATACAGGTGCCCGAAGTCGATACAGGGCGTGATGCGTTCATCCACCTGGCACAGCGCCAGCACCTCGTCCAGCGTGCCCAGCTGGTTCACCTTGCCCATGGTTTCGGGGCAAAGGATGCAGTCCTCGAATCCTGCCTCATCACAAGCCTTCACCGCCCGGCGCATGGTGTCCAGGGCTTTTTCCAGCGCCTCTTCCCGGCTTTGCTTGCCGCAGGAACCGGTATGGAAGATCACCCGACGCCCGCCCAGGGCTTTGACAAGGGCGCAGCTCTGCAGCAGATAGTCGATGCTGTGCAGCCGCTTTTCCTCTTCCAGACTGGACATACTGATATAGTAGGGCGCGTGTACCGACAGCGCAATGTCCCGCGCCCCACAGGCTTTGCCCAGGGCAGCTGCCTTGTCCAGCGCCAGCCGCACACCGCGGCCGCACTGGTATTCAAAAGCCGTCAGGCCAAAGCCTGCCGTATAGGACGCGATGCCCTCGGGGTCAAAAGTCTTGCCGGGATAGCTGTCCGACAGGCCCGCCGAACCAAAACGCGGTGTTTCACTCATACAGTTTGCCGCCTTTCCGGAAATAACGGTTGATCCAATGGGGTTCAAACTTGCGTTTGAATTTTACGCTGCCGGCTTTGTCGTGAGGGGTACGGGGCAGCAGAAACAGACAGGGAATCCCGTACAGGCCGGCCGCCATCCGGTCGGCATAAATCTGGTCCCCTACCATGGCCATCTGGGGTTTGGTCACCCCCAGCCGGCGGCGGGCTGCCATCAGCCCCAGCGGCAGCGGCTTACAGGCCATGGGCACCCAGTCCAGACCAATGCGCTCGGCAAAAGGGCGCACCCGTTTGGCCGTATTATTGGAAACAATGGTCAGGCTGATACCCGCCGCCCGCATCTCCTGCAGCCAGGCTTTTACGCTGTCATCCAGCACCTGGCTGCCGTCGCCGGTCAGCGTATTGTCAACATCCAGCACCAGCGCCTTGATGCCGTGCCGGGCCAGAAACTCCGGGCGGATGGCTTCCACGTTGCGAAAGATATATTCCGGGGTCAGGATCATGGTACAGCTCCTTATACAAAAAGTGCAGACCCGCGCAAAACGCGGGCCTGCACAGTCGTTCTTTGTAAGCTAGCTTACTTAAACTTGCGCTTGCGGGCAGCCTCGGACTTCTTCTTACGGCGCACGGACGGCTTCTCATAAGCCTCACGCTTGCGCACCTCGGCCAACACGCCGCTGCGGGCGGTGCTGCGCTTGAAACGGCGCAGAGCGCTCTCGAGGGACTCGCCCTCTTTGACACGGATCTCCGACATCTTCTTCCCTCCCTTGACCTGAGACAGGAGTTTGCCGGTCAAATACAATTAACCAGTAAACAAGATTATACTATACTCCCCCCACCGATGTCAACCGGGAAATGGGGTCTGAAGCTCCGAATTTTTAATTTTTTAACATTTTTTCTGCTTTTCCACGCGTCGGCTTCAGCATACCGTATGCCACAGCCACAGCGCCCCATAGATCACCGGCTGGTGCAGCATATAGACAAGCAGCGTGTGCCGTCCCACGCAGGCCAGCGGGCGCAGAGCCGCCGGGGCACGACCCACCCCGGGACGCCACAACCGGGCCAGAAACAGCCCGCACCAGAACAAAAACAGCCAGGGAATCAGCGGGAAATAATCCGCAGAAGAAAATTTTGTCAGGTCCGGCAGACCCAGCCAGAACAGATTGGTACGGTACCAGGCCGCAGGCAGCGGGCACAGCCGCAAAGATTCAAAACCGAGATACCCTTCCGGCACCTGGTTGGTAAGGGCGAACAGCACCGCGCACGCGGCCAGCCCCACCCACGCCGGGCATTTTTCCAGCAGCGGACGGAGAAGACAACTCAGCAGTACCGCCGCCGCATTGAGGTGCAGCACGCCGAACCAGATGGATTCCGACGGCAGAAAACCTGCCGTGACCACCGTAAGGACCACAGCGCATCCGGCCACCAGCAGGCCGTTTTTCAGCGGGCGGCGTGCCAGTGTAAAACTGTAGCCTGACAGCAGGATGAAGCTCCAGCAGATGTACTGTTGCCATACGTGGCATCCCGGCGACCAGATGTCGTACCAGCCGCCCGTATGCCCGAACACATACACCCAGTCGTACAGCGCATGATAGGCCAGCATATTCAAAAGTGCCGCGCCCCGCAGCACATCCAGCAGCCAAAGACGTTTTTCGGTCATGTTTTCCTGACCTTTCCGAAATTTTACAGTTTATTCATTGTAGCACAGGACGTGCCAGGTTGCAATCCCGCCCGTTTTGCGGTAAAATTTAGCATGGATTATAAGGATTGGGGAGAAAATGTATGAGCAAGATTCGTCTGATCGCCCTGGATCTGGACGGAACGGTTTTCAACGATCAGAAAGAGATCAGTCCGCGTACACTGGCCGCGATCCGGGCTGCCCTGCAGCAGGGGGTGGATGTTCTGCCCGCCACCGGGCGCACCGTAGCCGGCGTGCCCAAGGAATTCCTGGAAATTCCCGGTGTGCGGTACGCCCTGACCTCCAACGGCGCATCGGTGGTGGACCTCCTGACCGGAGAAAGACTGGTCAGCATGACCTTTGATGCCGGCCAGGCCCAACACGCCTTTGACATACTGGAACTTTTTGGCGGAATGCTGAGCGTCTTCATCAACGGGCAGAGCTACACCACCACAGAGAACGCCCGCAGCAGCCTGGAAATGGTTCCCCAAAATCTGCGGGAATATTTCCGTAGCACCCGCAATGAAGTGCCCGATATGCACCGCATGATCAAGGAACATCCCCACGAGATCGAGAAATTCAGCATCCTGTATCCCAATGAGGATGTGCGCGACCGTGCCTGGAAAGCGGTGGCCGCCGGCTGCCCTGAACTGGAGATCACCTCCAGCATCGAGCGCAACATGGAACTCAACGCCCCCGGCGTAAGCAAAGGCCCCGGCCTGATGGCCCTGGCCGAACGGCTGGGTCTGGCCCGCGGCGAAGTGATGGCCGTAGGAGATTCCGGCAACGACCGCACGATGGTAGCGCTGGCCGGTCTGGGCGTCGCTATGGGCAATGCCACCGAGGAGATCAAACAGGTGGCCGATGTGATCACCGCCGACAACAACCACGACGGTGTGGCGGAAGCAATTGAAAAATACGTATTGTAATATTCAAAATAAATAGTACAAGAGGTATATGCGATGAAAAATGTATTGGTAGGCCAATCCGGCGGGCCGACTGCCGTAATCAACTCCAGCCTGGCAGGCGTCTACGAAACCGCCAAGGCATGCGGCGCCCCCCATGTGTACGGGATGCAGTACGGCATCGAAGGTGTGCTGGAAGGCAAGATCGTGGACCTGGACACCGTTTTCTCTGACAAGATGGACATTGAGCTGCTCAAGCGCACCCCTTCCAGCTTCCTGGGCAGCTGCCGCCATAAGCTGCCCGACGCTTCGGTGGATGAACGCCCCTACCACAAGCTGTTCGAGTTGTTTGCCCGGTATGACATCGGTGCGGTGTTCTACATTGGCGGCAATGATTCCATGGACACCATCTCCAAGCTGTCGGCTTACGGCAAGCGCATGGGCAGCGACATCTGCTTCATTGGTGTTCCCAAGACCATTGACAATGATCTGATGCTTACCGACCACACCCCCGGTTACGGCAGCGCCGCCAAGTACATTGCCACGATCCTGAAAGAGGTCATCTGCGATTCCAGCGTCTACAATCTGCGCAGCGTCACGGTGGCGGAGATCATGGGCCGCCACACCGGTTGGCTGGCCGCTGCCGCCAGCCTGGCTGCCGGTCCCGACTGCATCGGCCCCGACCTGATCCTGCTGCCGGAGCGCCTCTTTGACGAGGAAGCCTTCCTGGCCCGCGTTGCGGAATTGGAAAAAGAGCGCCACAATGTTATTATCGCTGTCAGCGAGGGTGTCAAGAACACCGAAGGCGTCTTCCTGTGCGATCTGGTATCCACGGCCGGGCAGCTGGATGCCTTTGGCCACAAGGCCATCCTCAGCGGTACCAGCCGCTATCTGGCGGAACTGATCCGGGTACGCCTGGGCTGCAAGACCCGTGCCATCGAGTTCTCTACCCTGCAGCGCTGCGCCAGCCATCTGGCCAGCCGTACCGATATTACCGAAGCCTATCAGGTGGGTGGCGCCGCCGTGGAGGCCGCCATGCGTGGCGAAACGGCCAAAATGTGTGCCATCAAACGTCTGAGCGATCAGCCGTACCGCATCAAGACTGAAATGGTGGATGTGACCCAGGTTGCCAACTTTGAAAAGAAGGTGCCCGACGAGTGGATCACCGAAGACGGTATGCACGTCAACGAGAACTTTGAGCGCTATGCCCGCCCGCTGATCCAGGCCGAACTGACCCCCATTTACATCAACGGCGTGCCTCGCCATATCCATCTGGACTGATTGCCTATTTGGGCATTATGCCACAGCTTTCGCAATTTTTGCAAAGTAATACCATCTATTTTGCTGTTCTTTCTGTGTTTTTATTCCACAATACGGAATAGGAAACACAAACGTTTGCTTTGGGTCATTTTAAGCGTTCCATCATGCGGAACGCTTATTTCCCGAAAGAACGCTCTTTTTTCGGCAACTCCTGCAATAGAAAAAGTATGCGCCGCATGGTACACTGAATACAACAAAATCAGTGCGCCATGCGGCGTATTTTCGGTGCAGGGCGCAGCCATCATCTTGATCATGCAGGAGGCAAACTATGGCAAAAAATGCGATTGTGGGTCAATCCGGCGGCCCGACTTCGGTCATCAACGCCAGCCTGGCCGGTGTATACGAAAGCTGTAAGAGCCGCGGCGCCGGCAAGGTATACGGTATGCTCCACGGCGTGGCTGGCCTGCTGGAAGGCCGCACCTGCGTGCTGGATGATAAGCTCAAAACCGCGCTGGATATTGAGCTGCTCAAGCGCACCCCCTCCAGCTATCTGGGCAGCTGCCGCTACAAACTGCCGGACTGGCACACGCCCGAAGGGGAAGCCGTCTATCAGAAACTGTTTTCCATCCTGCGGGAACTGGATATCGGATATTTCTTCTACATCGGCGGCAATGACTCCATGGATACCATCGGCAAGCTGGCCGATTACGGCACCCATATCAGCAGCGAGATCCGCTTTATGGGCGTGCCCAAGACCATTGACAATGACCTGATGGTCACCGACCATACCCCCGGTTACGGCAGCGCTGCCAAATATATCGGCGTTGTCATGAAAGAAATCATCCGCGATGCCACGGTATACGGCACCAAGTATGTGACCATTGTAGAGATCATGGGCCGCAACGCCGGTTGGCTGACTGCGGCTGCCGCCCTGGCCAAGGCTGAGGACTGCGAGGGTGTGGATATGATCTGCCTGCCCGAAGTCCCCTTCAACGTGGATCACTTCGTGGAGAAAGTGGAGCGGATGCAAAAAAGCAAGCCCTCCATCGTCATTGCGGTTTCTGAGGGTGTCAAGCTGGAGGACGGCCGCTACGTCTGCGAACTGGCCGACGATGTCCATGCGGTGGACGCTTTCGGTCACAAGGCCCTGACCGGCACCGCACGCTTTTTGGCCAACACCGTGGCCCGCCGCTTGGATACCAAGACCCGCTGCATTGAGCTTTCCACTCTGCAGCGCTGCGCCGGTCACCTGACCAGCCGCACCGATATTACCGAAGCCTATCAGGTAGGCGGCGCCGCTGCCAAAGCAGCCTTCGAGGGCCACACCGGTGAAATGGTTGCCCTGGACCGCATCTCCAACGCGCCGTACCAGTGCGGCACCAGCCTGCATCCCATCTCTAAGGTGGCCAACCTCGAAAAGAAAGTCCCCCTGGAATGGGTCAATGCCGACCACACCGCCATGACCCAGGACTTCCTTGAATACGCCATGCCGTTGATCCAGGCCGAACTGACCCCCATGTATGTAGAAGGCCTGCCTCATCATATTTACCTCCCAGAAGCCTGAGTAACGCCAGGCAACAAAAAAGACCCCACAGGGCTTGATCTCCCCTGCGAGGGTCTTTTTTGTTATCCTTTAATAGAACCCGAAACTGGGCAGGCATTCCAATGCTTCCGCCCACCAGGCAGGAATCGGCAGGCCGGACAACGCCGGATAGTAACACACAAACAATACCAGCGAAACCACACACAATCCCGCACCGATACGCCGGGCCAGCGCTTCCCTGCGAATGTGGGAAAGCACCAGCGCAATGGCTGCCAGGCAGAACATGGAACTGGGGAAATAGTGATACAGGAAGGTGCACCGGGTCACAAGCATCCAGGGGATCAGCTGGGTACCGTAGAGAATCAGCACCCCAGCCCCCGCGCGGCTGCCGCGGTTGCTGACCTGATGCCACAACAAGGCTACCAGGCAGCCAAGTCCTGCCAGCCAGATGACCGGGCCGCCCAGACCGGCGATGCTGGCTTTGAGCCCTTCGGGCAGATGGGTGTTCTGGTAGTACCAGACCGGGCGCAGCCCCACCAGCCAGGTATACCAGCGGCTTTCAAAGGGATGGGTAGCCTCCAGATTGGAATGGTATTCGTACATGGAAACCTGGCACTGCCACCAGTCGGCAAGGCTGAAGCTGGCATCCCGCCACCAGTACGGCAGATAGGAGGCAATATAAATGCACAGGGGCAGCAATACATAGAACAGCACTCCGCCGACCGCCGCCAGGCGGAATTCCTGCCAGAAGCCGGGCTTTTTCTGCCGCCAGCGCGCATACAGCACGCCCAGATACAGAATCGCCAGCCCCGCACCGGCATAAATGCCGGTCCATTTAGCTGCACAGCCCAGTCCGAAGGCAACGCCGCCCAGCGCCATGGGCAGCAGCGAGCCACCCACACCCTTTTGCAGCACACTCTGGCAATACCACAGCATGAAGTAGGCGCCCAGCAGGATAAAGAACGTGCCGTAAATATCAATCGTCGCAATACGGCTTTGGGCAAAACGCATAAAGTCCAGCGCCAGCAGCACACCGGCCACCGCGCCGATCCAGCGCTTGCGGGTCAGGCGGCGGGCAAAGCACCAGGCCAGCGGTACCAGCAGCACACCGAACAATGTACCGGAAAAGCGCCATCCGAAACCGGTCATGCCAAAGAGGGCAATACCAACCATGATCAGGTCTTTGCCCAACGGTGGATGGGTCGTTTCGTATACCGGCAGCTTGTGCAGCTGCTCATACCCGGTGCGGCCGTGGTAGATTTCATCAAAGTACATACTGTTGAGCTGACTGATGGTTTCCGGGACTTCGGCCTGCTCATCGAACAGCGCTCCGCCGCCGGTGACCGCCACCGGGTTGCCGTCCCCGTCCCGGAACGACATTTCAAACAGTTGGGCATTCTCTACCGTGACGGTCAACGTCTGCCCGGTCGAAACCGGCAAACGGTTTTCGCTCCAGCTGAAGCAGGTGCTGTATCCCAGTTCCTGCGTCAGCAGAACATTCCCCTGCTCATCGGCCACCGTAAGGCTGCCGCCGAAAGAAATTCCCGGATAGACCCAGAGATTTACCGCCGTACCTTCCACGGTGACAGTTTCAGAAAGTACCGTGCCGGTAGCATCCAGCGGGTTCTGGGGGGCGGTTGTGTCCCCCAGATAGCTGAAACTCAGCACCGCAGTGGCCAGCGTGAGGCCCAGCATCGCCAGCCCCTCCCACCGCAGCCAGCGGGGTTGTTCCGCAGGGACAGAGTCCTCGGATCGGGCACGTTCCGGCAAGGCCAGCGCATGACCGTGCAAGGCAATGTCCCACACCGCAAACAGCAGCATCACGAAGCAGACTGTTTCAGCCAATCCTACCAGGATCGCCACAGTGGAGCTGGTGGCACTGCTCAGCCACTCATCCTCGGTACCGGCCAGGGAATAGACCGTTGCCAGATTGATGAATCCGGTCAGCGACATACCGAAGCCCGCCGCATACAGGCGGATATCGTTCCAGCGGACCGCCGCCAACAAGGCAAGCAGCACGCCGGGTACCATGTAGCGCTCGTGCATACAGTGGCCGAAGGTAAACACGCCCAGCCCATAGTAGGCCGCCAGCAGCAGCGGCGAAAAATGCCCGCTGCGCACACTGCGGACCGCAAAAAACACCAGTCCGCCGGTGACCACCAGAATCAGGAACCAGCCCAGCGTGTGCCAGCTGACTCCGAAGGGAGCCGTATCCGTCAGGGATTTCCAGTTGCCGCCCAGCGCCGTAAGCCAGTTGAATGCGTTGATAGAGGCGTACGGATACCCCGACATTGTACCCACATACTTTTCCAGCAGCGACGGGATCAGATCCTTGAATCCGTAGAACGGGATTCCTGCCACCAGAGGCGCCACCAGCGCCACCGCCGCGCCGCCGAAGCAGCGCCCAAAGGCGCGGAAGCGGTTTTCCTCCTGCACGATGGCCGCCAAAAAGCAGGCCGCCAGCACCGGACCGAAGAGCAGCGCCTGGGGCTTGATGGCAAGTGCCACCCCGTACCAGAACGCCGCCGGCAGATAGCGCCGCCGTTCCAACAGCCAGAAGCACCCCAGCAGCGGCAGGGCAAAAGCCCCGTCGATTTGTTTCCATACACCGGTATCAAACAGCAGCAATGGATTGAAGGCGGTAAATGCGGCCAGCAACAGCGGGATGCGGCTGCCGGGACGCAGCTCCTCCCCCACGTGCCAGACCAGCCAGGCCGCCGCGCAGTCGCAAAGGCTTGGCACCAGCGCCAGCAGCAGGTAGGTCAGCGGCGACTCATAGGGAATGGAAAAAACGCCCCGGATCAGGCCCACCAGCCCCAGCACAAAAAGGTAGCCGGGCGGGTAATCAGCAAAATAGCCTTCACTGTAAAAGGCAGCGGGTCCCTGGGCAGCCAGTTTATCCCCCCAGGCCACAAAGCAGCTCATGTCATAGGGATAACCTTCCGTCACCAGGGCCAGCACCAACCGCAACAGCAGTGCAGCGCCCAGCAGCATCCAAAGTGTACGAGGTGTCGATTGTCGTTTCTGTGTCATCATCTGTTTCAAAAAAGCGGGGCAGGCCCGCGTGCTTCTGCCGGTTTTCCCACAGGCAGGCACGCAGGCATGCCCCTGCGTTGTGTCTTTACAGTTTCGCGATTTTGGGGCCCTGGGCGGTGTCGGTCACGCTCCAGCCCATCTCGGTGAGCTGTGCGCGGATGGCATCGGCCTTGGCCCAGTCCTTGGCCTTCTTGGCAGCAGCACGCTCCTGTACAAGGGCGGTCACCTCGGCCGGGACTTCATCCTTTTTGCGGTTGTAGAGCAGCCCCAGCACGCCGGTCAGCTCGTCAAAGGTCTTGGCGGCCAGTTCCAGCGTCGCTTTGTCGGATGCATCAGAGAGGGTGTTGATATCCTTGACGAAATCAAACACCGCCGCCAGTGCATCGGGGGTATTCAGGTCATCGTCCATAGCTGCCTTGAACTTGGCGCGGGCTTCCTCACACTTGGCGGCCAGCGCCGTTTCGGTGCCGTGGGCATGCTCAATGGCAAAATCCAGGTTGTCGCGGCAGGTGTACAGCCGTTCCAGACTGTTCTTGCAGCTCTCGATGAGCTCCACAGTGTAGTTCAGCGGCATACGGTAACCCGCCGTCAGCATAAAGTAGCGGATGGGCTCATAGCCGTACTTTTCGGCAATTTCCCGCACCGTAAAGAAGTTGCCTGCGCTCTTGGACATCTTCTCGTTGTTGATGTTCAGGAAGCCGTTGTGCATCCAGTAACGGCTGAAAGTGCAGCCGTTGGCGCACTCGCTCTGGGCGATCTCGTTTTCATGATGGGGGAAGATCAGGTCCTGACCGCCGGCATGCAGGTCGATGGTCTGTCCCAGGTGTTTGCGAGCCATGGCGCTGCACTCGATATGCCAGCCGGGACGGCCGTGGCCCCAGGGGCTTTCCCAATAGGGTTCGCCGGGCTTGGCCGCTTTCCAGACGGCAAAATCCGCGGGGTCCTCTTTCAGATCATCGTCCATCTGGCTGCGCAGGGTGCGGTTGCCGCTCTCCAGATTATCGAGGTTCAGATGGCTCAGTTTGCCGTAGCCGGCATCGGACTTGACGCGGAAATACACGTCGCCGTTGCGGGCTACGTAGGCATGGCCGGAGTCCACCAGATCCTTGACGATCTTGATGATCTCGCCGATGTGCTCGGTAGCGCGGGGACGCACGGTGGGTTCCTCCACGTTCAGGCCCTCGGAATCCTTGATGTATTCCGCCTCGAACTTGCGGGCCACCTCCTGCATGGAGATGCCCTCCTGCTGGCCTTTCTGGATCAGCTTATCGTCAATATCGGTGATGTTGGAAACATAATAGACCTTGTTGCCGCAATATTCCAGATACCGGCGCAGCGTATCAAACACGATCATCGGGCGCGCGTTGCCGATGTGAATATAGTTATAGACCGTCGGACCGCAGACGTAGATGCGGTACTCGCCCTCTTTCTGCGGGACGAATTCCTCTTTCTGGCGGGTCATGGTGTTAAAAATCTGCATGGTGGCACAATCCTTTCCCAATTCAATGGTCTCCGATGGTTTCTATTATAGCCGCCGCCGGCCGCGGTTGCAAGCCTTCAGCCGTTATTTGCAAAAGCCGTTTCCAGCTGGTCCCACACTGCGCTGAAATTGTAGGGGAACTGGGCATCCTCCTCGGCCAGCCAGCGGCGGTAGGTGTCCAGTTCCTCCACCGTCGGTGCCTTCACCCGGCGATAGGCCGTGATGGTGTAACCGTTGCCCATATCAAAGGTGGCGGCCACCTCAAAGGGCTGGTAGGTTTCCTGGTTTTCCAGGAAAGCGTTGTTGATCTTCTCGGTATGATTGCTGGGATCAAAGGGCGTGCAGGTCAGTACCGCCTGGGCCGTGAACAGTTCCTTGGGGAAGGCGTCATTCCCGGGGTTCACCGCGCCGTAGGCCAGAATCGTCCGGATGCTCTCATCCGGCAGGGCTGCCGCACGGAAAACATCGGCGCTGTACACAACACCATGGCAGATCATATAGGCGGAGTTTTCGCCGCTGCAGTTTTCCCGCAGCCAGTCGTTGACCTGAGCGATGCCGTCCATATCCTCCCGGACGTTATCCACATAAAAATACAGGCCGCTGTACACTTCGGTGGGGATATAACGCGGCGGCAGCAACTGGCTACAAGCCCCGAAGTTGAGCACGCACATACCGCCCAACACCGCCGAAGGAACCGCCTGCATCCAGCGGCGCGGCAAATTTGCCACCGCCAGCGCACAGAGGAAAAATCCCAGCAGATAAAACGGCGCTACCGCCAGCGACTGGTGATCATCCATGTTCTGCACCCTTGTCACCAACAGGATCGTTACAAGGGAGCCCGCAGCAGAGAGTACAGAGAGGAATCTCGTTCCGTTTTTATACAATCCGTACAAAGCGCCGAGAACCAGCACCACCAGCAGGAAGTACCCCAGGTACACCCGCTGGTTGCTCAGTTCCGACAGAAAGCCACCGGTCTGATAAGTGGCATAACGGTCGCTGTAGTCGGCCCGCACAATGCGCCAGAACATGGGCGCCAAGGGCAGTCCCACACAGAGCAGTGACGCAACGGCAAACTGCACAAAGCGCACCAGTGCACCCCGGTTGCGGCCGCGCAGCGCCCGTACCAGCACATAAATTCCGTAAAACAGAAAGATCGTGACTACGGTAAACATATAACTGCGGCGGGTCAGGATCAGCAGACCGGTAAAGGTCGTCAGGCTGACCAGCCGTGCCGGGGCCGGTGCCTCAAAGTGATACCCGGTGAGCAGTGCCATGAGCATAAAGGCAAAAGCCACCCCCAGCAGGTCCGGCATACCACGGTACAGTGCCACATGCAGCAGCGGCATCAGCAGCACAAAAATCATCCCCAGCGCCGTGAACAATCGCGGGGACTTAGGGGCCAGCTGGCGGCGCAGTACCCCCAGCAGCACCAGGGCGCTGAAATAGACCAGGGACGGAATCAGCAGCGCACAGAGAATGGCAAAGGTATTGGCCGTGCGCGTAGTGAACATGAAGAAAGGTTCCAGCAGGATGTTAATGACAAAGGGCGCATAGTCATTGAACCAGGTCTTATAAATGGTAGACCCGACGCCCATGAACACGCCATCGGCAAAATTGGATTCCAACCGAACCTGCAGATTGTAATAGGTGGCGTTGTCCCAGAGATAAAGGCTCTGACGGCCCAGCATGGCGTGCAGATAAAAAGCCGCGCTGAGCACGCAGCAAATTCCCAGCACTGCACCGTCAAACCGGGTCAGGCGCATTCCCACCGCCCGCAGGGCGCGGCGGTAAAGGCAGAAAGTACCCAGCACCGCCGTGCAGCAGAGTAGCAGCAGCCAGACATCCACCGGATGGCGACCGCTGCCCAGCATATCCACCGTTTGCAGCACCGGCAGAAAGCGGGCCACCGTGCTGAAAAGAAACTTTACGGCAAAAATACACAGCAAAACCAGAACGGCCCGCTCGACGCGGGTCATTCTGGCAAAATACTGCTGTACTTTTGCACGGGGTGTAAATTTCGGCAAAGCAGTAGACCCCCGTTGTTATTTAGCCTGCATGAAGCAAGCACGATTCTGCCACAGGTAGATGCAGCCGGAAAGTACCGTAGCCGCAGCCACCAGCCAGCACAGTACCTGGGTGATGATCCCCACGCCCATCGCATCAGAAGGAGCGCCCAGCGCTGCTGCAAAATAGTAGAACAGGATCGTGAGCATCTGGAGCACGGTCTTGACCTTGCCCCACATATTGGCGGCAATGACCGTGCCGGATTCGGCGGCGATCATCCGCACACCGGCCACCGCGAATTCCCGGAACAGGATGACGGCCAGCACCACCGGGGAGCAGAGTCCGTCCACGACCATGTACACAAACGCAGCGGTGGTCAGGCATTTATCGGCCAGCGGGTCCATAAATTTGCCAAAATTGGTGACCAGATGATATTTGCGGGCCAGGTAGCCATCCAGGAAGTCGGTAAAGCTGGCAACCGCAAACACAATGCCTGCCACCAGCATAAAAGTGGGGTTATACTCTGCTGTGCCGTAGTTGCTGAGCGCAGCAAATACCATAAATACGGGCACCAGAATTACGCGCAGAAGCGTCAGTTTGTTCGGCAGATTCATGGTTCAGTCCTCCAGTTTTTCTTCCGCATAACCGTAGAGGTCATAGGTATCGGCATCGGTGACAGTCACATTATAGAACGCACCGGTTTCCAGCGGGGTGTCCGCCGGGGTCAGCACATTGCCGTCGATTTCGGGGCAGTCGGCCTTGGAGCGCAGCAGATACATCCCGGTTTCATCATCCACACCGTCGCAGATACATTCCAGCGTCTGGCCGACCTTTTCTTTTTCACGGTCAGCGCTGACTTCCGCCTGCAGTTCCATGATGTGGTCTGCACGGCGCTGCTTGGTTTCCTCGTCCAGCTGGCCTTCCATTCTGGCAGCCACGGTATTTTCCTCCGCCGAATAAGCAAAGCAGCCCAGGCGGTCGAACCGCATCGTCTTGACGAAGTCACACAACTCGGCGTACTGTTCCTCCGTTTCGCCGGGGAACCCGGCAATCAGGGTGGTGCGCAGCGTGATGCCGGGAATGGCCGCCCGCAGCCGGTTCACCGCATCCTCGATGTCGGCACGGCCGCCGCGGCGGTTCATCGCTTTCAACACCGCGTCATCACAGTGCTGAATGGGCAGATCCAGATAGGGCACCATCTTGGTGTTGCGCACCATCGCCGCAATGAATTCGTCGCTGATGCGTTCCGGGTAGGCATAAAGAATCCGGATCCAGCGGATGCCGTCGATCTCCTGCAAACGGTCCAGCAGTTCGCAGACTGTGCCGGGTTTGCCCCAGTCCTCGCCGTAGGCGGTGGGGTCCTGGGCTACCAGAATCAGCTCCCGGACCCCCTCCCCTGCCAGCCAGCGGGCTTCGGCCACACAGTCCTCCAGCGGACGGCTGCGCAGCGGGCCGCGGATCAGCGGAATGGCGCAGTAGTGGCAGCGGTTGTTGCAGCCCTCGGCAATTTTCAGGTCAGCGTAGTGCCGCGGCGTGGAAATGACACGGGCACCACCCAGGGGCATATCGCTCTTGGGGCCGTAGCTTTCCACCTGACTGGCCCCTGCCGCGCAGACCCGGGCCACAATGGCCGGCAGCGCCGCGTTGGAACCGATGCCCACCACAGCATCCACTTCGGGAATTTCCTGTACGATCTGCTGCTTGTAGCGTTCGGCCAGACAGCCGGTAACAATGACCTTGAGGTCGGGATTCTGCTGTTTGTACTGGCAGGCCATGAGGATGTTCTCAATGGCTTCGGCCTTGGCGGACTCGATAAAACCGCAGGTGTTGATGATGATGACATCTGCTTCGGCCGGATCAGCCACCGTGGTGTGGCCCTCCTTGATCAGCGCATGGCAGAAAACATCGGCATCCACCTGGTTTTTCGGGCAGCCGAGAGAAATGATGGCAATATTCATAGGTACGTCCTTATGGTAATGGTTGTGTGCGTCTGCCGGGCGGCAGGCGTATTCGGTTCAGTCGTCGTCCCCCGCCAGCACCGTGCGGATGATGGCATGGGAAAACCCTCTGCGGGCCAATGCCGCGGCTACCTGGTCCCGTTTGCCGGCAGCCAGTTTGGCGGCATACTGCCGCTCCACCAGGGCGCGGGCGGCGGCTTCCTCCGGGTCTTCCCCGTCCTCGCCGCTGTCGTACAGGGCTTCCACCGCCTGGGCAGCGGTATCCCGGTCGATGCCCTTGGCCGCCAGATCCCGCAGGATTTCCCGCCGGGACTTGCGCTTGCGCAGCAGTTCAGCGGCACGGCGGCGGGCAAAGCCTGCATCATCCAGCAGGCCCAGTTCCCCGGCCCGGGCCACCGCGTAGGCGGCACTGTGCTCATCGAATTTGCGGCAGAGTTTTTGGTAGAGTTCCCCCGCGGCGTGATCCCGCAGCGACAGATAATCCATCGCCTTGTCCAGCGCGCGGCGGGTGTCGCTCTGCTTGCGCAGTTCCTCCACCTGCCAGGGTTCCAGCTCGTCCCCCTCGTGAAGATGGGCCGTGGCAAAGGTGTCCTCGTCCAGGGAAAAGACAAATTCCCCATCCAGGAACAGGGCCAACCGCCCCCGTTTGGTTTCCTTGATCTGGGTCAGCTTTGGCATTATTCGTCAACCATAATGTCCAGATCCACCTCATCGCCAGTGGTCTTGGGGGCCGGTGCCGCAGCGGCAGGGCCCTCGCCGGGGGCGACGGGTTTGACGATCTCGCTGGGATCCAGCGGTTTGACGGTGCCCTTCTTGCCGGCAGCCAGCAGACGGTCGGCATTGGCACGGACGATTTTCTCGATCTCGTCGGAGACCTCGGGGTGGTCCTTCAGGAACTGCTTGGCGTTGTCGCGGCCCTGGCCCAGGCGCATATCCCCGTAGTTGAACCAGGCGCCGCTCTTCTGGACGATGCCCAGCTTGACGCCCAGGTCAAGGATTTCGCCGATCTTGGAAATGCCTTCGCCGAACATGATGTCGAATTCCGCCTCCCGGAAGGGGGGTGCCACCTTGTTCTTGACGATCTTGGCCCGGGTACGGTTGCCGATGAAAGCGCCGGTGGAATCCTTGAGGCCCTCGATGCGGCGCACATCGATGCGCACACTGGAATAGTACTTCAGGGCCCGGCCGCCGGTGGTCACTTCGGGGTTGCCGTAGACGATGCCCACCTTCTCACGCAGCTGGTTGATGAAGATGCACACCGTGTTGGTCTTGCCGATGACACCGGTGAGTTTACGCAGCGCCTGGCTCATCAGACGGGCCTGCAGACCCACATGGCTGTCGCCCATCTCGCCCTCGATTTCGGCGCGGGGCACCATGGCCGCCACCGAGTCCACAACCACCGCGTCAATGGCGCCGGAGCGGACCAGCGCTTCGCAGATTTCCATGGCCTGCTCACCGGTATCGGGCTGGCTGACCAGCAGGCTGTCGATGTCCACGCCCAGGGCGCTGGCATAAGCCGGATCCAGGGCATGTTCCACGTCGATGAAGGCCACTTCGCCGCCCATCTTCTGGGCTTCGGCCAACACCTGCAGGGCCAGGGTGGTCTTACCGGAGGATTCCGGTCCATAAATCTCGATGATACGGCCCCGGGGCAGACCACCGATACCCAGCGCCAGGTCCAGGCCCAGACTGCCCGTGGGGATTGCGTCCACCTGCATGGTCACATTGGCGCCCAACTTCATGACGGCGCCTTTGCCGAACTGTTTTTCAATCTGTGCCAGAGCGGTTTCCAGCGCAGCCTTCTTGTCGGTGGCCGGACCGGTGCTCTTGGGGGAAGTGTCTTTCTTTGCTGCCATCTTGCGGTTCTCCTTTATCTGTAAAACAATCGCTTTTATCCTTTGCGTCTGGGTCTATTATATACGATCCGGGTTGAAAATACAACCATATGTTGTGTATATAGTATCCCATAACCGGGACTTTCAGCCGGTTTTTTCGGGTTTTTGCAGCACAATCACCCGATCGTTGCCGCCGTAATCCTTGCGGCACCGGCCATGGGACCACCCTTGTGTGGCCCCCAGGGCCAGCACATCCGCCGCCTGGGCACAGCCGATTTCCAGTACCAGCCAGCCGCCGGGGCGCAGCGCCATCCCATACCGGGCGGTAAGCAGCCGGTAAAAGGCCAGACCGTCTTCGCCGCCATCCAGGGCCATGGCGGGCTCATGGGCGGTTTCCGGCATGAGGGCAGCCATCTCCCCGGCCGTCAAATAGGGCGGATTGGACAGGATCAGGTCCACGCTCTCCAGGGCCAGCGTCCGGTACCAGGCAAAGATATCGGCCTGCACGGTGCGCACAGCGGTTCCGGCAGTGTTGGCCTGCAAATAGGGCCAGGCTTCGGCGCTTTTTTCCACACAGGTAACCTGCGCCCCCGGACAGGCCCGGGCCACCCCCAGCCCCAGACAGCCGGTGCCGGCGCAGAGATCCAGCACCACGGGGGCAGGCTTGTCCCGCAGCAGCTCGATGGCGGTCTCGCAGACCACCTCGCTGTCAGCCCGGGGACAAAGGACCCCGGGGCCCACCTTCAAAGTAAAGTCAAGGAAATCCCACTCCCCCAGCAGGTACTGCAGCGGTTCCCGGGCGGCACGGCGGGCGGCCAGGGTTTCCAACCGTGCCGCCTCCTCCGGGGAGGTTCCGTCGTCAAGCCGGGGATCCCGCCCGGTGACAAAGCGGTAGAGCTGGGCCGCGTCGAAGCGGGCGTCGGGCACGCCGGCGGCCCGCAGCCGGGCTGTCATCGCCTGAAATGCAGTGTTCACCAGCGACCATCCTCCCGGTTTTTCGGCAGGACCGGCGTGACGGCGGCAATGGCCACTTCGATCATGGAATCGTCCGGCTCAAAGGTGGTCAGCCGCTGCATCCACAGCCCCGGCTGGGAGATGATATGGGAGAGCAGGCTGTCCGACCGCCCCGCCCATTTGAGGATCTCGTAGGAGATACCCACCAGCAACGGGAACATGCACAGCTTGTACACAATGCGCAGCCAGGTGCTGGTCCAGGGCAGCACGGCGTACAGGAAAATGCTGATGATGATCACCAGAATCATGAAACTGGTGCCGCAGCGGGGATGGAACCGGCTTTGTTTGCGGATGTTTTCCACCGTCAGCGGCAGACCCGCCTCGTAGCAGGCGATGGTCTTATGTTCGGCACCGTGGTATTCAAAGACCCGGTGCAGTTCCTTATAGCGGGTACACAGGAACATATACCCCAGAAAGATGGCCATTTTGAGCATGCCCTCCAGGATGACCCGGGGCCAGCGCCCCATGGGCACCACATCGGCCACCAGGCCGGTAAGAAAGGTAGGCAAAAAGGTAAAGAGGAACAGCGCCAGCACCACACCGGCAAAAGCCGCGCAGCCCATCAGCACATTCTGTACGGCGGGGCTCAGGTGGGCTTCCAGCCACTGGTCCAGCTTGGAGTCCGAGGGTTCGGTCTCCTCCTCCATGGCAATATCGGCAGCATGCATCAGGTACTGGTAGCCTTTGTAGAGGTTTTCGGCCATATTGCAGACGCCCCGCACCAGCGGGACTTTGTTGTACCAATGGGTGCGCACCGTATCGTAGGTCAGGTCGATGGTCCCGTCGGGACGACGCACGGCGCAGCAGATCTTTTCGGGGCCGCGCATCATGATGCCCTCCATCAGGGCCTGGCCGCCCACGGAGGTGCGAAATTCTTTGGACATAGTTGCTCCTTCCCCCTGGGGGGACTGTTTCAGATGGATTCGTGCAGGTGTTCCTGCCCGGGATGGTAAACCGGCAGCGTAATGGACACCGTGGTCCCCTGGCCCAGGGTGGATTCGATGTCCACATGGCCGCCCAAGGCCTGGACAATCTCGTCCACCACCGCCAGTCCGATGCCGGATCCCCGCACCGCGTTGCGGGCCTTGAAGAATTTTTGCTTTACCTTGTCCAGGTCATCCGGCGCGATGCCCCGGCCCTGGTCCCGGATGGACGCCGTCACGGTATCCGCCGTGCGGGTCAGGGTCAGGAAGATGGTGCCGCCGGCCTCCGAGTATTTGATGGCGTTGTCAAACACGTTGACAAAGACCTGCCGCAACCGGGCTGGATCCGCCCACACCGGGTAGGGCTCGGGCGGTTCCTCGTAGACAAAGTGCAGCCCCTCCTGGCCGATGCGGGCTTCCACAAACAGGGCGGCGTCGGTGGCTTCGGCCACAAAATCCAGCACCTCGCAGTGGAGCTGGATGCCGTTCTGTAGGCGGGAAAAATCCAGCAGTTCCTCCACCATGGTGTACAGGCGGTCGGTCTCGGTACCGATGATGGAAAGTCCCCGCCGGTAGTTTTCGTCGTCGGGATTGTCGATGGTCTTGATGGTTTCCACCCAACCTTTGATGGAGGTCAGGGGGGTGCGCAGTTCATGACTGACCGAAGAGATGAACTCGTTTTTCAGCCGGTCGGTCTCGGCCAGGTCCTCCGCCATCTGGTTGATGGTGTCGCACAGCCGGCCGATCTCATCGTTGTATTTGGTGGCGGGCAGCCGGGTTTTCAGGTCTCCCCGGGCAATGCGGGTGGCGGTGGCCTCCACCTCGCCCAGCGGGCGCACGATGGAGCGCACAAAGAACAGCCCGCTCCACAGCATGAGCAGGAAGGCCAGCACGCCGATGCCCACCGATACGGCGATGTAACGCCCCCATTGGCGGTCCACCAGGGTCAGGCTGGTGACCATCCGCATGGCGGCCACATTGCCCGCCGCATAGGGCACCAGGCAGGTCACCGCCATGACCCGCTCTCCCTGAGGGGTGGTGAAGATGGCACTGCCGATGCCGCTGGCGGAAGTCAGCGCCCGCATATAATCGGTCCCGTCGGTCAGGTCCTGGGTCATGGTACCACTGCTGGTGGCCAGAATGACGCCCTGGGCGTCCAGCAGCATAAATTCAAACTTGTCCTTTTCGTCAAAGGACTCCACCGTGCGGCGCAGGGCCTGCCCGCGGCTTTCGGATGTTTCGCGGCTGTCCCCCGCCGTGCCCTGCAATCGGCCTGAAATGGTGGAGAAGCGGCTTTCGATGGCGCCCTGCACCCCGCCGTACAGATCCCGGTAACTGGTATAGAGGAAGATCGCCTCGGCGGCAAACAGCACCAGCACCATGATGAGCAGGCTGCCCTTGACCCAGCGCTGGATGATGCTTGTCTTGGCCATGGCGGTTCCTCTCCCCCTTTCCGGTGCCGCAGCGGCATCAGGCGTTCCAGCGATACCCATAGCCCCACACCGTCAGGATGTGCTGCGGATTGCTGGGCTCGTCCTCAATCTTCATGCGCAGACGGCGGATGTTCACATCCACGATCTTCACATCGCCAAAGTAGTTTTTGCCCCAAACCCCTTCCAGGATTTTTTCCCGCACCAGCGCCGTGGCCGGGTTGCGGAAAAACAGTTCCATGATCTGGAATTCCACCTGGGTCAGGTCGATGGGCTTGCCGGCCTTGTAGAGCACCCGGCTCTTTTCGTCCAGCACAAAGGGACCGCTGACCAGCTGTTCGGGCGCATCTGCCGCCTTGGTGCTGTTGCCGCGCTTGACGCGGCGGGT
>OGYQ01000930.1_pt1 | contig 20538 bp, 19 predicted proteins | sample 1576641 | NCBI WGS metagenome assembly OGYQ01 (sample SAMEA3541476, study PRJEB24748) | human gut metagenome | biome: human gut; feature: human-associated habitat; material: faeces | place: China | collected 2012 | reverse complement strand
GGTACCAGTGGGGCCTGTCGCCTGTTGCTGTGGCGCCGATGCGGATGCGCAGGATCCATTTTCCTGCGGTGCGCCCGCCTGTAAGCGCGGGAACAAAGGAGTAGTATAAAAAGGCAGGAATAAGCCAGAGGCTGCCTGGCATCTGGCGGCCGCCGGGAAGGGCAGCCCGAAGCGCTGCATCTGCCAGAAAGATAAGGAACAGATCGAAACAAAGAGCCAGTACGCGCCGGGGCAGGGACACCTCCATTCCCCGGCGTATGCTGGCTTTATCCATGTTTTCGCGGGATGGCAGAAGCCGCATGAAGGCCGGGGCGCACAGGTACCCGGCAATACCGCCGAGGGTATTGATCAGCAGGTCATCCACATCGAAAAGCCGGTATCCCCTGGGATAGAGAAAGTACAGCCCTGTGAGCTGGGTCAGCTCAAAGAACAGAGACAGAAGGAAGGAGAAAAGAAAGGTCCTTCTGAAACCGCACCGGAAATAATACCGCAGATAGATGCCAAAAGGGATGATCATAATGAAATTGAAAAACACCTGGAAAAACGCCTTGTTTTTGATGAGGGTTATCCAGGTGGAGACATCCCGGAGGCGGAAATCAGACTCCTGGAAAATGTCCCGGATAAACATAAAAGGAACAGACTGTATCCTGGGACCTGTCATGCGGGCCACTTCATCGATGGAAGGCAGGGGCAGGATGACAAGAAAGTAGACACACAGCAGGTAAAGGATAAAAGAGTACACAATCAGAATACGGAAGCTCAGGACAGAGCCGTATTTCCGGTAGTTGTAAATGATATAGGGGAAGGTAAATAAAAAGGCGATAAAGGGGAATGCGATTACCGCCGTCAGTATGATCTGTACGTAGGAGCTCATAAAGCAGCCCTCCTTAAAATGGATTTCCTTTATGAGCCGTATTGTAGCACAGATTGTCGAAAAATCTGTGAAAATGACAGAAATGTAAGGTAAATGTAATGTGAGAGCAGGGCTTGTAAAAAAGTATTATCTGTATTATGATTAGTAATACAGATAATACTTTTTTGCCGCAATGCAAAAGCAGAGATATCCCAGGGAGAGGAGGCGGATTTTATGATCATTTCTCTTGATATGAGCAGTGATACGCCCATATACGTACAGCTCAGAAACCAGATTGTCAAAGGTATAGGAAGAGGCGAACTGCGGGCAGGGGAGACGCTGCCTTCGGTCCGGCAGATGGCCAGGGACGCAGGGATCAATACCATGACTGTGAACAAGACGTACCAGATACTGAAGACAGAAGGATTTATAGAGATTGACAGGAGAAAAGGAGCCACGGTTCTGCCTGCGGGGCAGGCGGAGGGACTCTTCCGGGAGAAGCTGGAGTCCGAACTGGAGCTTTTGTCAGCGGAGGCCTGCCTTAAAGGAATGAAAAAAGACGAATTTATGCGGATCTGCGAGGAGATGTTTACAAGCATGCATCCTGCGGAAAGTGAGGGGTAAGCGATGAATATTGCCATGTTTTTTATTTTCCTTATATCAAATCTGATCATTGTTCCTCTGTGCCGCTATTCCTACGGAAAAATGTGGGAGTACAGAGAGGGTATGGTTCTGGGAGTCCATATTCCGGCTACCTGCATCCATCACCCGGAAGTGGAAGAACTCTGTGAAAAATACCGGAGGAACTGGACGTTATTTCACCGGATCAATCTTGCGGTGGGGACCCTTTCCTGTTTCCTATGTTTTGTGGATTACATCGTATTTATCATCGTATGGTCTCTGTGGCTGCTGGAATATGTGTGCGGCCTGGAGTATCTGATCATCGTCCCACACAGAAGAATGTACCGGCTGAAAGTAAAGAAAGGCTGGGTGGATGAGAGAAGTAAAAAGATTGTCCGCATTGACACAGCCGTCTCTGCTGCCTCGGAGAAGATGGCCCTGGACTGGAAATGGCATCTTCCCGTTCTGGCGCTGACAGCGGCTACGGTTTTCCTCGTCGTGGAAGGGGAGCGAAGGTTCCATGTCTCCTGGGCCGAGGCATGGCCCATCTGGCTGCTTTACGGCACCGGCATAGGACTCTGCCTCCTTTTTCTTGGCATGCATCTTGCGGTGGTGCGGCGGCCCAACCGGGTGTACAGCGATCACACAGAGATCAACCTGGCCGCCAACCGTCTGATGAAACGGTCCTGGACAGAGGGACTTGTGTACGCGTCCTGGTTGAACGGAGCATCCTGGCTCTGGATGGCTTTCTGGTATTTCCGCTGTGGCCCGGATCTGTCGGGGGCCGTCTACGGGATCTATACAGCCCTTCTCATTCTGGAGGTAGCGGCCCTGCTTTTCCCGATTGCAAGGTCTGTGAGGAAACGGCAGGAAGTGCTGGAGGCAGACACCTCCGCCTGTTACATTGACGACGATGAATACTGGAAATACGGCTGGTACAACAACCCGGGGGACAGGCATCTTTTTATCCAGGACCGGTTTAACAGCATGAACATGTCTATGAATTACGGGCGGCCGGCGGCGAAAGTGATAACGGCGGTCCTTGCGGCGGTGGTGGTGGGCATTGTCATCTGGACGGCCGTGCTGCTGGCAGATTTTATCAATGTGGAAGTCCTGTTTACACAGGAGGGAAATACGTTTACTTTTGAGGCGGCAGGGTACGACTGCTCTTTTGATAAAGAAGAGATCCGCTCCGTCACCCTTCTGGAAGATATGCCGGATGAGAACTTTACAAGGACAAACGGCGGCAGCACGGAAGAGTACAATGTGGGGCATTTCCGGGGAAAGGAGACAGGGAAATGTATGATGTTCCTGTATAGAGGATCTACCCCTGTTCTTGAGATCCGGCTGGACGACATGACTGTGTTTGCCAACAGCCAGCAGGAGGAAACCACTCTTCAGTGGTATGAAAAGCTGGCAGAAGGAGCGGCGGAAGAATAGAAGAAAATACCGGAAAACAGGGAAGAGCAGGCAGTTCCACGATCCGTGGACTCCTGCTCTTCCTCGCGTATATTGCCAGATTTTCCCCGGCGGGGTATGATAAGAACGAAAACAGCGAAGGGAGAGGACGGCATGGATCACGAAAAGACAGGAAGATACATTGCAGCCTGCAGAAAAAAGAAGAAGATGACACAGAAAGACCTGGCGGACAGGCTGGGTGTGACAAACAAAGCTGTCTCCAAGTGGGAGACAGGCCAGGGGATGCCGGATATCAGCGTTCTGCTGGAGCTTGCCCGCGTACTGGACGTGCCGGTGGAGGCGATCCTTGAAGGAGGACCGGCGGAGTCTGAGTCTGTACAGCCGGCTCTGCAGGAGTACACAACGCCCTCCGGCGTCATGGAACACCCGGAGAAAAAGGAGCGGTCCCGGTATGTGCTGGAAGGAGTCGGGGGCATTCTGCTTGTGCTGGGGATCCTGTGCCTGGGTGTGCAGATCTGGTACATCCTTAACAGAGACGGGTATCAGATCGAGTATATGGCCAGGTGGATGTTCTTTGTCGTAAACGGGGCAGCCGGCTTTCTGACCGATGATGGACAAAGAGAGATCCTCAGCTTTTCTCCCGGCTTACCTTCAGACTGCATGGTCTTAAAGATACAGGAGGATAATGGCTCTGCCAGGCTTTACAGGCAGGCCGCGGGACCTTTTGTCCGCCAGGCGGAAACTTTTCCCTTTACCGTTGCCGGGGAAGTAAAGACCCAGTGGCTGGAAAAAGACGTGTGCGCCGTGACGTATGAGTCGGAAGAGGACGGAGGAGTACACCAGTATGTTGCCACTTACGGAGACCGCAGCGACGGGACTGCCTATTACTATGTGTCCAATGCCATCGCAGGCACATGGGTGGGGGAAGGCGGCTACATGCTGGATGTGCGCAACGGACAGATGGAACTGGAGACGCCCCGGGGAGTGGAAATCTACGAATATGATGCATACATGCAGTATGGAACCCTTTCCCTGGTTTTCCCCAAAAACGGCCCTGAGTGGACCCTTGTGCTGAATGCGGACTGTATCCTGGAGGGCGGGGAGAACACGGTGGAGGATGGCGGCACACTGACTCTGTGCAGGGTCAGCATGAAGAAGACCACCCCTGTCGTGCTGGAGCGGATCATGGATGGAGATATATAGGCGAGGCTATGGACAGACGATAACAGAAAGGGGAGAACAGACATGAAAAAGAGGGTCATCATTGCAATGGCCGCGGCTATCCTTGTGATGGCAGCGCTGGCGGCATTTATATTCAGCAGGTGGACGGATAAGGAGAACACGCTGGAACAGGCGGGGCTTGCCGCCATTCTGGATAAGGTAAAAGAAACGGAAGAGTTTCCAGAGCATGGGGATATCGCCTATCTGGGAGCTTCTATTACAGAAAAGGGAGAGGTGACAGACTTTACGCTGACGGTGGCAGGTTTCGATGACCAGGATCAGTATATCTCCCATGTGGGTTATACCTACGACAGCGGGACGCAGGAGCTTTCCTGCAGGGAGTACCAGGAAACAGCCCTTCCCACATACTACGATCCCAATGCGGATTTCACATACATAGATGAGCAGATCCGCAGGATCCCCTTTGAAGCACAGATCCGCCTTCTTGATTTCGACCGTTTCCAGGTGGAATTTCAGCCGGACATCCAGCTTGAAGCGGGGACACCGGTCCTGGATGGAAGCGGCGGGCAGGATTTCCCGGTGCTGACATGGGAAGAGTACCAGCAGGGGCAGGGCGGTGTCAGCGACGGCTCCTCTGCCCTGGTCATCTCCCTTACGGATGGAACCGGGGCCACTGGCAAAAGGCTGGAATATTACTGTGAGGCGGCAGATACGTCCGCCCTGTCCGGACACCCGGAGACCGTGATGCAGATGGATTATCGGATCAATAACGGGGACCTCCTTCTGACCGGTGATGCGGGAGAAAGCTGGGTCTCCACAGGACTTTCCAGCCAGCAGGTAAGCGAGACCACGGACACTTACCAGAGGGGCGGCCGCCTTTTTGAGGACAGTTACTTTGCAGATGGAAACGGCGTCTACGCTGTGTTTTACGGGGAGATGCCCACTCTTCGCCTGTCCCGGGACAAAGGGGCCACCTGGCAGGACATTCCGTTTACAGACTATATGCCAAGACTCTGCACAAGAAGGATCGTCCGTTTCCTGGACAGTGAAAACGGGTACGCTGGTCTTGGCACAGACTGGACCATGGGGAGTGGCGGGGCTACTTACGTGTACTGGACCCATGACAGGGGAGAGACGTGGACATCTTCCACAGAGCTGTACGAGGAGGCAATGATGCTGGATGGACTGGCTTTTTCGGACACATCACATGGCGTGGCCAGCCTTCAGACAGTGAACGGCGACGAACAGTATCCGGCTCTCAGAGTGACCACCGATGGAGGCGCTTCCTTTACAGAGCTGGTCCTCCCCTGGGAGAGCCTTCCTTCCAGTGTATCCTTTCTGGACAAAGTGGACTCTCTGACAGCAGAGGGCGGCGTGTTTACACTGACTCTGGGGCAGGGGACGGCCGGCAATACAAAGGCCGTCTTTACAAGCACGGATCTGACCCAGGGGTGGACCTTTAAGGATAGTTTCCAGGGAACCATCCACACGGAAGGGTAGCAATACCCTTCTTTTTTTTCGCACCCTTATAAATTCCTTAGGTTTCTCTTTTATACTCTCAGATACAGGGCGGGATGCCTCTGGCGCCGCCGGTATACTATATAAAGGAGAGAAAAAGAATGAAATCTATTGTTTTAGAAACGAAATCGTTGACAAAGACATTTCGGGGAAACGACGAAAAGGCACTGGACCGGGTGTCCCTGCGCATTCCAGAAGGATGCGTCTACGGGCTGCTGGGGCCAAACGGGGCCGGAAAGTCCACCCTGCTGAAGATCATCACAGGCATGGTGCAGCCTGATGAAGGACAGGTGCTCTTTAAGGGGCAGCCGTGGAGCAGACAGGCGCTGGCAAAGACAGGAGTTCTCATAGAAACCCCTCCTCTCTACGGGAACTTAAGCGCCAGGGAAAATCTTCTGGTACGCACCACTGCCCTTGGGCTTCCCAAAAGCCGGATCAGCCAGGTGCTTGAGACTGTGGAGCTGACAGACACGGGAAAGAAGAAAGCCGGGAAATTTTCTCTGGGAATGAAACAGCGTCTTGGCATTGCGGCTGCCCTTTTGTCAGAACCGGAGCTCCTTATACTGGATGAGCCCACCAACGGACTGGATCCCTTCGGCATACAGAAGCTCCGTGCCATGCTGCGGGAGTTTGCATCTGGCGGCATGACAGTGCTGGTCTCCAGCCATATCCTGGGTGAGGTGGAGCAGATGGCAGATCATATCGGGATCCTGTCGGGAGGCGTCCTGGGCTACCAGGGCGGGATGCCGCAGAAGGGACATCTGGAGGAACTCTTCACAAAAGTGGTGGAGAAAAACAGGAAAGGAGAGTGGCAGGCATGAGTCAGGAAAAGACGTGTATGGGAAGACTGCTGCGGGCGGAAAAGATGAAGTACCGCCGCAGCGGAACGGACATGCTGTGGTATCTGCTGCCTGTCCTTACGCTGGCAGTGGCTTTTGTGCTGAGCACGACTTACGGCACGGTCAGCGCCTACAACTGGTGGTATGTGGGTATGTATCCGGCCATGACAGGGCTGCTGTGCTGTCTGGCGGCAGGAAAAGACGGAAAAATGGAGGACAGGGCCATCCTGTCCCTGCCTGTGCCCCTGGCGCGCCTCTGGGACGCCAAGGTGCTGACCTGTATCCTGTGGATGGTAAAAGCCAACATCCTGCTGGCGCTGGCTGTCTGGATCACGGGAAATCTTATTTTTCCACATCTGGGGATGTCCCAGACGCTGCAGGTATCCCTGCCCCAGGCCGGAGCTGCTGTCCTTGTCATGGTTGCGGCCGGAAGCTGGCAGGTGCCGTTTTGCCTGTTCCTGGGGCGGCGCCTGGGTATGCTGCCGGCTCTGCTGATCCAGATGGGACTTACACTTACAGGCATTCTGGCCGCTGTGACGCCCTTCTGGATGGTGGATCCCTATGCCATCCTTCCTAGGATGATGTGTGTGGTCATCGGGGTGCTGCCCAACAATATGCCGGCCAGGCCGGGCAATCCTACTTTCTCTGCGGAGCTGCTGGATCCGGCCAGCCTGGCTCCGGGGCTGGGGATCAGCCTGGCGCTGCTTGTGCTTCTGTGGTATCTGTCCAGGCGGTGGTATGAAAGAAAGGGGGCTGCGAGAGTATGAAAGGATTTGCAAGACTTCTGGCGGCGGAGATGAGAAAGTATGCCCATACGCCTGTTCTGAAGATCCATCTCGTTCTCCCTCTTGTGGGGATGGCAGTGTTTCTTCTATACTACAGCTTCTCTGGCTGGAGCAGTGCCGGAAAGGTGCAGGCCTATCTGGGGGTGGTGGCATGTATCTGGCCTTTCCTCACAGGACTTGTCTGCGGGATGGCGGCGGAAATGGAGGCGGAGGCGGGATATCAGATCCTCCTTCTTCTGCCGCCGGGCAGATGCCGTGGGATCGCGGCCAAGTGGCTGGGCCTTCTGATCCTGGGGCTGGGATCTGTCCTTCTGGCCATACTGGGATTTGGCATCCTGTATCGCCTTCTCCCGGGCGGCGATGTGTTCTCTCTGGATCTGTATGTGCGGGAAGCCCTGGTGATCTGGCTTGGGCAGATACCGGTGTATCTGATCCACCTTTTCCTTTCCATCCGGCTGGGGAAGGCTGCCTCCATAAGCGCCGGCGCGGGCGGGATGATCCTTGCCTGCCTCATGCTCACCGGCATGGGAGAGGGGATCTGGATGTACCTTCCCTGGGCTTTCAGTGGCAGGTGGTGTGATTATGTGTTAGTATATCACATGGGCGTCATGGACTCCGGGGCAGTGGCGGAGCAGGCTTTCTGGCCCTTTTGTGTATGCGGGGGACTGTCCCTTCTGATTTTCGGGGCAGTGCTTCTCTGGTACAGGAAAAAAGATTTTTAAGATTTTTGGGAGAGAAAAAATAAAATGACAGGAAATATATTGGCGGTAGATGACGAGGAAGGGATCCTGCGGATCATAAAGAGAGCGCTGGAAAAGGACGGCTGCCAGGTGGACACAGTCAGTGATCCCCTCCTGCTTAAGAACAGGTTTCTGGGAAAATATGATCTGATCCTCCTGGACGTGATGATGCCGGGCGTGGACGGTTTTTCCCTCTGCAGGCGGATCCGCGGGGAGGTGGACTGTCCCATTCTCTTTCTCACGGCCCGGACCGGGGAGGAAGATATCATGACAGGCCTGGGGCTGGGAGGGGACGACTATATCAGAAAGCCTTTCGGTATCGGGGAACTGCGGTCCAGGGTGCAGGCCCACATCCGCCGGGAGAGGCGCAGGAAGACCCATGCGGTCCTGGCAGGTGAGATGCGTTTCTATCTGGGAGAGAAACGGGCGGTATACAGAGAGACGGAGCTGCCTTTTACAAAGAGTGAATATGAAATCTGCGAGTATCTGGCCCTTCACCGGGGCCAAGTGTTCTCACGGGAGCAGATCTATGAGCATGTCTTTGGCTATGATGGCGAGAGCGACAGCTCCGCCATTACGGAGCATATAAAAAACATCCGGGCAAAATGCCGGGCGGCCGGCTGCGAGCCTGTGGAGACAGTGTGGGGGACAGGGTACAGATGGAAAAGCTGAGGAAACTGACAAAGCGGAAAAATCCGGGACAAAAAAGATTGCATGCTATTTTTTCCAGGTTCCTTCTTCTATACGCCCTGCTGGCAGTGGGAGCAGGCGTCATCATCTTTTTTTCCTACTTTGTCCTGGTGAGCCTGGGCATGATCCGGATCCCTTCCTATGAACAGACCCGGATCATGCAGGCGGCGGATGCCATCCGGACAGGGGGACAGGTGGAAGAGAAGCTGCTTCCGGATACATGTGTCTACGGAGTGTACGGGGAGGATGGCACCTGGCTGTACGGAAATATCCCGGCAGAGCAGCGAAAAGAAGTGTGGAGGCAGGCAGGTACACAGGAGACGACCAGTCTGTATGGAAGTTTCTGGCAGAGAATTGAAAAGGAAAACGGCAGCACAGCCATGATCCGGTACCAGGTGATGGCAAAGTTTGTCTCCCCTGCCCTGCGGGAGATTTTCCCCAATGCAGAGCTTGTGTTTCTGGGGGCTTTCGTGGCCATCATAGTCATATTGACGGTCTGTATGCCCCGCCGCTTTGGAAGATATGTGGACCGGCGGCTTAAGGTCCTGTCGGAGACTGCCGCCAGAGTGGAGAGGGAGGATCTGGCCTTTGAGAGGGAACATTCTGACATAAAGGAGATAGACGAAGTCCTGGCTTCCCTCCATAAGATGAAGGAAGCCCTCCAGAAGTCCCTCAGGGAGCAGTGGGAGCTGGAACAAAAAAAAGAACAGCAGGTCCGGGCCCTGGCTCACGACATCCGGACGCCTCTTACCATTATACGGGGAAATGCAGAACTTCTTGCCGAGACGGAGGATCTCCGCGAGATCCGTGAATGGGACGGAGAGATCCTGGATAATATAAAAGATATAGAGGGATATCTTGTGATCCTCCAGGAGACCATGAAAGGAGAGATAAGCCTGGAGGATGGCTGCGGACAGGCATATTTTCCGGCCCGCCCCTGGCTGGAGGAGATAAAGGAAAAGGCCGCGGCTCTGGGGAGGGCAGGAAAAGCAGAAATTCTCTGTCGCCTGGAACTGCCGGAGGCGTCTTCCTGCTTTCTGGAAGGAAACCGGACCAATGTAAGCCGTGCAGTTCTGAACGTCATTTCCAACGGAGTGGACTATACGCCTGCAGATGGGAAGGTGGAGATCCATGCCTCCATTGTCCGGCCGGGGGATGACGGCAGGGAGTGGCTTCGCATTACGGTGACAGACCAGGGGCCGGGATTTTCCGGGGAGGATCTGAAAAGGGGAACAGAGCGGTTCTACCAGGGGGATGGCAGCCGGGGGCACCGTCATTACGGCATGGGACTTTACATTGCCCGGACTTTCACAGAGGAGGCAGGCGGAAGGCTGACGCTCTCCAATGCAGAGACAGGAGGGGCGCAGGTGCGGATCGATCTGCCCCTTTATCAGGGAGCTTTCTTAAAAGATTGAAAAGAATGTGACCAGGTTACAGAAAAAAATCCGCAATGATGTATAATAGAGACAGAAAACGAAAAAAGCAATCCCAAAAAGATCCTCCGGCAGACCGGACGGAATCAGTGGAAAGAAAGGAAGGAATAAATATGGCAGCATTACATTTCACAAAGGACAATTTTGAAAAAGAGGTATTACAGTCAGATGTACCGGTACTGGTGGATTTCTGGGCTACCTGGTGCGGACCGTGCCAGATGGTTCTGCCCATCATCGAGGAACTCTCCGAGGAGCTTACCGGCGTGAAGATCGGGAAAGTCAATGTGGATGAGGAGATGGAGCTGGCAAAGCAGTACAGGGTAATGTCTATTCCCACACTCATCGTGTTCAAGGACGGAAAGAAAGTAAACATGGCAGTCGGTGCCCAGGGCAAGGAAGAGATCAAAGCTCTGCTTGGCCTGTAGATATAAAAAAACTCTCACAGATTATGTTAAAGAAAGGCAGGGATATTTTGTCCCTGCTTTTTTGCGCAGAAATCTGTCCGGCCTGGTACCGGGAATGGTTTATGGAAAAAAACAATAAATACAAAGAAATATAAAAAATTCCGATTGGCTTTTCGAAGACATAGAGAGTAAGATAAAACGGAATAAAAAGCTATGTCTGAACAAAGGAGGAGAGTTTTTATGAAAAAGACAGCATTATTCCTTGCACTGCTTCTGACCATGGGAATGGCAGGATGCGGCGCGCAGGAAGAGGAGACCGGCAGCGACAGCGCCGGGGAGACAGCCCAGGAGACACAGGAGGAAACAGAAGCCCTTACAGTGGATGCTGAGTCGAAAACCATCACAGTGCAGGCTACAGCAACGGGAAATACTGAGTCTTCCATCCACCTGCTTGTGAATGACTCCGGAAGCAACGCCGAGAGCGCTTTCTTTACCACAGAGGCATCTACAATGGACTTCTATGATGCGATCGTGGAGCTGGGCGGCATTCCGGGAAATAATATACCAGTAGATGCCGAGAGCGGGACAATCCTTGGAAGCGGCCTGGATGTGTCCATCCAGGTAGACGGGACAGACTACGACACATATGACCTGATCACAGCCTCTGAGGAGAGGGAGATGGACATGCGTTTTGGCGGCAATGTGGCCCTCAATCAGGAGTATGCTACAGGGTGTCTGCTCTGTATGGAGAGCTGCTCGGTAGGTATCGCCAGCGATGCGGCTTACCAGTATAATGAGCCCATCGAGTTCACACCTTCAGATAATATGCCGGAGGAAGGAACGGAGGTAACTTTTACGATCACAGTGGATGACACAGCCATGGTAGTGAACGAGGAGGCAAAGACTATTTCCATGAATATTCTGTCCACAGGATATGACGAGTCTACGATCCATGCCATCGTAAACGAGGAAGGATCCAACGCAGACAAGACTTTATTTACTACCACAGCAGCCACAAAGGATTTCTATGATGCGCTGAAACAGCTTGGAGCACAGGACGGAAACAATATTGCACTGGATGATCCGGATGGCATTATAGAAGGAACGGATCTGGATGTAAATGTAGAAATCGGTACAGAGACCTGCTCTTTTGCAGATCTGTTTACAGCCTCCGAGGAGAGAGAGATGGCTATGCGCTTCGGCGGAAACCTGGAGGTGAACCAGGAGTACGCTACAGGCTGCATTATGTGTCTGGAGAGCTGCCCGGCCGGTATCACAAGCAACGCAGCTTACCAGTACCAGGAGGAGATCACATTCGGACCTTCTGACAAAATGCCTGCCAAGGGAACGCATATCATCGCCACATTTACGGTTGCAGAATAATGGCACGGATCATTGGAGCTGTCTATAACGGACTGATCTGGGCCAGTGTGATCACGCTGCTCTGTGTCAATTCCGTTGTAATATGTATGCGGATCAACATGGGGACGCTGTTTCTTATATCATTTGTGGGAACAGCTGCCCTGCTGTGGATCATTTCATTTCTTAAAAAATGGAAGATCGGCGCTCTTTTCAGCATTCTCAACCTGGCAGTCTGCGGGCTGGCCATTACTGCGGCCTTTCGGCTGATCTACAACAAGGATCTTCTGACAAGGCCGGCTTTTATCCTGCAGCTTGCCCTTCACAGACAGGCACCTCCGCAGGAGCTGGTCAATGGAGTGATCCTGGCAGTGCTGGCAGGGGGATATCTGGTGGTACTGGCAGCAGACCTTGTGGAAAAAAGAAAAGGGACCAGTAAAAAAGACAGATAAAAACAACAGTAAAAAGCTGTTCTGCCAAAAGAGGATGAAAGATCCTCCCCGGCAGAGCAGCTTTTCTTTACATGTTGTCCTGTCCGTGGTATCCTGTTTTACAGGAGTGATCCTGAAGGAATTTTACAGACAGCGCAGGAGGAATGCAGGGATGATAGAGAAAACAGCGATCATAGGAATGGGGGCGCTGGGCCTTCTCTACGCGGATCAGATCGCATCCGCAAAAGGACCGGAGAGTGTCTCCTTTGTCATGGACCGGGAGAGATACGAAAAATATGAGGGCACCGTGTTTGTCTGCAACGGGCAGGAGAAGACGTTTCGGATGGAGTGCTGCCAGGATGTTTCACCGGCAGATCTTGTCATTGTGGCAGTCAAGTACAATGGACTTGCAGGCGCTCTGGACACCATGAAAAACTGTGTGGGAAAGGACACGGTGATCCTCTCTGTGATGAACGGCATCAGCAGCGAGAAGATCATTGGAGAAAGGTACGGACATGACCGCCTCATCGACACAGTGGCGCAGGGCATGGATGCCATGAAGTTTGGAAATAAGCTGACCTATACAAAGAAGGGTGAACTGCGCATCGGGGCGGAGGACGCCTGCCAGCAGGAAAATCTGGCTCGTGTGGCAGCTTATTTTGATGAGATACAGATGCCATATGCGCTGGAGGAGGATATCTTGCACCGTCTGTGGGGAAAATTCATGCTGAACGTGGGCGTGAACCAGACCTGTATGGCCTATGAGACCAACTATGGGGGCGCTCTTAGAGAGGGGAGCGAGGCAAATGAGACCATGCTGGCTGCCATGAGAGAGGTGATCGCCCTTGCAAACGCGGAGGGGATCCATCTGACTGAGACAGACCTTGACGAGTACATAGCCATTCTTCGCACGCTCTCTCCGGAGGGAATGCCCTCCATGCGCCAGGACGGTGTCTCCAGGCGTCCCTCGGAGGTGGAGATGTTTGCAGGGACTGTGATCCCCATGGCTGCCAGGCACGGGATACCTGTGCCTGCCAATACATTTTTATATGATAAGATCAAAAAAATAGAAGCGTCCTATTGAGGGAAAAGCTATATGTACAGGAGGTCTGACATGACAAGAGAAGAGGTAAAGATCGGATTTATTGGATTTGGAAATATGGGCCAGGCCATTGCGGACGGGTTTTTGTATACCCATACATTGAAGCCGTCCCAGATGTGTGCCTGCGCGGTGAACTATGAAAAATTGAAAAAGAACACAGAAAAACGAGGCATGAAAGCCTGCCGGGACAGCAAAGAGACGGTAGAGCAGTCAGATATTGTAGTAGTGGCAGTGAAGCCCTGGATGGCAGGAGCTGTGCTGGCTCCCCTGAAGGATCTCCTTGCAGGGAAGATCCTCTGGTCTGTGGCAGCAGGAGTGATGTTTGACGACTATGAGGCAATGCTGGCGCCGGGCACCCACCATATCAGCGCTATCCCCAGCACGCCGGCAGCCGTGGGGGAAGGCATCTACACATGTGAGAAAAAGCATTCTCTCACAGAGGAGGAATATGCCCTTTTCCATTCTCTTTTATCGGCCATCGGAATTGTGGCGGAGGTGGAGACGCAGAAAGTCAATATCGCCAACACCATAAGCGGATGCGGCCCTGCCTTTGCCAGCATGTTTATCGAAGCGCTGGGAGATGCAGGAGTTATGTACGGGCTTACCAGGCCCCAGGCCTATGAGCTGGCTGCAGGCATGATCGCAGGGACCGGGAAACTGATGCTCCATCAGGGCGAACATCCGGGTCAGATGAAAGACGATGTGTGCTCCCCGGGCGGCACCACTATCCGGGGTGTGGCAGCTCTTGAGAAGGCGGGCTTCCGCACAGCGATCATCCAGGCTGTGGAGGCCGCTATGAAGACTTATGAATAGAAGAGGATAGGAAGATTTCCCGGAAGCAAAATGCCTGTTATGGCTGCGTATCTGCCAGTTTTCGGAGCGCTTTTTTGTCGAGAAGAGTGACGCATCCCCTTGAGAGAGCCACATAGCCCTCCTGAGAGAAATATTTCAGCATCCGGGTCACCACCTCCCGGGCGCTGCCCATGAGCTTTGCAATCTGCTCGTGGGTCATGGATAGGGTGTCTGTGCCAAGGGAGGCGGACTCATCCAGGAGGAAGATGGCGAGCCTTCTGTCAAAACTCATGAACAGGATCTGCTGCATGGCCCACATGACATCGGAGAACCGTTCGGCGGCCGCTCTGTTGGCAAAGGCTTCCACATAGATGTTGTCATGCATCAGCAGGGAGATGACAGAGGAGCTGACCTGGAGCACCTGGCTGTCCTCCACTGCGTCAATATACACGTCAAAAGTGATGGAGGAGAGAACGCAGGAGGCGGACAGGATGCACAGCTCGCCGGGATAGATCCGGTAAAGCGTGATCTCCCGGCCGTCCTCGGACATGATGTAGACCCGGAGAGAGCCGCTCTTTACAAGGAGCAGCCCCAGGCATTTGTAGTCGGCCCGGTGGATGGATGATCCTTTTTTATAGGAGACAGCTGCCGTATTCTGCAGGAGCAGATTTTTCTCTGCAGAAGAAAGATGGGGGAAAAACGAGAGGGCACTTTCAAGGAATGCCTGGTCCGTCTGATTTGACATATCAATGATACCTCCTGTGATCAATGCTGGTATCATTTTAGTACATCTGCAGAGAAAGAACAAGTTTACAGTCACTGACTTTGTGTTTGCATTATATTTTACGAAAGAGGTTTGTTATGGTTGAAAAAGGAGTTGTAAACGCGAGATTCCAGATCCCGCATCTGAAGCATATTGAGTATATCCTGGCCGCGAAGATGCGCTGCCAGAAACTGTATATCGGGATCACCAACCCAGACCCCTCCTGCGTCCGGGAGTCGGTCAACGATGAGGTGCGGTCCACACCGGCAGCCAATCCGCTGACCTATCTGGAGCGCTATGAGATGCTTAAGGGAGTCATGGAAGAGTTTAACGTGCCTTTGTCTGCCTACGAGATCGTACCCTTCCCCATTCACCGGCCGGAGTTTATCACCCAGTATACGCCTGTGGACGGGGTCTACTACCTGGGGATCTGCGACGGCTGGGATGAGGAGAAGCTGAAGATCCTGAAGGGGCTCGACCTGAAGACGGAAGTGCTGTGGCGCCGCAGCAAAGAAGAGTGCGGTGTCACGGGAACCTGGATCCGCAGCTGCATTGCCACGGGCCAGGAGTGGGAACATCTGGTCCCCAAGTATGTGTACCAGTACATAACAGAACACGGCATCGAAGAGAGGATCCGCCGGTTGTTTAATTTGGGACGTAATACTTTTTAAAAGTATTACGTCCCAAATTGCGTTTTTTCGTTAGGTGATAAAATGATTTTTTGTGAGAAATTCTTAAAAAATCATAAAGAATTACTATTGTATGTTGACTTCATATAGGCATATCTCTAAAATAACCGTTAGACAACTAACGAAAAGTGAGGTGTTAAATTTTGGATGGAAAAAGCATGCCTCTTCAGATGCTTTTGATGAGGAGTGCGCACTTGTTGAAATACCAGACGATTTCTCTTGTTGAACGATTTGACATGAATCTGGGGCAGGCTGCGATCCTGTTCATCCGGAGCCGGTACGGCAATCTGACCCAGCGCCAGCTGTCCGGCAGGGCCGGCATTACGCCGCCTTCCATGACAGTGGCCCTTCGGAAGATGGAGGAGAAGGGGTTGGTCAAGAAGGAGCCGGACCCGGATGATCAGAGAAAGACGCGGATCCACCTGACAGACACAGGCAGAAGCCGCATAGAAGACCTGAAGCAGCTGTTCCGCAAGACGGAGGCAGTCATGCTCCAGGACTTCCGGGAGGAGGAGAAACTCCTCCTCAGACGGTTCCTTATGCAGATCGAAGACAATATCATGGACTCGAAAGAAATGAAGGACATAGACTTAAGCGAGATCATGTGCCGGCTGCATCCGGAAAAACATTTTTAACCCAGAGCAAAGAAGGAGTGACAAGTATTTATGGGAAAACTGTTAAAATTTCTGAAACCACATGCAGGCGCAGTGCTGGCAATCCTGTGTGTGCTGATGGTGCAGGCCTGGTGTGACCTGTCCCTGCCGACTTACACGTCGGATATTGTAAATGTAGGTATCCAGCAGGGCGGTGTGGATGAGAGCGTGCCGGAACAGATCTCCGGTGACGAGCTTGAAAAACTGCTCCTTTTTATCCCATCGGAGGATCAGGATACAGTACAGAACGCTTACAGCGAGGTCGCGGATGGCAGCTATGACTACGACGGGACTGTCTATGAATTGAAGGAGAGTGTCATGGACAGTGATGAGGATATGGAGGAGCTGTCAGGGATCATGGGAAAACCGATGCTCCTGGCAGCCGGCTTTGAGAGCGGCAGCGACACCACGGCAGCCCTGGAGGAAACCATGCGGCAGCAGATGCCGCAGATGCCGGGTGTTTCAGACATGACTGTGTTTGACATGCTGGGAATGATGGACGACAGTGCAAGGGACCAGGTGATCGCCCAGATGGATGAGGGCATGGACAGCATGCCCGACACCATGGTGGAGCAGGCGGCCACTCTGTACATCCAGTCTGCCTATGAAGAGCTGGGCATGGATATGGACGCCATGCAGACGAATTATATCCTTGTCACAGGAGGAAAAATGCTGGCGCTGGCAGCCCTCGGTATGCTGGCCAGCATCACGGTAGGCCTTATGGCATCCCGCGTGGCGGCCAGTGTGGGCCGGGAAGCCAGAGGAAAAGTATTCCAGAAAGTGGTGGGATTTTCCAATGGGGAATTCGATAAATTTTCTACAGCCTCTCTCATTACCAGGAGTACCAATGATATCCAGCAGATCCAGATGCTGACAGTTATGATCCTCAGAATGGTGCTGTACGCCCCCATCATGGCAGTGGGAGGAATTTGGAAAGTGCTGCATACAAATGTGTCCATGACCTGGATCATTGCTCTTGGAGTGGCGCTGATCCTCATGGTAGTGATCGTGCTCTTCCTTGTCGTTATGCCGAAATTCAAGATCGTTCAGAAAATGGTGGACCGTCTGAACCTTGTGTCCAGAGAGATCCTGACAGGCCTGCAGGTTATCCGGGCTTTCGGCACCGAGAAATACGAGGAGGAACGGTTTGACAAGGCCAACAAGGACCTGACCAGGCTGAACTTGTTTGTCAACCGGGCCATGACCTTTATGATGCCTGTCATGATGCTTGTGATGAACGGTATCTCCGTGCTGATCGTCTGGACAGGTGCCCACAGCGTCAATGATGGTGCCATGCAGGTTGGAGACATGATGGCCTTTATCCAGTACACGATGCAGATCATCATGGCCTTCCTTATGATCTGTATGATCTCTGTCATGCTGCCAAGAGCGGCTGTCTCTGCAGAGCGTGTAGATGAAGTGCTGCGCAGCTCCACAGCGATCAATGACCCGGAACAGCCGGAGAAGCTGGAAGACTGCAGAGGCGAGATCTGCTTTGATCACGTTTCCTTCCGATACCCGGGAGCAGAGGAGGATGTGCTCCAGGATCTGAACTTTACCGCAAAGCCGGGTCAGACCACAGCGATCATAGGAAGCACAGGAAGCGGAAAATCCACCCTGGTGAACCTGATCCCCAGGTTCTATGACGTGACGGAGGGCAAGATCACCCTGGACGGCCATGACATCCGCAGTCTTACCCAGCATGACCTCCGGGCCCAGCTCGGCTACGTGCCCCAGAAGGGCGTGCTGTTCTCCGGCGATATAGCCTCCAACATCCTCTACGGCAATCCGGAAGGATCCAGGGAGGAAATGGAAGAGGCGGCTCAGATCGCCCAGGCTACAGAATTTATTGACAATAAGAAAAAGAGATATGAAAGTCCCATCTCCCAGGGCGGATCCAATGTGTCCGGCGGACAGAAGCAGAGGCTTTCCATTGCGAGAGCCATCGCAAAACATCCCAGAGTCTTCATTTTTGACGACAGCTTCTCCGCGCTGGACTACAAGACCGACGCGGCTGTCCGGGCGGCCCTTGCCAGGAAAACAAAAGATGCGGCGGTCATTATCGTGGCGCAGAGGATCAGCACGATCCTCCATGCGGAGCAGATCATTGTCCTGGATGACGGAAAGATCGCAGGCATAGGAACACACAGGGAGCTTCTGAAAAACTGTGAGGCGTACTACCAGATCGCGTCCTCCCAGCTTTCGGAGGAAGAACTGGAACGAGACATGAAGGAGGCGGTCTAATATGGCAGAGACAAGACAGACAAAAAGACACGGACATATGGGCGGCGGAAGACACATGATGCCGGGAGAGAAGGCAAAAGACTTTAAAGGCACTATGAAGAAGCTGATGGCGTATATGGGAAGCTACAAGATCGCGATCCTCTTTGTCATGCTCTTTGCGGTGGGAGGAACAGCCTTCAACATTATCGGACCAAAGATCCTGGGAAATGCCACTACAGAGATCTTCAACGGCCTTGTGAGCCGCGTGTCCGGCGGAGACGGCATTGATTTTGGAAAGGTGGGACGGATCCTTTTAAGCGCGCTGTCTCTCTATGTAGTCAGCGCAGCGCTCTCCTTCATACAGGGGTACATTATGACAGGGATCTCCCAGAAAATGACGTACCGGCTTCGAAAAGAGATTTCCGAGAAGATAAACCGCATGCCTGTGAAATATTTTGACACAATGACCCACGGCGAGATCCTCTCCCGCATCACCAACGATGTGGACACACTGGGACAGAGCCTAAACCAGAGCGCCACCCAGGTGATCACCTCTGTGACCACCATCATAGGCGTCCTTGTGATGATGCTCAGCATCAGCCCTCTGATGACGGTCATTGCCCTTTTGATCCTTCCTCTGTCCATGTGCCTGATCTCTGTGATCGTGAAGCATTCACAGCGGTACTTCAAAGATCAGCAGGAGTATCTGGGCCATATCAACGGCCAGGTGGAGGAAGTGTACAGCGGACACAATATTGTCAAGGCATTTAATAAAGAAGAGGACATTATCAAGACATTCAATGATACAAATGCAGTCCTCTACCAGTCAGCCTGGAAATCCCAGTTTTTCTCCGGCATGATGATGCCCATCATGCAGTTCGTGGGCAACCTGGGGTATGTGGCAGTGTCCATCCTGGGCGGATATCTGGTGATCAGAAATGCTATCCAGGTAGGAGATATCCAGTCCTTTATCCAGTATGTGCGCCAGTTTACACAGCCCATCCAGCAGGTGGCTCAGGTGGCCAACATGCTCCAGTCCACAGCGGCAGCCTCAGAGCGGGTCTTTGAGTTCCTGGATGAAGAGGAAGAAGAGCAGACCGTGGCGGATCCAGTGCCCACAGACAATCTGGAGGGGCGGGTGGAATTTGACCATGTCCACTTCGGCTACAACCCGGATCACATTATCATCAATGACTTCAACGCAAAGGTAGAGCCGGGACAGAAGATCGCCATCGTGGGACCCACTGGCGCCGGGAAGACAACTATGGTGAAGCTGCTTATGCGCTTCTATGATGTGAACAGCGGATCCATCAAGATAGACGGACACGACCTCCGGGAGTTCAACCGGGCGGATCTTCGCAGTATGTTTGGAATGGTGCTTCAGGATACCTGGCTTTTCAACGGCTCCATCGAGGAGAACATCCGTTACGGCAAACTGGACGCTACCCACGAGGAGGTGGTGGAGGCGGCGAAGGCGGCTTACGTGCACCGCTTCGTGCAGACCCTCCCGGGCGGCTATGACATGGTCCTCAACGAGGAGGCGAGCAATGTGTCCCAGGGACAGAAGCAGCTCCTCACCATTGCCAGAGCCATCCTGGCTGATCCGAAGATCCTCATCCTGGATGAGGCCACGAGTTCGGTGGATACCAGGACAGAAGTGCGGATCCAGAAAGCCATGGACAATCTCATGCAGGGAAGAACCAGCTTTATCATAGCTCACAGACTGTCTACGATCCGGGACGCTGACCTGATCCTTGTTATGAAAGACGGGGATATTATTGAGCAGGGAAGTCATGAAGAACTCCTTGCCAAGAACGGTTTCTATGCGGAGCTGTACAATTCACAGTTTGAAAAAAGTGCCTAATCGACACAAAATGACGCATTTCGCGAAACCTACTTGTGCGACATAAAGCCTTATGTTAATATTTCTTATGTCGACACCACGTCTAAACGCATCTGCAGATGTCACATCTGGAAAAGAACTGAAAAAAGGACACAGCCGGCGCTGCCATATCCTGGCAGAAGCCGGCTGTGTCCTTTTT